>Ga0208783_10001887_pt1 | contig 12232 bp, 12 predicted proteins | sample DEB19_08_DNA_2_FD_184529 | JGI IMG/M metagenome (GOLD analysis project Ga0208783, IMG submission 184529) | Aqueous microbial communities from the Delaware River and Bay under freshwater to marine salinity gradient to study organic matter... | ecosystem: Environmental > Aquatic > Marine >... | reverse complement strand
CCGTTACTTCGAGGAGCAACCCGACGTCGTGCGCCTCGTGCGCTGGGAGGCCCTCGAGGGCGGACCCGTGCTCGCCGACGAACTCCGGGGCATGCTCAAGCCGATGTTCGAGCGGGGGGCCACCTTCCTCGAACGCGAGATGGAAGCCGGTCGTCTCCGGCGCTACGACGCCCGGCAGTTGCTGCTCACCGGATACGGCGCCGTGCTGTCCTACCTGTCCGATGCCCAACTCATGAGCGACCTGCTCGACGCCGACCCGATGTCGGCCGACGCCCTCGCCGCCCGGCGGGAGCACGTCATCTCGGTTCTCCGAGCCGCCGTAGCGGTCACCAGCTGACGGCGGAGAGAAAGGCGCGAGCGAGGTCCGGGTCGCCCAACGTCTCGACCGCGTCGGGCGCGAGCCGGCCGTAGCCGACGAGCAGGAGATCGCTCGCCGCCCCCCGCAGCGCCACATCGCCCTTGGCGTGCTCCCGAGTGACGACCGGACCCGCGCCGGTCAGCCGGACGAGCCACTCACCCTCGCCGTCGGTGCAGTGAAGGTGCACACTGCCGGCCGTCGGGAGCGCCGGCGCCTCCCGCCGCGCCGTGAGCATCGCGAGGAACTCGTCGAGGGCATCGACCGCCGCCTCCCGTTCGACCGGACCCGGCTCCCCCGCAGCCAGCTCGGCGTCGACTCGGTGCACCGCCGTCTCCGCCGCCTGGCGGCGCGCCCAGAATCCCGCCGTGCGGTCGTCGGTCCACGACCAGGCCGGGGCGTGCGGATCGGCCGCCCCCAGCGCGTCGGCGAGGTCGATCGCACCGGCGACGACCCAGGCCGGGCGCTGCGGACCGGGCGGGACCTCGACCGCGGGGACGGCTCGCTCACCGGCGAGTACCGAGCGCGCCCACCGGTGCACGAGTCCGACGTGCGCGAGAAGCTCGGCGACGTCCCAACCCGGACACGACGGAACGGGCGCGTCGAGCCCCGCGATCTCGGCCGCGGCCGCCAACGCCGCCGCCTCGCGCCGTACGGTATCGACTCGCGACGCGTGGTCCATCAGAGTTCCTCCGCGGTTTCCTCGGGGACGGCTTCGATCAGTTCGGCGTCGTTGCTCGCCGGCGTGTTGACCCGCCGGGAGACGGGCCAGGCCTCGAGTTCACCGTCACCCCCGGAGGCGAGGATCGCTCGCACGGCCTCCGGATCGACGTTCTCGGGATCGAGCCAGGCGTCCCACGCCGCGGCGCCGAGCACCAACGGCATGCGCTCGTGCACGGGAGCCACGATCGGATCGGCGGCCGTCGTGATGACCGTGCACGTGCGCAGTCGCGGCGCGTCCTCGGCCGCCGACGGATCGCGCCACGACTCCCACAGCCCCGCAAATGCGAGGGGGGCACCGTCCCGCCGCCGGAAGTACCAGGGCTGCTTGCGGGGCCGACTCGGCGGGCCGCCGATGCGCTTCCACTCGTAGAACCCGTCGGCCGCCACGATGCACCGGCGCCGGGCGAAGGCCCTCCGGTAGGCGTTCGAGGTGGCCACCGTCTCGGATCGGGCGTTGATCATGCGGTCGCCGATCGTGACGTCCTTCGCCCACGGGGGCACGAGCCCCCAGCGCACGACGTCGAGCACGCGAAGGTCGCCGCTCTCGGCTACGACGACAACCTCACGGCGGGGCGTGATGTTGTAATCGGGACCCGACGGCGCGGCGCGCACCTCGGCGACCCCGAAGTGCTCGGCCAGCGCGGCGGGCGGAGTGGCCAGCACGAAGCGGCCGCACACGTCAGTCTCCCCGCCGGCCGAACCCGGCGATCAACTGGCGCGGCTGGCGAAGCCGGCGAGGGCCGGGTTCACGAAGCGCACCGCCGACCAGTGCTCGTCGAGCGAACCGAGCTTGTCGTCGACGAGTCCGTGGCCCGTGCCGATCTCGCGCACGACTGCCTCGCGAAGGTCGGTCGCCACGCACGCCGTGCGCTTCGGCCACGCGATCCAGAGCGCCCCCTCGGTACCGACGGCGCGCGCCAGCGTTTCGAAGCGACGCTCCAACTCCGACCGCCGCGTCGCGAAGAAGACGACGACGTCGAGGTGAGCGCGCGCCTGCGTGCGCACGCGAACGCGTTCGGGGAGCGGCTCGAGCGTCGCGGCAAAGCCCTCGGGAGCGCGGATGAGACCGACCCGTCCGCCCGGCTCGATGCCGAGTCGCCTCGCGAGAGAAGAGATGGGGGTCCTCGCCACGGGGCGCAGTCAATCGCAAAGAACGGCCAGGGGTCAATCGGAGCGGAGCGCCACCGGATGCGATGCCAACGGATCACTGCGGACTCGAACCGCGGTTCCTCTCACCGCGCTCCGTTCCCCCGCGACGACGCGCGCGATCCGGCGCGGCACGAGTCCCGACGACTCCGCGCGGGCGACGATTCGCGACATTCGCGCGGGCACACCTCCCCGCTCCGCGGCGCGTCGTCACGCGTCCCGCGGCAGCTCACCCGCCGATGTGCCATCGGCTGTCACCGGACCGTCACTCGACCCGACCGTTCTCCGACAACATCAGCCCCACTCGCACCGTGACGCCCCATCCGAGTGCCCCGCCCTCCCCCATCTGTGCCGCGACCAACGGGCCCGGCCCGCCTCGCCGGCGAGGGCCCCGACTCCCCGCGCCCGCCTCTGTTCCATAATGGTTAGTTCCGCATCGGATTTGTGTATTATCCGATGGCAGCACGGAACCGCCACGAGGAGAACGACGATGACCCTGCGCCTGGGCGACGAAGCCCCCGACTTCACGGCCGAGTCCACCGACGGACCGATCCGCTTCCACGAGTACCTCGGCGACGGCTGGGGGGTGCTCTTCTCCCACCCCGCCGACTTCACGCCGGTGTGCACGACCGAGCTCGGCCGGGTCGCCGCCCTGAAGCCCGAGTTCGACCGCCGGGGCGTGAAGGTCGTCGGCCTCTCCGTCGACCCGATCGAGAGCCACCGCGCCTGGGCCGGTGACATCGCCGAAACCCAGGGCACCGCTCTCAACTTCCCGCTCGTCGCCGACCCCGACCACGCCGTCGCCGACGCCTACGACATGATCCACCCGAAGGCCAACGACACCCTGACCGTCCGGTCGGTCTTCGTCATCGGGCCCGACAAGCTGGTGAAACTCATCATCACCTACCCCGCCTCGGCCGGTCGCAACTTCGACGAGATCCTCCGGGTCATCGACTCCCTGCAGCTCAGCGCGCAGTACAAGGTCTCGACCCCGGTCGACTGGAAGGACGGCGACGACGTCATCATCGCCACGGCGGTGAGCGACGAGGAAGCCGCCGAGCGCTTCCCCAAGGGCTGGAAGGCACTCAAGCCCTACCTGCGCATCACCCCGCAGCCGAACAAGTAGTCCGGCCGGGAGAGGGTGCGTCGGCGGCCGTCGGCCTCAGGCGCCCGACTCGCGGATGTAGGCCCAACCGGTGTCGTCGTAGCCCCTGGCCCCGAACACCAAGCGGTGACGGGGTCCGGGCCGGTCGAAGGCATCGGGATCGTCGTACGCGATGTCGTCGTTGTAGAGCGTCACGGCGCGGCCGTCGACCACGTGCATCCGCGGGAGGTAGTCGAACACCTCGGCCGCATCGGCCGCCCCGAGCGCCGCCGCCACCGTCGGGAAGTCACGGAGGTCGAGCAGGGTCACGTACTGCGGCGGCGCCAACTCGATCGAGCCCGCCGCGTGCTCGGCGAGCGCCTCATCGGGCCGGAACCAGCGCAGGGCGTCGGTCTCGGTGCCGTCGGCCTCCTCGACCCCGCCGGCGACCGGGCCGACGAAGAACCACGTCGCGAATCGCTTCGGCGCGATCTCGGGCGTGGTCCACGACGACAGGTGCACCAGGGCGTCGGGGTCGACGTCGACCCCCGCCTCCTCCTTGGCTTCTCGCACCGCGCAACGTCGGGCTGCGCCTTCGGCGTCTTCGGGTCGGTCGCCGTAATCCTCGGGATCGATGCGTCCGCCCGGGAACACCCAGGCCCCGCCGTGGAAGTCGAGCCTCGACGAACGGCGCTCGAGGAGAACCTCCAGGCCGGCGTCGCCGTCCCGGAGCAACACCACCGTCGCCGCCGGTGCTGCTTCTACGACCGGGCGCTCCTCCATCGGGGCGAGCGTACCGTCAGGCCGATCGGGACGCCCCCGGCCGGACGCCCGAGCCGGAGCCGCCGACGACCCGGGTCACCAGCCGAGGATCGCGCCGACGACGAGTCCGAGCACGAAGAGTCCACCCGCTCGACGCGTCACGAGGAACGCGTTGGGGGCGAACCACAACGGCCACACCGGGTTGGGCACCGGCGACTCGGCCGGTTTCGGCTCCGAGAACGCCGTCCAGGTGCGCCGCATCACCGGCAGCGACGCAACGACCAGGAGCGACGCAACCGGGAGGACCCGGGCGACCACCAGCGCGGCGATCGACGCGTAGAAGACGACGAACATCCCCTGGGTCACCCTCCGGGCCCGGGCCTCGCCCAGGATGACCGGCAGGGTGTGCGTACCGTCGGCGGCGTCCCACGGAAGCTTGTCGATGTGCTTACCCATGAGCACGGTCGTGCACAGCACGGCGTAGGGCAGCGAAGCGAGGATCACGGCCCCCGGGATCTGCCCCGTCGCGGCGTAATAGGTGCCGCCGACCATCAGCGGACCCCACACCACCACCACCGTCGGCTCGCCGAGCCCGTGCTTCTTCAGCCGCAGCGGCGGAGCGGTGTAGGCCGCCGAGAGCAGGAATCCTCCGAGAGCGAACCCGACGATCGCCCAGCCCCGAGCCGCCGTGAGCACGATCATCACCACGAGGCACGCCGCGTTGACCGTGAGTGCGCACGCCGCGAGCCCGCGGCGGGTGATGACGCCCGAGAGCACCGGGTGCGGCGAATAGAGGTTGCGGGGGTAGTCCTCACGGTCGGTGCCGACACCGAGGTCGAACAGGTCGTTCATCAAGTTGTTGGCCATGTGGGCGCCGACCAGACCGAGAGCGGACAGGGCGAACCAGCCCCAGTTCACGGCGTCGCCCCGGTAGACGGCGAGCAGGCCCGCCACCGCAGCCGAGACGATCGTCATCGGCAGCACCCCGGCCCGGGTCAGGTAGAGCCACTTCGAGACCGCGTCCATCCCGCCCGGGGGTGGGTTGGTCGTGGCGAGCACGTAGCGCCAGTTGCGCAGAAGCCCGCCCGAGACGACGGCCGAGGAGTCGGAGGAGACGTCGGTCATGGGCGGCGAGCCTACGCGTGTGCCCCGCGGAATGCGGATACGCGGGCCCACCGCCTACCGTCGCCCCCGTGGCCCCCACTCCCGACGCGATCCTGCTCACCGACCGGGTGGCGATCGTGACCGGGGCGGCCCGGGGCATCGGCCGGGCGACAGCCGGGCTGCTCGCTCGCTTCGGGGCCACGGTCATCGGCTGCGACCGCGACGGCGACGGGCTCACCGACGTCGGTCTCGCCGACGCGGCAATGCTCGACGTGCGCGACGGAGCGGCCGTCGACGCCCTCGTCGCCCGTACCGCCGCGCGGTTCGGCCGCGTAGATCTCCTCGTCAACAACGCGGGCGGCACCTTCTTCGCCCAGTTCCTCGAGCTCTCGGCCGGAGCCGATGCCGCGCTCATCGCCGAGAACTTCGGACACGTCACCCACCTCGTGCGCGCCGTGGTGCCGCACATGTCCCCGGGCGCGTCGATCGTCAACATCACGAGCATCGAGGCCCGGCAAGCCGCACCCGGTTTCGCGGTGTACGGAGCAATGAAGGCCGCGCTCGAACACCTCACCCGCTCGCTCGCGCTCGAGTTCGCGCCACGCGGCATCCGGGTCAACGCGATCGCCCCCGACGCCATCCCGACCACGGGCGACGACGACGCCCGCTCGGCCATGCTCGCCGCGGGTGCCGAATACGACCCGGCCGTGGTACCGCCCCTCGGTCGGTTCGGCTCACCCGATGACGTGGCCGCCGCCGTCGCGTTCCTCGCGAGCGACCTCGCCCGCTTCGTGACCGGCACGACCCTTGCGGTCGACGGCGGAAACGCGGCGGCCGGCGGTTGGCGCCGGATCGGTCCCGGCGGCGGATCGGGCCCTCAGCCGCCGTAGTTCATCCGGGTGTCCTCCATGCGCAGGACCTCGGTGTCCTCCGCCCGCAGGAACGCCGCGTTCACGACCTCACCCACGAAGAACGTGTGCTCACCGGCTCCGAGTCGCTCGCGCACGGCGCACTCCACGTACGCAACCGACTGCGCGAGCACCGGCGCTCCGGTGAGCGGACCGTCGATGTACTCGAAGCCGTTGAGCGTGCGGGCCGAGAGGTCGACCTCGACCGGCTTCGTGAACTTTCGGATGATCGCCCGGTCCTCGCGAGCGATGACGCAGAGCGAGAAGACGCCCGTCGCTTCGATGAGCACGTGGGTGAGCGCCTCGCGCTCCACACCGATTCCCAGCCACTTCGGATCGGACGAGATCTGGGTCGCCCAGTTGAGGGCCATGCCGTTGCGGCGATCCGTGCCATCGGTGCTCCCGACGACGTAGAGCCCCGAGGGCATCGTCCAGAGGACACGGCGGCGGAGCCGGTCGTACTCCTCGGGGTCGGATCCCGGCGGGAACGGCGGGACGGGACCTTCCTGGTGCGGCACGGCCGAGAGGCTACGGGTCGACCGTGCGCTCCGGCGCGCCTCCCGGTCAGGGCTTCGGACGCGAGCCGGGACCCGTGCCGGGCGGTCGGCTCACCGAGTCCGGCCCGTAGGGGGTCGGGCGAGCGATCTTCGGGGCCGGCTTCCGGGGCACATCCTTCGCGAACTCGACCATCCGCTGGTAGAGGTCGTAGACCCGCTGGCCGTAGAGGGCGCCGGTGGCCCACGTGCCCCAGAGGTCCCACCAATTCTCGACCTCGCCCCGGAACCCGAGGGTCAACGTGCCCGGGAGCAGGATCGGGTCGGGGAACTCGGCCGCCGGGAAATCGGGGTCGACGTAGATGCGCAGAAGTTGCACCTGGGCGCGCACCCCGGTGCGGGCGTCCACGAAGTCGTAACCGTGACGGCAGGAGTCGCACCAGCCGATACCGGAGAAGTTGTTGTCGGTCGGAGCGTCGCCCGGGTGAGCGAAACTTCCGGTCTCGAGCACCGACTGCGCGAAGGCGACGTCACCGCGCACGCCGACCCGCTTCCCCTCCGCAATGAACATCTGGGCGAGGTGCACGAGCGGAACCGTGATCCGGGGCCGTCCGCCGTTGGCCGTGACGAAGGCCGCCAGCTGGTTGGCCGAGAGTCGCGAGGGCCCCAGGATCGGGCTCGACGCGCTCGTCGCCGCTGCGTGGAACTGCTCGATACCGAGCTTGGTCTCGGCGACGACACGCGCTGCGTCCTGAATGCGCGTACGGAGACCGGCCAACTTCTCGTCGGCGCGCCGTACGCGAGCCGTGACCGCGTCGCGCAACGCGCGGGCCGCCGTCCGCTGCTGCTCGAGCCGCGAGCGCTCGGCGAGGAAGACCCGCAGCGCGGTCCGCTCACTGCTGCCGTACTCCGAGATGATGTGGAGCTGCGACGCCACATCGACCGCCGACTCGGCTCCGAGCACCGAGGAGATCGCCGCCACGACCCGCCCGCCGTTGGCCTCGACGTAGGCCCGCGCCGCTGCGGACGCGAGGTGCGCACGGGACCGGTCGACCCGACCCTGGGTCTCGCGGATCGCCTTCGCCAACCGCCGCAGACGGCCCGCAGCCCGCGCCTCGGCCACCCGGGCCGCCGTCCGTTCGCGGCGCGCCGCACCGAGGTCGGTGCGGGCGAGGCCGAGGTCGGCCTGCGCCTTCTGCTGACGCATGACCAACTCGAGACCGGCGTCGGTCGACATCCCGAACGGCGGAGGGGGGGCCACCGTGGTCGAGGTCGTCGGGGCCGGGGCCACGGCCCCGGCCGGAACCGCGACCGAACCCGTCAGCAGGCCGAGCGCCACGAGGGCGACGGCGACACGCGACAGGCGACGGGCGGAAGACATACCAGGGATTCCTCGGCAGATCGGGCGGGAACTGGAGCACCCACCCCATGATCCGCCGGGACAGCGGGCTGCGGGCCGGGCGGACGCTCGCCGATCAGCTCCGGGGCACTCGGCTCCAGGGCAGGTCCTTGTCGGCCCGGGGCTCGCCCGGAAGTCCGAGAACCCGTTCGCCGAGGATGTTCTTCATGATGTTGGTCGAGCCACCCTCGATGGAGTTGGCCTGCACCCGCAGGAACGCCTTCTGCGGATTGGAGAGGTCCATCGCCTTGGTCGGCCGATCCATCGGGTAGCCGGCCGGGTACAACGCGCCCTCGGGTCCCATGAGGTCGAGTACGAAGCTCATGATCCGCTGGTTGAGGCCCGCCATCGCCAACTTGCTGACCGAGCCCTCGGGACCGGGGGTGCCCTTCGCCCGGCCGTGGGAAGCCCGGATGTTGGTGAGTCGGTTGACCTCGGCCTCGGTCCACAGGCGCATGAGGGCGTCGCGGGCGACCGCGTCCTGCCGCTCGGGGTTGCGCCGCCACTCGTTCACCGCCACCGAGATCGGCCCGGATCCCCGAGGCGCGACCTGACCGCCGATCGAGACCCGCTCGTTCATGAGCGTGGTGAGCGACACCCGCCAACCCTCGCCGACCTCACCCAGGCGCTCGTCGTCGGCGATGCGCACCTCGGTGAGGTACACCTCGTTGAACTCGGCCTCGCCCGTCGCCTGCATCAGAGGTCGCACCTCGACCCCCGACGCTTCCATGTCGACCACGAACATCGTGAGGCCCTTGTGCTTCACCTGCTCGGGGTCGGTGCGCACGAGCAGGATGCCGAAGCGCGAGACGTGCGCGAGGGTCGTCCACACCTTCTGACCGTCGATCACCCACTCGTCGCCGTCGCGCACCGCCCGGGTGGCGAGACTCGCGACGTCGGATCCGGCGCCGGGCTCACTGAAGAGCTGGCACCAGATCTCCTCACCGGTGAACAGCGGTCGGAGGTAACGCGCCTTCTGGGCGGCGGAGCCGTGCACCTGGAGCGTCGGCGCGCACATGCCGTAGCCGATCGGGTTGCGGCCGTAGGGCACCGGCGCTCCCGCCTTGGCCATACGGGCGTTGACCACGTTCTGAAGTTTCGGGGAGCAGCCGAGCCCACCCTCCCCCTCGGGAAAGTGAACCCAGGCCAGGCCGAGGTCGTACTGGGCACCGAGGAACTCGGCCGGCGCCGTCGTCTTCGGGTCGTGCGCCGCCAGGAGGGCGTCGCAGAGTTCGTCGACCCGCTGCTCGTCGGTTGCCGTGGTCGTCGTGGCGGTCATCGCGCTCCTCCTCGGGAGCCCGGCGCCGATGCGCCGGGCCGGGGGTTCGGGAAACCGGTCCGGTCGGACCCTGCGGTCCGCCTCCGGGTGTACCCCGATCGGCGAGGGTACCGACGGCGATTCGAACGCCGCCATCCGGACCGCAAGCGCGGGGGCCGAACGGCCTACTTGCCACTCCGGGAGGCCGTATGCTCACCGACCGTGGACTCCCCGCCCGTCACCCTCGCCTTCGACGGACCGCTGGCCACCCTGACCCTGTCCCGGCCCGAACGCCGCAACCCCCTCTCGCTCGAGTGCCTGGAGGCGATCGAGGCCGCCCTCACCACCGTCGCCGACAGCCCGGCTCGGGTCCTCGTCATCGCGTCGACCGGTCCCGCCTTCTCGGCCGGACACGACCTCGGCGAGATGGCCGGGCACCACGACGAGGAGTTCTTCGAACTGCTCTTCGGCACGTGCGTCCGCGTGATGACGCTCCTCCACGATCTCCCCCAGCCCGTCATCGCCGCGGTCGACGGCGTGGCGACCGCGGCCGGCTGCCAACTCGTCGCCGCCTGCGACCTCGCCGTGGCCTCCGAGACCTCACGCTTCGCGACCCCGGGCGTCAACATCGGCCTGTTCTGCTCCACCCCCATGGTCCCGATCCAGCGAGCGGTCGGCACCAAGCGGGCCCTCGAAATGCTGCTCACCGGCGACATGATCGACGCGGCGACCGCCGCCGAGTGGGGGCTCGTCAACCGGGTCGTGCCCGCGGCGGATCTCGCCGGCGCGGTCGCCGACCTCGCGGCCCGGCTCACGCGCTCGAGCGGTCACGTCCTCGCGCTCGGCAAGCGCGCGTTCTGGGCCCAGGCGGGCCTCACCGAGGCCGCCGCCTACGCGTTGGCCTGCCCCGTCATGGTCGGAAATGCCGTCGGTCCCGATGCCGCCGAGGGCATACGCGCCTTCCTCGAGAAGCGCGCCCCGCAGTGGCCGACTCCGTAACGACGGCCGGCCCGGCCCGGGTCTCGGCCCTCGCCCCGCTCCGCAACCCTGCGTTCGCGCGACTCTGGTTCGGCGCGATCACCTCCAACATCGGTACGTGGATGGAGGCCGTCGCCCTCGGCATCTACGTCCAACGCACGACCGGAGAGGCGAGGTGGACGGCCTCCGTCGCCGCCGCCGCCTTTCTGCCCATCGCGATCTTCGGACCGCTCGGCGGAGCGCTCGCCGACCACGTTTCCCGCAAGCTCGTCATCGTCGGCACGAGCCTGGTCCAAGCCGCGTTGGCGGCCTCGCTCGCCACGGTGTTCGCGAACGGATCGCCCACGCCCGGTCTCGTGACCCTGATCGCGTTCGGCTCGGGGGTCTGCGCCGCGCTCGGCTTCCCGGCCTTCCAGGCGATCCTTCCCGACCTCGTGCCCCCGGAGGCGTTGCCCGGCGCAATTGCGCTCTCGTCGGCCCAGTACAACCTCGGCCGCGTCTTCGGCCCGGTGCTCGCCGGCATCGTCATCGCCGGAGACCGCTTCTTCGCGGCCGTGACGATCAACGCCGCCAGCTTCCTCGTCGTCGTCGCCGTCGTCCTCACCCTCCGCCTACCGCGCCCGGTCGCCCAGCCGGAACGGATCGGCTTCCTGGGCACGCTCGCCGGTGGGCTCCGGTTCGTCCGCGGCGACCCCGGACTCCGCGTGAACGTGGCGACCCTCGCGCTGAGCAGCTTCGTCGCCGCGCCGTTCATCGCCCTCATCCCGACGATGGCCGAGGAGGTTCTCGCCACCCCCGACGGCACCGCTCTCCTCATTGCGGCCCAGGGCGTCGGCGCCGTTGCGATGGCGTTCGCCGTCGGTCCGATCATGGCCCGCTGGGGGCCGCGCCGACTGCTCTTCACGACGATGAGCCTGCTTCCGCTGGCGCTGAGTTCCTATGCCCTCGCGGCCACGTTGCGCACCGCGGCCATCGCGATCGTCTTCGTCGGCGCCTGCTATCTCGGAGCCCTCTCCACGATGACGACGGTGGCCCAACTCCGGGCCCCGACCGAACTGCGGGGTCGCGTCCTCGCCGTCCACACCGTCGTGCTCGGCAGCTTCTACCCGGTCGGGGCGATGATCCAGGGCGAGGTTGCCGATGCGATCGGCCTCCCGCGGACCACGGTCGGCGCGGCCGCACTCCTCGCCGCCGTGCTCCTGATCACGCGCGCTCTGCGCCCCGGCCTGGCCCGGGCTCTCGACGAGCCCCCCGCGCTACCCTCGGCGCCATGACCGTCGTCACCTTCGAACGCCGGGGAAACCTGGCCATCGTCACCCTCGACCGCCCCGAGGCACGCAACGCCATCAGCCCCGAGGTCAGCCAGGAGATGGCCGCGATCCTCGACACCGTCGAAGCCGACCCCGAACTGCGCGCCGTCGTGCTCACGGGTCGGGGTGAGGTCTTCTGTGCCGGCGCCGACCTCAAGGTGATCGCGAGCGGTCGGGCCAACGATATCGCCAGCGGTAAGGGCGGCTTCGCCGGGATCGTCACCCGCGACTTCCCCAAGCCGATCGTCGCCGCGGTCAACGGACCGGCACTGGCCGGCGGCTTCGAGATCGTGCTGTCGTGCGACCTCGTCGTCGCCGCCGACACCGCTCGGTTCGGCATCCCCGAGGTGAAGCGGGGTCTGCTCGCCGCGGCCGGGGGCCTCATCCGCCTCCCCAAGCGCGTGCCCCTCGCCGTCGCGCTCGAGATGACGATGACCGGCGACCCGATCGACGCCGAACGGGCCCTCGCCCTCGGCCTCGTCAACCGGGTCGTTCCCGCCGCCGAGGTGCTCGACGCCGCGATCGCCCTCGCCGAGCGCATCGGGGAGAACTCGCCGATCGCCGTGCGCATGTCGCGCACGCTCGTGCGCGAGGTGGGCGACCTCACCGAGGAGCAGGCCTGGGCCCGCAACGCCGAGCTCGCGGTCGAGGTGTTCTCGAGCGGTGACGCCATCGAGGGGGCTACTGCGTTCGCCGAGAAGCGCGCCCCCG
>Ga0208783_10001883_pt1 | contig 12240 bp, 10 predicted proteins | sample DEB19_08_DNA_2_FD_184529 | JGI IMG/M metagenome (GOLD analysis project Ga0208783, IMG submission 184529) | Aqueous microbial communities from the Delaware River and Bay under freshwater to marine salinity gradient to study organic matter... | ecosystem: Environmental > Aquatic > Marine >... | reverse complement strand
CCGCTGAAGATTCCGAAACTCAAACTGCCGCTTTGCTGGAACGTGCCGCTGGGCGCTTCGTCATTGTTTATGGCGAGACGCCGGACAGCGTGCTGGGCATCATAGATGCCTCGGTATGGAAACTTTCCGGACGGCCACCTTGGCGCGACTGCCTGCAGATGCCAGCCTTTGTGCCTGAAACCATGCCTATTCTCGACGCGCTGAATGAGCATCTGCGCAACCAAACCACGCCCCTCATCATCGTGGACGAATACGGCGGCCTAGAAGGCATGATCAGCCGTCGTGAGATCGCCGATTGGCTTCTCTATGACGCTGCTCCGTGGCGTGGCGAGGCCGCTGACATCCGCGATTTGGGCCATGGACGCTTCCTCCTCGATGGCGGTGCCCGTCTGGATCATCTGAGAGACGAGCTCAGCATTGACCTCGAAGCAGAGGCGGGCGGCATTGATACCATCGGCGGTCTTGTTTTCACCCATCTCGGTCATGTGCCAAAGCCCGGTGAGCGCTTTCACCTCGGAGGCGCGCACATCAAAGTGCGACGCGTGGTCCGTGCTCGTATTCAAGAAGTGGAGCTAAGGCTCGAGCCGAAGTGTGAGGAGTGAGTTACCGTAGGGGTGGCGGTGGTTGTATTCGCGCGCGGTTGATCCGCCTTTGCGATATCACTTCAGCTTTGCTCGTGCCCACAATCTTTACCACGCACAATTTGAACCTGGACAGCTAATCATTCGGTGCGGCTCACAGGAGTGCGTAGGCTCAAGAAAGCTTGTCACGGAAGTCCTCGTAGCGGAAGCGTCGCACGACGCGGTATTCCTTTTTTGCTGGATCGTAGATGGCAATGTCTGGATGATGCACACCATTGAAAGTCGTGGTCTTCACCATCGTGTAATGCGCCATGTCTGCGAAGACGAGACGCTGGCCGACTTGCAGCGGTTGAGGGAAGGAGAAGCCGTCTAGCACATCGCCGGCCAGGCAAGTCATGCCGCCCATCGTGTATTCATGAGGGAATTCTCCGGGCATGCCGCCGCCGATGATGTGGGGGCGGTAAGGCATTTCCATCGTGTCCGGCATGTGGGCGCTGGCCGAGAGATCGAGGATGGCGGTGGGCGGATGGGTCGGAACGATATCCAAGACCTCTGCAATCAGATAGCCGGTGTTCAGGCCGACCGCCTCGCCGGGTTCAAGATAGATTTGTTCTTTGCCCCAACGGGCTTTGAAAGCCTTCAGTAAGTGGATGAGGCGCTCGAGATCGTAGTCGCTACGCGAGATATGATGGCCGCCGCCCATGTTGACCCAGTCAACTTGCTCAATGAGCTTGGGAAATCGCTTCTCCACGGCACCGACGACGCGTTCGAGCACATCGCTGCCTTGTTCGCAAAGCGCATGAAAGTGCAGGCCCTCGATGCCACTGAGGTCTTGGCCACTGAGAGAATCCGAGCGAATACCGAGACGGCAGCCAGGTGAGCACGGGTCGTAAAGTGAAACCTCCACTTCGCTGTGTTCCGGATTCACGCGGATGCCGGGGCTGGGCGCATGTTGGCCGGCGGCACGTACTGCCTCGATTATGGGGCGGAATTTACGCCACTGGGCGAGCGAGTTGAAGCTGATGTGGTTCGCGATGGGCAGAATCTGCTGCATCTCCTTTGGTTTGAAGGCTGGAGCATACACGTGGACCTCTTTGCCAAACTCGCGGTAAGCCAGCAGGGCCTCGTTCAGTCCACTGGCGCAGCATCCGCTGAGATATTCCCGCGCAAGACCGAAGGTGCTGAACATGGAGAAGCCTTTCAAGGCAAGCAGCACCTTCACGCCGGCTTCACGCTCCACCAAGGCGAGGCGCTCAAGATTTTTGCGCAGTTCCAGATCCACGACGAAGGCTGGCGTGTCGATCTGGTGGATGTCAAAAGCCGGGGAGGGCTGATCAAAGACGTGCGGAGGGGTGAACATGGGCGGCGGATAGTGGATGGCCGCGCAGGAATGTCGAGTAGGGAGAATCGTGAGTTGACGCCCGGCATGGTTTTCTGCATGACCGATTATCTGTATGAAATGCAGACTTTTTTGCCTCCTACGATCGCTTTTGCCTATTCATACGGCTGACAAGCGATGGACTGCGGATGGTCATCTGCAGATCGAGATCGGCCGGCTTGCGATCGCTGGGTCTGTTTCGTATGAATGGCTACATCCGGAGCCAGAAAGTCAGATCCAGAAGATTTGTGAAGTCATCGCAGGGGTAAAATCGCTCGGTTACGAATGCAAAAAAGAAGGCTCCGCATGATGCGGAGCCTTCCAAAGTCGAAGTTAGATCGGGCGGATCACTTACCCTTGAACATGTCATGGCATGCCTTGCAGTTCACAGCCTTCTTGAAGTCACTCGTGCCGGAAGCATCTTTGGCCTGTACTTTTTTGATGGCGCTGATGAGAGCTTGGCACTTCTCCATCCAGATGGATTTTGCGCCTTTGGCAGGCGTGTCGCCGCTCATGTCCTCATAGGCTTTCAGAAGCGTGGCCAGATCGGCGTCAGTGGCTTCGCCTCGGCCAACTTTCTTGCAGATGGCGTCCTCGGGCTTGTGGAGCTCCTTCATGATCTTCTTTGTGGCATCGCCAGCGGAGGCTAGGGAGAGGCTGATGGCGAGGGTGACGAGAGTGATGGCGGATTTCTTCATGAGGTGTATCGCGGGTATATCGGCTGAGTTGATTGACGTGAATGATGCACGCCACACAAATTTGAACGGAATCACCTCCTTTTGTTAATCAAAAAAAGCGCCGGATCAGTCAAGATCAGGCACTTTTTTGAAGGAGAAAGGAGCCAGCAATCAGTTCACTCGACCAAGGTAGGTGCCGTCTTCGGTCTTCACGCTAATCTTGTCTCCGGGGCCGATGAAGAGAGGCACCTGCACACGCAAGCCGGTTTCCATGACGGCTTCCTTGTAAACGTTGTTCGCGGAGTCACCCTTCACGCCTTCAGGCGATTCGGCAACAGTCATGGTGACGGAGGCGGGAAGTTCGATGCCGGCCACGACGTCATCGGCGAGGAGGATCATATACTTTTGGCCTTCGATCAGATAGTCCTTCTCCTTTTTCACCATGTCAGGTCCTAGTAGCACGTCCTCAAAGGTCTCGGGGTGCATGAAATGATAACCGTCACCGTCTTTGTAGCTGAACTCGTGCTGGTCGCGGGAGAGGTTCACCGAGTCGAGGGACTCGTTGGAGGTCATGCGGAGGTTGTACACCTTGCCAATGGTAATGCTGCGGATGGACATCTGCACGAACGAGGCCATGCGCGGAGGCGTTTTGAGCTCGAATTCAGACACGACGCAGACGTCGTTGTTGTAGCGGACAGCGTGTCCTTTGCGAAGGTTGATGACAGGTGTGGAGGCCATAGGGGCGGGTTCTTTGGCGAGTTGGCAGGGGAATGCAAGCACGGAGAACGGCCCCGGCAGGCCCTCAACGCTGCACCTTGGCATCGCCGCCGGAGGCCAGTTTTTCCACCTCAGGAAGCGTGGCCATGCTGGTATCGCCGGGTGTGGTCATGGCGAGAGCGCCATGTGCCGCGCCGAGATCGACTGCCTTTTGCGGATCGTCGGAGACGAGTAGACCATGAATGAGGCCGGCGACAAAGCTGTCACCTGCGCCGATGCGATCGAGGATGTCAAAGTGCGGGTAGTTCCGGCTGCGGAAGTAGCTGCCGCGATGCCAGCATAGAGCACCCCAGTCATTCACAGAGGCTGTATGCACGCGGCGCAGTGTGGCGGCGATGGTGCTGAGGTTCGGAAACTCAGTCACGAGTTTTTCAATCTGAGGATGTAGCGCGGCGTCTTCAGCGGCAAAGATGTCATCGGTGCCGCTTTTCACCACGCCAGCGGTCGGTGGTTCGTCGCTGAGCACACCGATCATGACATCAATGAAGGGAGCGAGGCGGCGATTGAGCGCTTGGGCTGCAGGGAAGCCACCACGTTCCTGCCAGAGCGATGGGCGGTAGTTCAAATCGTAGGAAACGGTCACACCATGGCGTTTCGCGGCCTCGCAGGCTTCGATGGTGACTTGCGCGGTTGTTTCGCTGAGACCTGCAAAGATGCCGCCCGTGTGCAGCCAGCGACAGCCGAGTGTTCCAAACAGATGGTCGAAGTCGTAATCCCCCGGCTTGATCTGCGAGGCGGCACTGTGGCCGCGATCGACACTGCCTTTGGCACCCCGCACGCCGAAGCCGCGCTCGGTGAAGTTGATCGGATTGCGCACGCGTTTACCCATGCCGTCGTAAGGCACCCATCGGATGAGGGAGGTGTCCACGCCGCCTTGGAGGATCAGATCCTCCGTGAGACGGCCGATTTCATTTTCCGCAAACGCAGTCAAGATACCAGTGCGCAGCCCAAAGCAGCGGCGAAGTCCACGGGCCACATTGTATTCGCCGCCGCCTTCCCAAGCGGTGAACTGGCGAGAAGTGCGCACGCGTCCCTCACCGGGATCGAGGCGTAAGAGAACTTCACCGAGGGAGAGTACATCGTAGGCAGGCTGGCGGGACATGGAGCGGTAGCTATGAATCCGGGAGCGCGTCCGTGCAAATGCCGCATCACGCCGTTTGCACGGTATCGGTGGTCGCGTTTATAGATGAGCTATGAAACGACTCGCCTTTGCCCTGCTGCTGACCTCCTGCGCTGCACCTTTGGATTCTGAAACCAAGCCGCTGGGTGAGAACGTCCTTACGAAGCAGCAGATTCATGAGGCGAAACACGATTCGGTGGACTTCATCTCACATGTGAAGCCCGTCCTAGAGGCGAAGTGCGTCATGTGCCACAACCGCGAGGCCCTGCCTGGACACATGAGTCTCGAAAATCGTGCGGAAGCCATGCGCTCCGGTGTGCTCGGCACCTTTATTGTGCCCGGTAGTCCGGAGAACAGCCTGCTCATTTCTCACACGCATAGTGCCCATTCAAAAATGAGCGTCATGCCTGCCGTGGGCGAGCGTCTCACTGAGGATGAGTATGAGATCCTGACGAAGTGGGTCAAAGAAGGTGCTCGCTGGCCTGCCGGAGATGCCGGAACGCTAAAGGTGCTTCGCTGATTGCACCCACATGTTTTACGTCACTGAAGATCACGAGGAGGGCAGTCCGTTTGCGATGCCTCGAAAGCCGCCGTTGGCACCGCGTATGCGCATGGCCTTCTCGGAAGATGGCAAGCTGTCTGAGTCGCCGCAGTTTGAATACCGCCCACAACAGCAGCGCATGGCAGAGTTGGTCAGTGAGGCGCTGGATGAGAGTCACGCGCTGGTTTGTGAGGCAGCCACGGGCGTCGGCAAATCCCTCGCCTACCTTGTGCCCGCGGTGACCTTTGCGCTGGAGCAGCAACGGAAGGCCATCATTTGCACGCACACCATTAATTTGCAGGAGCAGCTCATCAGCAAAGACATCCCTCTGGTGCAAAAGATCGTGGGCAGCTTTCACGCAGAGATTTTGAAGGGCCGCGGCAACTACCTATGTCCTACACGGCTGCAGCGGGCCATGAGCGAGAGCGGTGACCTCTTCTCTTCTTCAGAGGCCTCCGAGCTCGGCATGATCGCCGAATGGGCCGCACAGACGGAGGATGGCACGCTGAGCGACCTCGATTTCACACCGAGTGCCCGCGTCTGGTCGCTCGTGTGCAGTGAGCCGCATGCCTGCACACCGCGCCGCTGCCCACCCGGCAGTCGCTGTTGGTATCAGGATACACGCCGCCGCATGGAGAAGGCGGATGTGATCGTGCTGAACCACACGCTTTTCTTCACCCTGCTCGCCTCCGCTGATGAGACGACCACGGACGACGCGAACTTCCTCTTCCCGCGCGACTTTGTCATCATCGATGAGGCTCACACCATCGAAAACGTGGCTGCGAAGGCTTTTGGACTGCACATCAGCGAGTCGAACCTCAAATTTGACCTCGGGCGGCTTCACAACCCGAAGACGCGAAAAGGCTTCTTTCAGCTCGTGGGCGATAAAGAAGGCATCCGCGAGGTCTTGAGCAGCATCGACCTTGTGAACAGTTTTTTCCGCAGTGTCGAGGCTGCATGCCAATTCAACGCCCTAGGCCGTGAGTTCCGCGTTCGTGAACCCGAGATCGTCGAAAACACCCTCGCCCTGCCGCTCGAACGACTGGCCAAACGGGCCGACAAGGCTGGTGACGCCGCACACAAGGAGCACACTAGGCTGGAGCTACACGACCTCGCGAAGCGCCTGCGAGCCGTTGGAGCGGGGTTGAAGATGTTTTTGGACCAGGAACAGGAAGATCACGTCCACTGGGTGGAGCGCACCGGCCCGGAAAAAAACATCATCTCGCTCCACACCGCGCCGGTTGATGTCTCGCCGCGTCTTCGGCAGATCTTTTTCGCCAGTCGGAAGGCCTGCGTCTTTACCAGTGCCACGCTTGGTGTTGGCCATGACGAGGAATTGCGTTACTTCCGCAATCGCGTGGGCGCTGACGAGGCCCGCGCCGCCTGCATCGAGAGCCCGTTTGACTTTAAGCGGCAAATGAAACTCTACCTGCTGCAAAAAATGCCACAGCCCAGCGATCCTGGTTATCTCGACTGCCTGCTGCACTGGATATGCCACTTCCTCGATCTGAGCAAAGGTCGTGCCTTTGTGCTGTTCACCAGTTACAGCCAGATGACCTCGCTTTCGGATAAGCTCGAGGCCCACTGTGCCAAGCAAGGTTGGCGGTTGCTCGTGCAAGGCCGCGGGATGCCGAGGCATCAAATGCTTGCGGAGTTCAAGAACGACACGCATAGCGTCTTGTGCGGCACGGACAGCTTCTGGACCGGTGTGGATGTGCCAGGCGAGTCCCTCAGCAACGTCATCATCACGCGACTACCTTTTGCCGTGCCCGATCATCCGATCACCTCGTCGCGCATTGAATACCTAGAGTCGCAGGGCTTGAACGCCTTCTCCGAATACAGCGTCCCCGAGGCGATTCTCAAACTCCGTCAAGGTGTTGGACGTCTGATCCGCAACGCAAGCGATAGGGGTATTTGCGCCATTCTGGATAACCGTATCCTCACCAAACCCTACGGCCGTGCCTTTCTTGCCTCCTTGCCGGAATGCCCGACGGAGATTTTGCGGGACTGAGTCCGATCAAAATTGGTCAGATGCCGCGTTTGGTTGGTTCCATGTCATCTGATTATTCTTCCAGTCGCCGCCGTTTTCTTCAGCAGGCATCGCTTTTGGCCACAGGAGCCCTTGGGTCTTCCAGCAGTGTTTTTGCTTCACCGGATGTGCCGGATGCGATGGCCGGACGAATTTACAAAACGCTCAAAGTGGGCATGATCAAAGGCGGTGTAAACCTCACGGAGAAGTTCAAGATTGCCAAGGAAGCCGGTTTCATGGGCGTGGAGATGGGATTCCCCGGCAATGACGTGGCAGAGACCAAGAAGGCCATTGCTGAGAGTGGCCTGCCAGTGGATGGCAGTGTTTGTGGGGAGCATTGGAGCATTCGCCACACGAGTCCGGATGCCGCCACTCGGGCAAAGGCGCTCGAAAATCTCAAGACGGCTTTGCGACAGACACGTGAGGTGGGCGGGCATAGCGTGCTACTGGTCGTGGGCAAGGGTGAGGACGGTCCGGAGAATGAAATCTGGCCGCGCAGTGTGGAAAACATCGCCAAGGCTGTGCCGCTTGCCGCAGAGCTTGGTGTGCAGATTGTGATCGAGAATGTCTGGAACCAGTTCTGCTACGATCACAATGGCGGCAGCGATCAGACGGCGGACAAGTTTGTCAAGTATGTAGATGAGTTCCGCTCGCCGTGGGTGGGTATGCAGTTCGACATCGGCAACCACTGGAAATACGGTAGCATGGGCAACTGGATCCGGCAGCTCTCCCATCGGGTGTTAAAGCTCGACGTGAAGGGCTTCTCGCGGAAGTTGAACAAATTCACGCCCATTGGCGAGGGAGATATCGACTACGCGGATGTGCGCAAAGCGCTGCGAGAGATTCATTTCCACGGGTGGCTGGCCGCAGAGGTTGCCGGTGGCGATCTCGATTACCTCAAAGGTGTGGCCCAAGAGATGAACAAGGCCTTTGGGCTTTGATCAGCATCTCTTGGCATCAAGCTTCAAAAGCCTGTCATGAGACGTGATCCTCCAGCAGGGGTTTTCCAATGCTGTACACGTTGAAACCAATGCTTCGGAGTTTTTTGTGGTCGAGCAGGCTTCGTCCATCAAAAATCCACGCCGGCTTGGGCATCGTTTGGTAGATGGCCTCAAAATCAAGCTGTCGAAATTCATCCCATTCGGTGAGCACGAGCAATGCGTAGGCACCTTTTGCCGCATGCATGGCACTTGGAGCGAATTCCACAGTGGAATCGTCCGCTGCAATGCCGAGATCCTTGCAGATTTGGGAGGTGGTGACTTTTGGATCGTAGATGGAAAGTTGAGCTCGTTCTTCGAGCAGATCGCGACACACATAGATGGCAGCTGATTCGCGGGTGTCGTTGGTGTCTTTTTTGAAGGCGAAACCTAGGATAGCGATGCGTTTGCCTGTCACCGTATTGAACAGCGTGCGCAACACACGTTCCGCAAAGCGATGCTTCTGCCAATCGTTCATCTTGATCACCTGATCCCAGTAGGCTCCCACTTCTGCCAGACCGAAGTGTCCACAAAGATAGACGAGATTGAGAACGTCTTTTTGGAAACAGGATCCTCCAAACCCTACCGAGGCCTTGAGGAATTTCGGGCCGATGCGCGAGTCCGTTCCGATGGCGCGCGCAACTTCGTCGACATCTGCCCCGGTTTTTTCACAGAGGGCGGAGATGCTGTTGATGGACGAGATTCGTTGCGCCAAGAAGGCGTTAGCAACAAGTTTCGAAAGCTCCGAAGACCAAAGATTGGTTGTCAGAATGCGTTCTTTAGGCACCCAGTTGGCGTACACACTCACCAGTTTTTCGACGGCAGCCAACCCCTCTTCTGTCTGCTCGCCGCCGATCAAGATGCGATCTGGGTTACTCAAGTCTGCAACCGCCGTGCCCTCAGCGAGGAATTCCGGATTGGAGAGCACTTGGTGCCGAACTCCCTTCTCGCTGCATGAAAGAATGGTTTTGATGGCCTCTGCCGTTCGCACGGGAATGGTGCTTTTTTCCACGATGATCTTAGGCGAGTCGGCAACCTCTGCGATGGTGCGGGCCACGGACTCCACGAAGCGTAGATCGGCCGCCTTGTGGGCACCTACCCCGAAGGTCTTTGTCGGAGTATTGACACTGACAAAGATGATATCGGCCGCATGTATGCTTTCTTTTACCGCCGTGGAGAAGAACAGATTTTTTCCCCGCGCTTGAACAACGAGCTCATCGAGTCCTGGCTCATAAATTGGAAGATGATCCGAATTCCACGCAGCGATGCGATCGGCATTGAGGTCAACCACATCCACACGGATGTGTGGGCATTTCGCGGCGATCATGGCCATGGTTGGTCCGCCGACATATCCGGCGCCGATGCAGCAGATTCTCATAGGTGTGTCAGTGTAGGTTTGGTGCAGTCGGTTATTTGGGTTGGACGTCGGCCGCAATTGGGACTCTGAACGCACATGCAAGATATGCAACAACTTGGCCTGTCCTCGCTCATATCCTTTCGATGCACTGAGTTTAGTGTCATTTGTGATTTCTCTCCGAAAACGGATGCTGCTTCGATCTAAGAGGCAGATCTCCAGTCCTCCGTGTTACCTTGTTCGCATCTCATTCATGTTTTTGAGTGGCAGCGTGAAACAGAAGATGCCACCACTGTTGGCGACCTCTTTTGCCCAGATTCGTCCACCGTGGTCCTCGACGATGTTCTTGCAAATAGACAGGCCGAGACCTGTGCCAGCTGGCTTACCGTCGGTGAAAAAAGGTGTAAAAAGCTTCTGCACAATGCCAGGCTTGAAGCCAGGTCCTGTGTCTTCAACTTCAACATGAATTTCGCTCGGCTTGCTGTCAAAGCGCAGCATGATGCGACCGCCCTTCGGCATGAAGTCAGCTGCATTGTTAAAGAGGTTGAAAAAGACGTGGTCAAGGCGGCGAGCATTGAGTGGCAGAATGACATCCGGCACAGGCGTCTTTACTTCAACAGTCACATTTTTATTATCCAACTCATCACGAGTTTGGTCGATGATCTCTGCGAAGTAAGTGGCGAAGTTTGTTGGTGCCAAGTCGTGCTGGGTGGAGCCTTCGCTCACGCGGAGCAGTTCGTTGAGCATGTGGGTGAGGCGCTGGACCTGCTGATGGATGCGTTTTTTGGCTTGTTCCCTCATTTCAGGAGCAGCGCGTCCAGATGCCGCAGCGTCGGCGGCCAGAGTGATGACACTGAGGGGATTCTTCAAATCATGCACGATAGAACGTGCAAAACGACCCATGAGCGAGAACCGCTCGGCCTCGATCATCTCATGCACGAAGTGGACGTTCGTCTCGCGAATTCGGTGACTAAAGGCATTAAGCAGAGCTAAGACAAGCTGCGGCGAGCGCTCCATGAGCTCGCTGAACTGTTCATGAGAGACAAGCAGCAAGCGTGAGTCCTGCACGGCGGTGGCGGTGGCAGAGCGAGGAGCCTGGTTAAGGATCGCCATCTCGCCGAAAAAATCTCCGGCGGCGAACTCTCGCAGCGCATGCTTGTTCGACTGGCTGACGAATGCGGAGATGCGCACGAAGCCTTGGATGATGGCGTAGAGCCCATCGCAAGGATCCCCCTCCTCAAAAATGACTTGGCCTGCTTTGTATTCGCGAATCTCTGGCTCAACCTGCTGCTTGGTGAGCTCGGATTGAAGGAGGTTGACAAAGTTGGTTCTGGATTGGCCGGCGCTCATGATGCATGGGTTCGCCTGGTTCAGAACATCCGTTCGGGAACGGTAATGACGTCTCCTGGAATAATGATGACAGGAGGATGACCGGGCTGCGAAGCTATTTTTTTCAAATCAACCGAGTAAACTTGGTGGTTTCTTTTTAACAAGACTCGGGTTTGGCGTGCCAACCGTGTGTAGCCGCCGGCCAGTGCCACGGCCTCCTCAATGGTAAGGCGCGGCGGAACGCCCCGCGGGAAATTGTAACGTCCTGGCTGTGTGACTTGCCCCAGCACGGAATAGGCTAATGTGGCGTATTCGATCACAAGCACTTGAGCGCGTGCCTTGACAAGAATCTTGTTGGCCACGGCATAAGAGCTGAGCTTGGCTGCCAGTTCCGAGGGGCTGAGCCCTGCAGCATGCAGCTCCGCGTTTCCATCGGCGGAGAGCGTGGGCACATTGATCATACCATTCCAGTCGACGCGGACTTGCTGTGTTAGATCCATCTCTCCGGCAAAAGAGATGCCGAGCAAATCTCCAGCTTGGATGGCATAATGCCCCTGAGATGGAGGAGGTGAGGGTGGCGGAGGGAGCTGCTCGGCGGGACGATAGGGGGCACAGGCCGAGTGCAGCAAGAGTATACCAAAGGCTAGCGAGTAGAACGCAAACAGGTGCTTCATGACGGCCCCCTATCGAATTCACTAGGAGGTGTCAATAGAAAGGATTGCGAAAAGTCTTGACGCTCTTAATAGGCTTCTCGTTAATGGACTGTGGCAATACGCGCGTTTTTTTTGTTTTCCATTTTTATGACTTTCTTGCTTCCCCATGGAAGCATGGCGCAGTTGGCTGAACGGGCAGAAAAAACATCGCTCTGGCCCCTGCTGCTGCCCAGCCTCGAAAAAACTCCGGCTGTGCTTCAGCCAGTGACTTCCTTCAGTAGCACGAGATACCCTGAGTTTGTGCTGCAGCCTTCATCCGCTGAGGCCGTAGCAGTAACGCGCTCAGCATCGTACCGCAGGTCGGCGAATCCTGACTTGGATCCCGCGGCTCAATTGCGCCGCTGGCAGACAGTGGCATCTTCGGAAGGTTCCCAGCCCTATGTCTGGGGAGTGACTGGAGACGTTGCCGCACGCGTGTCGCTGGGCTTGCAGTCAGCGCTTTTTTTTACGGACAACATCTATTTTCAGACGTCGGATCGCGAACGTGAGGAGACGATGTTTGAAATATCGCCTGTCATCAAATTCGATTTGGGTGATCCTCAGGCATGGCTCAACAGCGCGCCGACGAAGCAGTCCGAATACCATGCCAGCCTGCTCTATGTGCCAACTTTCTATTATCATCTGGGCGAGGAGGTGGATGACTATGCGCAGCATTTTCTTGGTGAAGTCGGTCGCGCGAATGAAGTCTCCCGCGTTTTGCTGCGGCTGGAATATGATGAACGCCTGCTCATCTCTTCGGAGAACACCTCCCCGGAGGAAAATTA
>Ga0208783_10001881_pt1 | contig 12245 bp, 9 predicted proteins | sample DEB19_08_DNA_2_FD_184529 | JGI IMG/M metagenome (GOLD analysis project Ga0208783, IMG submission 184529) | Aqueous microbial communities from the Delaware River and Bay under freshwater to marine salinity gradient to study organic matter... | ecosystem: Environmental > Aquatic > Marine > Coastal... | reverse complement strand
GCGCATGGCGGGAACGGTACACGATGCGCGGCTTGGTTCGCGCATAATCCTGCCCATGCTCCCAGCGGTCGCTGCATCACGAATCGGCCTGCTCCTCGCCGACCCCGAAGCCGAATGCACCCCCGAGCGGCCATCCATGACCCGCTGCGCCGCGATTTTTCTTTTCGGAATCGTGGCGCTTGCCCTCCATGCGCGCGCGGTCTCGGGCTCTATCAGCTCCCCGCGGACGCGTCTCGACGGGGGTGTTGCAACAACCAAACGGCATGATGGCCACGAGGATCCACGGATGGAATTCACTCAGAAGCTCGGTGCGGCAGCCAGCGCTGTCGCGTTGTCCATTGGCGGTGTCGCAGGAGCGCAGGATGCGGTGCAGTGGCGGGTTGAGGATGGCGGAAATGGGCACTGGTATCAGTTGATCATTCGGCCAAAGCCGATCAACTGGGAGGTTGCGCGCGTCGCAGCTACGGAGCTCGGCGGCTTTCTGGCGTGTCCATCCACTCCTGAGGAAAATGCATGGATCCATGCGACGCTCGCGTCTCGACCCGAAGCATGGAACGATGCTGGCTGGGTCTACGGCCCGTGGCTCGGCGGCCATCGGAACGCCCTGAGCGGCGGCGAATGGGCATGGGTCTCGGGGGAGTCCTGGACCTTTGAGGCATGGCACTCTTCGCAACCCGACTCCGTCAACCAGACCGTGCTCAGCTTCGGCGGAGGTGGCCCTGCATCAGCAACTTGGGCGGACACCGGGCCGGAGGAGCCCGTGACCTCATATCTGATCGAATGGTCCGCCGACTGTAACAACGACGGAATCGTCGACTACGGACAGATCCGTGCTGGGCAACTTGCAGACTCAAACGGCAACGGCATTCCCGACGGGTGCGAGCCAGACGGAGGTAATCCGTCAGACGCAGCACAATGGAGCTCCATCACTGGAGGAAACGGTCACTGGTACGCGGTGATTCCCAACTCGGCAGAGCGGCGCTCCTGGGATGCATGTTCCCTCTACTGCCAGCAGCGCGGCGGGCACCTCGTCAGCATCCTCTCCGCCGCCGAAAACAACTGGGTCGCGAGTTTCGCGCTCCAGTTCAACTGGGCCTGGGTGGATCACCCTGACGGATTTGGACCATTCCTGGGAGGCCGACAGATTGACGGCACTGGAGAGCCGCTCGGTGAATGGACATGGGCGAGCGGCGAGCGCTGGAGCTACGCGAACTGGAATCCAGGCGAGCCCAACAACAGTGGCTGCGGCTCGGTGAATGGCGAATCCGTCCTCGCTTTCACCGCTCGAAGCGGAGTGTGGAACGATCTCAATGCGATCCCCGCATCCTGCGTGGGCTGGCTTGCGCCCGCCTTCATCATCGAGTGGTCCGCCGACTGCAACAACGACGGGATCATCGACTTCGGGCAGATCCGCGCCGGCGAGCTCGAGGACGCGAACGGCAACAACATCCCAGACTGCTGCGAGGGCGGCCCATCGTGCAATTGTCCTGCCGACATTGCGCGCGACGGCGTTGTCAACGGCATCGATCTCGCGGCAGTGCTCAACAATTGGGGTAGCCCCGGTGGCACCTTCGATGCCGATGTGAACGGGGACGGACTCGTCAATGGCGTAGACCTCGCGGAAGTGCTGAACTCCTGGGGCCCCTGTCCGTGACGAATGACGGCGAGTTTCCGCGCGCGCCGCTGCCGATCGCGGCGCCGCGCGCGGATCTCTTCCCCTCGACGCATCTCACGAGTCTGCTGAACGATCTCCGCACCGTTCACGGTGCAGCGGGACTCGACGCGTGCTCGGCCACGCACCTTCGGCTCGCCGAACAGGTCATGGCGCGATATGCGGCTCCCCTCGAAGCCTACGCGAAGGGCTCGCCGCTGCGCGACATTGCCGAGCCGGCCGAGCTGGTCCACGGATACTTCGCGACGGCTCTCTCCGATCCGAGCTACTTCAGCCGCTATCAGGCGAGCGGCATGCGGCTACGGCGGTGGCTGATGAACGGCCTGCTGCTGCATGCCCGAGGTGTCGCGCGGGACCGTGCGCGTGCCGCTCGGCGCGAGGGAGCATCGATCGAACTCATCGCGACGCCGCACGCCGTGGATCCGTCAGCCGAGCAGGCTTTTGATCGCGCATGGGCGTTGGCCCTGCTCTCGGAGGCATGCGCGAGCGTCGAGGGCGCGCTGCTGGCCGAGGGCCGCGACCGCGCGTGGACAGTGTTCCGCCGTCATGCGATCGATGGTCGGAGCTACATCGAGCTCGAGTCGGAGCTGGGACTCGGTCGGCAGCAGATGGCCGATCTCGTGCGCAGCGTCACGCGGCGGGTGCGCGGGCGGATCCTCGAGTTGCTCGAGTCGGAAGGCGGAGACGCAGCGGAGGAACTCCGTGATGTGATCCGGTTGGTGTCGTAGGAGCCCGACGGCCTGCGGCCGTCGGAGAGGATTGAGAGGAGACGCGCGCGTACCGCAAATCCGGCGCGAAGCGCCGGGCGCCCGACCGCCTTCGGCGGTCGGAGAGAATGGAGAGGAGAGAATCGATAGCAGAAGCGCGCGTACCGCAAATCCGGCGCGAAGCGCCGGGTGGCACGCGGGGCGAAGCCCCGTGCCCGCACGGCGTCGACAGCGAGCTCCGAGCGCGGCGATGTGGAACACGCCACGGAAAGGCGGTGCTCACGCCTCCAACGAGCACGAGGCTGGCGCTGCGCGCCAGCCCTCCGTGCCACCCGCCGCGCGGCGCGCGGCGGCATTGCGATTCGCGCGCGTATCGCCAAAGCGAGCCGTGGACTGAGCGGTCGCGGCTGCGGCCGCTCCCTTTGGTACGCGTATCGCCAAAGCGAGCCGTGGACTGAGCGGTCGCGGCTGCGGCCGCTCCCTTTGGTGCGCGTATCGCCAAAGCGAGCCGTGGACTGAGCGGTCGCGGCTGCGGCCGCTCCCGTTGGTGCGCGTATCGCCAAAGCGAGCAAAGGCGACGCACCTGATCCGAGCTCTGCTCGGATCAGCGCGTCGCCAGTTGCGAGCGCTCAAACTTCGGTAACCCGCGCCCCTTCGGGGCGCGGGTTACATCGCCGCGCCGTTTTCCGTCTCGAGATAGGTGTAGCCCGCGAGGCCGCCCTCGTAGTTGCGCACGAGTGCGTTCGACTCGGCAACGGTCATGTGCCGGTCGCGCACGGCGCGCTCGCACTCGTGGCGGATCGCCTGGCCGAGGCGGTTCACGTCGTACTGCACATACTGCAGCACCTCGCGCACGCTGTCGCCCTCGACGATCTCGTCGATCCACCAGTTGCCGTTGTCGTCAAGGCGGATGTGCGCGACATGGGTGTCGCCGAACAGGTTGTGCAGGTCGCCAAGCGTCTCCTGGTACGCGCCCACGAGGAACGCGCCGAGGAAGTACTCGTCGCCGTCCTTGATGTCGTGGAGCTCGACCCACTTCTTGACATCGTGGTTGTCGACGAAGCGGTCGATCTTGCCGTCCGAGTCGCAGGTCATGTCGGCCACCGTCGCCTTGCGCGTGGGGCGCTCGTCGAGGCGGTGGATCGGCATGATCGGGAACAGCTGGTTGATCGCCCAGATGTCGGGCAGCGACTGGAAGATCGACAGGTTGCAGAAGTAGGTGTCGGTCGTGTTCGACTCGAGGTCCTCGAGCTCCTCGGGCATCGACGGCATGTCCTTCGCCTTGTCGCGGACCTTGGCGCAGGTCGCCCAGAACATCCGCTCGGCGAGCGCGCGGTGCTCGAGGCTCAGGTAGCCCACCGAGAAGAGATTCATCGCCTCGTCGCGCGACTGGAGCGCGTCGTGGTAGCACTCGAGCAGGCGCCGCTCGGTCACCGAGTGGTACGCCTCCCAGAGGTCGAGGATCGGGCGCGGGATCTCGCCGTGCTCGTCCTTCGAGACGAGGTCGAGCGACGCCGGCACGGTGAAGCGGTCGAGGCGATTCGCGCCGAGCACATCGAACACGAGCACGCTCTGCTGCGCCACCATCGCGCGGCCCGACTCGGTCACGATCGTCGGGTGCGGGACATTCTCCTCGTCGCACACCGACATGATCTTGTAGACCACATTCGCCGCGTACTCCTGCAGCGTGTAGTTCGTGGAAAACTCGAAGTTCGTCTGGCTGCCGTCGTAGTCGATGCCGAGGCCGCCGCCGACATCGAGGTAGCGCATGCCCGCGCCCATCTTGGCGAGCTCGGTGTAGATGCGCGCGAGCTCGTTGACGCCCGTGCTGACCTGGCGGATGTCGTGGATCTGCGAGCCCATGTGGCAGTGCAGGAGCTGGAGGCAATCCTCCATGCCGCGCGTCTTGAGGTACTCGAGCACCTCGATGACCTCGGTGAGCGAAAGGCCGAACTTCGCCTTCACGCCCGAGCTGTGGCGCCAGCGGCCCGCGCCCGGCGTCGCGAGGTTCACGCGCACGCCGATCTTCGGGCGGATCTGGTACTTCTCGGCGTACTTGACGATCAGGCGCAGCTCGGCGAGGTTCTCGATCACGGGGATGATCGTGCGGCCGAGCTTGGCGGCCAGCGTGACGAACTCGATGTAGCGGTCTTCCTTGAAGCCGTTGCAGATGATCAGGCGCTCGGGCGAATCGCTCGTGAGGCCCATGACCGCAAGCAGTTCGGGCTTCGAGCCAACCTCGAGACCAAAGTCGTACTCCTGGCCGTACTCGCGAATCTCCTGCACCACGCGGCGCTGCTGGTTCACCTTGATCGGGTAGACCGCGTTGTACTTGCCCTTGTAGCCGTTCTCCTTGATCGCGGTATCGAAGGCCTCGTGGAGGTCCTTCAGGCGGCGATGGAGGAGATCGCTGAAGTGCAGGAGCACCGGCGTGCGAAGGCCGCGCTCGCGAAGGCCCTTCACGACCTCGAACAGGTTGACCTCGCGGCCCGGAGTGCGCGTGGGGCGCACCAGCACATGGCCGGTCTTCGAGATCTCGAAAAAGCCCTTGCCCCAGCCTCGCAGGTTGTAGTGATCGGCCGCGTCATCGACCGTCCACGGGTCGATGCCCGCCTTCACCCTCGCGAGAGTCGAGTTGGGAGCTGCGTTCGAGGCTGAACCCTGCGCGACGGAGACCGCGGGGGACACAGAAGGAAGCACCTGAGACATCGAAGTCCTTTGACCGAACCTTTCGGGACTCCCCCGCCTGCCCCGCTGGTGGCCAGTGGGTTGCGACGAGGGGCCAGATGGATGCGAAGCGCGCAGACACACGCGCAAGACGAGGACTATAAGGCTTTTCCACGCAGGTTCGACGGGAATCCCCTCATTTCCCGTGAGAACGCAAGTGGCAAAATCCCGCCGATCCGAGGCCGCGTCGCGGCGAACGCGAGGCATACTTGCGCTGTCTCCGTCCGTCTTGAGCGGTCGGAGCCGCCCTGTCCCGGGCGTTCTGTCCGTCCCTGTTCCGTCTCGGTCCCTTCCCTGTCCCTTTCCCTCGGTGTACCAACATGATGGCTGCATCCCGCCGCGCCTCTGGCGCGCTCGTCGCTGTGCTTCCCCTCGCTCTCGCCAGCACTTCGCTCGCAGGCCCCGACTGGGACGAGGGCGTCAGCGACGCGGGCTCGACCCTCGGCACCGCGCAGGTGATCAGCGTCACCGGCGCCGTCAACACGATCTCGGGCAAGCTGTCCGGCGGGTTCCTCGCAGGCGACTACCAGGACTGCTTCCTGCTTGACATCAGCAGCCCGACGACCTTCAGCCTGACGACCTCGCTCGGCGCAGGCAGCCCGCCCGGCTTCAACCCGATGATGTTCCTCTTCCGCGTGGACACCTTCCAGGGACAGCTTGTCGCGAAGGCGATCATGGCGAACAACGACAAGAGCCCGACCGATGTCCAGTCGACCCTCCAGCGCGACACCAACGACGGCAGCGGCACCTTCATCAGCCAAGCGGGCCTCTACCTGATCGCGATCAGCGGCTTCGGAAGCCAGCCAATCAACGCACAGGGCCAGCTCCTGTTCAACCAGGCGTTCCTCGAGCCCGGCGTGATCGCAGGCCCGACGCAGAACCCGCAGCTCAGCGACTACCTGCTCGCGGGCTGGAGCAGCGACGGCTCGTTCGGCAACTACACGATGACGGTCACAGGCGTTAGCGGCACGCAACTGCCCGCGCCTGGCGCGCTGGCGCTGCTTGCGCTCGGCGGACTCGCCGGCCGTCGCCGTCAGCGCTGAGCCGAGGGATCGGACTCGAGCCGCGCCAGCAGCGCCTCAGCCTGCTGCACGGTCGCTGCATCGCCGCCCTTGCGCTTCCGCAGGATCGCGAGCGCCTGCACGGCGTGCGCCTTCGCCTCCACGCGCCGGCCGAGCTTTTCCTCGGTCGATGCGATGTTGAACAGGCTGCGGCCGATGCGGTAGTCGTCGGCCGGCAGCTCGCCGCGGATCGTCGCGAGGGCGTCCTGGTACTGCGAAAGCGCTGCCGGAAGGTCGCCCTCTGCCGACGAGATGAAGGCACGGGCGTTGATGATCGCCGCGAGCTCGAGCGGCGGGTAGTCCGATCGGCCGCGGGCGCGTGCCTCGAGCGCGCGGAACATCGTCCGCGCCTCGTCGAGGCGATTCTGCCGGCGGAGGCAGCTCGCGAGATGGCGCGCGGTCAGCATCGTCCGGATGTCGTCGTCGCCCAGCGCGTCGCCGCGCAGCGCGAGAGCCTCGCGGTACGCGGACTCTGCGTCGGCCAGCCGTCCTTCAAGGATCAGCACGCGCCCCATGTTGTGCAGGCTCTCGGCGAGCTCGGCCGTGCTGCACTCGCCGCGGGCGAACAGCGCACGGCGGGTGTCGAGCGCCGCGCGCAGCGACTTCTCGGCGCGCGCGGCGTCCTCGAAGCCGAGATGCACGATGCCGATGGTGTCGAGCACGCCCGCAAGGACCGCAGGCTCCGCCGAGAGCTCCGTCGCGGCGTTCTGCTCGATCAACTCGAGGAACTGCTCGACGGTGAGCTGCGCGCTGCCCGCGGCCGACTCGGGATTCACGCTGCCGACGGCGTCGCGGAAGCTCGAGAGCGTGCGGTCGCTGCGCACGCGCTCGCGCTCGGCGCGCGCGTAGGCGATCGCGAGCGCGATGCCCGAGACCACGATGGTGACGAGCAGCGCAGCGCCCGCGCTCGACGCCAGCCAGTGGCGGCGCAGCGTCTTGCGGACCACATACGCCACGCTGTCGTCGCGCGCGAGGATCGGCCGACCGTCGAGATAGCGCGCGAGATCCTCGACCAGCGCGTCGGCTGTGTCGTAGCGGCGCGCGGGATCCGCGGACAGCAGGCGAAGGACGACCACATCGAGGTCGCGGTCGACGGCGCGGTTCAGCGCGCCCGGACGCTCGGGCGACGACATCGTCTTCTGGGTCACGAGCTCGGCGATCGAGCGCGCGCCCTCGAATGGCCTTCGCCCGACGAGGCACTCGTAGAACACAACGCCGAGCGCGTAGAGGTCGCAGCGGCTGTCGACCGCGCTGGGATCGCCCGAGAGCTGCTCGGGCGCGGCGTAGGCGAAGGTGCCGAGGAACTCGCCCACGAGCGTGGTGCCGCTGCCGGGCTGCTCGGCGGCGCCCTCGTCATCCGAGCGCGCGAGGCCGAAGTCGAGGACGCGCGGCGCGCCTTCGCCGTCGACCACGATGTTGCCCGGCTTCAGGTCGCGATGGATCACGCCGCGGCGATGCGCGTAGGCCACGCCCTCCGCCACCCGCTTCATGAGCTCCGCGACCTGCCGCGGCGCGAGCGACTTGGCGCGCACGAAGGCATCGAGGCGATCGCCCTCGACGAGCTCCATCGCGAACCACGGCTCGCCGTCGCGCGACACGCCGCTCTCGTAGAGCGTCACGATCGACGGATGCCGCATGCGCGCCACCACCTCGACCTCGCGCTCGAAGCGAATGCGCTCCCGCTCGCCGGCGAAGCGCCCGCGCAGCAGCATCTTCACCGCGCAGGTGCGGCGCGTGGCCAGCTGCTCGGCGCGGTAGACGGCGCCCTGCGCGCCGCGGTGGATCTCGTCGCCAAGCCGATAGCCGAGGATTGGGCCAGACTGGATCGGGCCCGATTCCTCGGTCGATCTCGGCGCGGGCGGCATCGGCGCGGCCTGCGCGAACTCCGCGAGGAGCGCGTTGTCGGCTGCGATCCGATCGACGATCGCCGCGCACACGGGGCATTCGGTCAGGTGTGCAGGCAATCCGTCCACCACGGGCGCCTGCGGATCGCTGCGCGCGATCGCGGCGAGCTCGAGTTCATCGCGGGTGAATCGCCCGCATCCCGCACCGCCCGTCTGCGACGCGCCCGCCCCGCTCACGCGCGCAATCCGTCGGACGGGCGCGATCCCGACGCCTCCCAGTCGCCCGGAGTCTCCTCGTACTCCTGCTCGAGCCGCACGACGATCTCGCGCAGCTTCGCCGCCACGCGGCTCTTGGCAAGGTAGACATCGTGCGTCGACATCCCAAGCTGCTCGGCGACCACCTGGGGCGTGAGGCTGTGGTAGACGAGCATCTCAAACGCCTTCACCGTCTTCGGATCGGTGCGCGACTTCGTGCGCAGCTCCTCGAGCGCCTCGCGCAGCAGCGCGTGACGGCGCTCGGCCTCGTACGCGGCGCCCACCGACTTGTCGTCGTCGAGGTCGATCATCGCGCTCTCGCCGCGCTCGACCTTCGCGGTTCCCGCCTTGCGGCGCATGTCGAGCACGCGGTAGCGCGCGATCGTCACCAGCCACGCACCGAGGCGGCCGCGCGAGCGGTCGTACTTGCCTTCGCGGTACTCCTCGACGAAGCGCACGATGGTCTCCTGCGCGATCTCGGCAGCCTCGGTCTGCTTGACGCCGCAGTTGCGCACGAATCCGATCAGGATCGGGCGATAGCGACGGTCGAAGGCCTCCCACGCCGCGGCGTTCCGCGGGTCAAAAAGCCCGTTGAGCAGCGCGGTGGTCGTGCGGTCGAGGTCCATGGGCGGATGCTACCACGGCACGCGACGCCGACCGACTCCGCTATCCCCGCAGCGACTGGGCGATCGCGACCTCGTGGACCCGCATCGAGAGGCGGTCGAGGTTCTGCTTCGCGGCATGGAAGCCGTTTGGCTCCACCGAGCGCGGATCGCGCGCGGCCGCCTCGCAGCGCGCGCGCACATCGGCCATCGCCGCCTCGAGCTCGCCCACGTACGAGGGCTCGAGCTGCAGGCGCACGCGCGCGAGCGCCTCGCCGATCCACTTGAGGTCGAGCTCCGAGTGCACGCGCAGGTCGATCACGCGGTGCAGCGTCATGTCGGTCCGCGCGTGCTCGAGACTCTCGCGCTCGATGCGCTCGACCTCATCCTGCGTGAGCCCGTAGCTCGGCACGACCTGGATCGACGCCTCGCGGCCGCTGCGCTTCTCGACCGCGCTCACGGCGAGGACGCCGTTCTGGTCGACGGTGAAGGCGACCTCGACCTGCGGGATGCCCGCAGGCATCGGCGGAATCCCGCGCAGATCGAAGGTGCCGAGCGAGCGGCAGTGCTCGGCAAGCTCGCGCTCGCCCTGCAGAACATGGATGCGCACCGCCGTCTGCCCGTCCTTCGAAGTCGAGAACTTCTCGACCGCGCGCGCGGGAACCGGCGAGTTGCGCATGATGAGCTTCGCAATCGTGCCGCCGACGGTCTCGATGCCGAGCGAGAGCGGAATCACGTCGAGGAGCAGGAGATCGCGGCGGCCGCCCGCGACGATCGCGGCCTGCACGCTCGCGCCCAGCGCGACCACGCGATCGGGGTCGAGCGCGGTGTACGGCTCCTTGCCGAAGAAGCGGGCGACTGCGGCGCGCACGCAGGCGAGGCGCGTGGAGCCGCCGACGAGGACGACGCGGTCGATCGCCGAGACCTGGCACTGCGCATCGCGCTGCGCGCGCGCGCAGGCCTCGAGCGTGCGCGCGACCAGCGGCGCGCAGCACTCGTCGAGCTCGGCGCGCGAGACCGCAAGTACGCGCGGTCCCGCCGAGACGACTGCCTCCACGGTGATGGCATCGGCCGATGAAAGCCCGATCTTCGCGCGCTCGGCGGCCTCGACGAGCGCGGCGCGGTCGTGCGGGCCAGCGGCAAGCGACGCGTCTGCGGCGATCCAGCGAGCGGCGATCGCGCGGTCGACATCATCGCCGCCGAGAGCGGTGTCGCCCGCGGTCGACAGGACCTGGAAGCAGTCCGCGCCCGTTCCCACCTCGTCGCCAGGGACGATGTCCAGGATCGTGACGTCGAAGGTGCCGCCGCCAAGGTCGTAGACCGCGATCCTCTCGGAGCGGCGCGTCTGACCAAGGCCGTAGGCCAGCGCGGCCGCGGTCGGTTCGTTCACGATCCGCACGGCGTCAAGCCCAGCGAGCCGCGCGGCGTCGCGCGTGGCCTGCCGCTGGGCGTCATCGAAGTAGGCCGGCACGGTGATCACCGCCCGGCGTACGGCGGTGCCGAGGTCGGCCTCGGCAATCTTGCGAAGCTCGCGCAGGACCTCGGCGCCGACCTCGTGAGGCGTGACCAACCGGCCCTCGATCGAGAAGGCCGCGATCCCACGCGGACCACCGACGACTGGCACCGAGAAGCCGCGGGCGAACTCGGCTGTCTCGCGCGCATCGCGGCCCATGAGCCGCTTGGCGCTGGCGATGGTCGTCGCCGCATGCGCGGCGCGATCGCGTCGGGCGGACTCGCCCACCGTGGCCACGCCATCGGCGTGAAACCGCACCACCGACGGCACCATCGCGCCGCCCGACCCGCCGCCGAGCACGCGTGGACCCGCCTCGAAGCAGTAGGCCACGAGCGAGTTGGTGGTCCCGAGGTCGATCCCGACGATCGGATCGATCGGAACGGGGCTGCGGGACGCGTCTGCCGAAAGGCTCATTGAGGTCGCGATGGTAGGGGCAGACGCGCACCTTCGCGATCGCCCAAAACGGCGCGCCCCCGCTGGTCCTCTGAGTACCAGCGGGGGCGCGTCCAAGACGCTTATCCGAGGGAGCGGCGACTGTTGGGGCGCGCGAGGTTGGAGCGCGCGAGGCTAGATGCGCTCACGCCTCCTGCTGCGTGATGTACGGAGTCGGACCGGCTGCAAGCTGTCCAAGCACGAAGCAACTGAGGGGCTCGACAGGCGCCGAATCAGAGTCCGGCTTGCATGGCGAGATCGGGATCAACGACGCCAGCAAGGGGGCGAGCTCGGGGTGCTCGATGCGGATGGAGCGCATCAGGCGCTCGCGGGCGCTGCGCTTGCTCCCGACGGCCTCCGCCAGGAATGCGGCGAGTTCGGGTGCGGACGCGTCGCTCGAATCCTGCTGCAGGCGCTCGAGCGGGAAGAGCATGGGCGCCTTACCCGACCGCACGCCGGAGTTCACTTCGCTCGCGATCGGATTGGATGAGTTGCTTGAGCTTGGCGAGTGCACGGTGCTTCCAATTATTGACGGTCGAGACTGGAACGCCGAGAGAACGGGCTGCCGCTTGATAGTCCAGGCCTTCGCAAACGATCAGCCGTACCGCGGACTGTTCCGAAGGCGTGAGCTGGCGCATTACCGCGTGGATGCGGTCGCTGTCCACGACTGTGGACGACGGACCGTCACGAGTGCCATCCGAAGAAACCGCTCGGCTGAACCCGCGACGCTCGATTCCGGGCACCATCCTGCCGGAAAGCTCGAGGACCTCGCGATATCGCTGCGCCCTGCCGTGCCTTCGACGGATCAGGTTCTCCGCGATACGCAGGAGATAAGCGACACTGATGTTCATCGTTTCAAGATTTCGAACGCGAAGGAGCCGTACAAACGCTTCGTGGGCAACCTCTTCCGCATCGGCGTCTCCGAGGAAGCGGCGAACAAAGCCAAAAACGCGGTGATATGTTGACGCGTAAAGATCGCCCACGATGCGCGCGCGCACCCGCGACAAATCCCGTTCCGACAGCGAGATATCAACTAGGGTCGATGCCTGATTCCCACCGACTTGCGCGTGTTCCATGCGCTCCCTCCCGACCTCCGGTTTCGAGCCGACCGAAGCTGCGGCGCCGTGAGCGGATCCGTGCTCAGTCGGGCGGGCCCATGCTAGGTCGCCGCGCCGCTTCGCCAAGTTCCTTTGCTCGGGTTTCGCCTCTATCGATTCATCGACGCGCAAAAACCGCGCGCCTGAAGCCGTCGGCGTCGATGCCGGCGCGTCCTGCGCCGAACTCCGCGTTCGCGATGCCATCATGCGTTCCTCTCCTGTGATGTGGCCCGGGAGTCCTTCCCAGCCATCGTGCACACGGTCCGCCGACAACTCGCAGCACCGATCGCTTCTCGGACACAGCGGCGGGCGCCGCTGGGCGTCTTGGCAATCTT
>Ga0208783_10001880_pt1 | contig 12251 bp, 10 predicted proteins | sample DEB19_08_DNA_2_FD_184529 | JGI IMG/M metagenome (GOLD analysis project Ga0208783, IMG submission 184529) | Aqueous microbial communities from the Delaware River and Bay under freshwater to marine salinity gradient to study organic matter... | ecosystem: Environmental > Aquatic > Marine >... | reverse complement strand
TACTTCAACATCGCTGACGATATTTTTAGCCCCACAGAAGTCGAGCATTGCTTGCAATTCGGGCATGCCACCAATCATCGATCCGGCAATGGAGCGACGGCCATCGAGCATCGTTCCGGCGTTAATTGCGTAAGGCTTTCCGGGAAGGCCAATAATGACTAACGTTCCATCGGTTGCCAAGGTGGATAGATACGGATCTAAATCTAAATCTGCGCTTACTGTGTTCAGAATAAGATCAAATTTCTTTCGCAGTGGTTTATGCCAATCGTCGCCCTTGGTCACAATGAAATGTGCCGCTCCCATGGCTTTCGCATCAGCTTCTTTATGAGCGGAGTGAGAAAAGACCGTAACTTCCGCACCGAGGGCTGCAGCAAACTTAACTCCCATATGGCCGAGGCCACCAAGTCCCATCACGGCAACTTTTGAAGTGGGGCCTACCTTCCAATGTTTAATGGGGGAGTACAAGGTGATGCCAGCGCATAACAACGGTGCGACGCCCGCAGGGTCAAGATTAGACGGAACTTTTACCGCGTAACCTTCTTCAATCACAAAGTAATTCGAATATCCACCAAATGCGACGTTTTGAGAATTCCTCTCATAGCCGTTATATGTTCCTGTCATTCCCTCAAGGCAATATTGCTGGAGGCCGTTGAGGCAATTGGTGCATTCTCGGCATGAGTCTATGAATACGCCGACTCCGATACTGTCACCAACCTTGAATGAGGTTACTTTCGAACCAATGCTGGTGACCGTTCCAACAATTTCATGACCCGGAACCATCGGGAACAACGCTGATCCCCACTCTTCGCGAACTTGGTGGATATCCGAATGACAGATGCCAGCAAAATCAATCCTGAATCCAATATCGGTATCGCGAAGTGCCCGTCTTTCAAATTCAAATGGGGCGAGCTCTGCGCGTGCGGCCAGCGCTGCATATCCTCGAGTCTTAGTCATGGCCTAATTAAAAGGCAATGGATCGATGGATTGGTGTGCAGCGCCTGAATTTCTCGCAGTGACTTTCCGCATATGGTGTCGCCGACAGAGCACTTCATACGCCACTTCACTTCCAGCGCTGGTATCTCCGACAACGACTTGTTCTCCTTCTGTGACCATTGCGCCACCGACAGTTCTTGCATTGTGCGTTGCACGTTCTCCGCACCAACAAAGTGCCTCTACTTGCAAGGTGTGAACTCGATCTGCCAACTCAACAAGACGAGCAGAACCAGGGAAGAGTTTCGTCCTGAAATCAGTCAAAATTCCAAAAGCATAAACGTCGATCCCAAGACCATCGGCAATGCGGGCCAGTTGCTCAATTTGCGAGGGCGCATAGAACTGAGCTTCATCGCAGATGACATAATCAATACGTCGCCCCGTGGACAATTGATCTACGACAAATTTATGGAGGTCCATCTCGTCGGATACTTCGAGAGCTTCAGAAGTCAATCCAAGCCTCGATGAAATCTTTCCAGCGCCCGCTCGGTCGCGATTAGTAAAGAGCAGGCCAGATCGACCGCGACTCTCGTGATTGTGGGCTGTTTGAAGTGCGAGTGTTGATTTTCCACTATCCATAGTGCCGCAGTAATAAATCAGCTCTGCCATAGGTCAAGCCTTCAGAAGTGAAATAATCGAAACGTCTGGGTGGGTATTGTGAATGATCTTTCGTCCCTGGAGAAACTCAATCTCTAACATAAAGAGATGCGCAACAACAGAAGCCCCAGTTACTCCAACGAGATCGTGACAGGCCAGCGCCGTTCCGCCTGTAGCAAGTACATCGTCAACAATAATCACGTTATCGCTTGGTGAGAGCAGATCTTTATGAAGCTCAAGAGCATCGAAACCGTACTCGAGGGCATATTCCTTTCGGTACACCTCACGAGGTAACTTGCCTGGCTTTCGTACTGTTACGAATCCAATTTCAAGAGCTTTGGCGATAGCTCCGCCCAAAATAAAGCCACGGCTTTCGATTCCAACAATTGCATCAACGCCCCTATTCAATCCTCTAATGGCGCGTGCGAATTCATCGATGACAACTCCAAACCCTGGGCCATCTGCTAGAAGCGGGGTGATGTCTTTGAAAAGAATTCCAGGCTTTGGATAGTCAGGGACATCCGCAATGAGCGAGAGTGCGCGATCGAGAGGCGTCGGTTCAATTAATGGATTGCTCACGGCGGGAGCGTATCTTTAAAACGTGTCCGAGAGGGGACTTGAACCCCTAATCCCTTTCGAGAACTAACACCTCAAGCTAGCGCGTCTGCCAATTCCGCCACCCGGACAATGAGAGGGCATACTTTAGCCCATGATTCTCAACGATGCCCAACGCTCAGAGCTCGAAGCAGATGTAGTCCAGTTATGCCAAGAATTGATACAAATCCCCAGCGTAAATTTTGGTGAAGGTAAAGGCGATGAAGAGGCCGCAGCAAAATATGTCGCTGCCAAACTCGAAGAAGTTGGAATCAAGACAAAGATCTATGAAAGCGCTCCCAAGCGTTGTTCAGTAGTCGCGCGAGTAGAAGGCTCTAATCCATCTTTGCCGGGTCTTGTTGTCCATGGACACATTGATGTTGTACCCGCAAATGCGGCTGATTGGAGCGTTGATCCATTCTCAGGGGATATCAAAGATGGATGCATTTATGGACGTGGCGCTGTTGATATGAAGAATATGGATGCCATGATCCTTGGAGTTTTTAGATTATGGGCGCGACATGGATTTAAACCAGAGCGCACGATGGTCATTGTCTTCTTCGGCGATGAAGAGGCAGGTGGAATCTTCGGTTCACGCTGGATGGCCGAGAAGCATCCCGAAGTTTTCGCAGGTTGTAGTGAAGCAGTCTCTGAGGTTGGAGGTTTCTCACTGACTCTCAACTCTGGCAAAAGAATTTACTTAATTGAAACGGCAGAAAAAGGTATTGAATGGATGAAGCTCACTGCCGAAGGAACGGCCGGACACGGCTCGATGGTTAATCGAGAGAATGCAATAACGCGCTTAGCGGAGGCTGTATCAAGAATTGGTAACTACAAGTGGCCACAACGCATAACTAAGACTAATGAAGTTTTTCTTCGCAAGATCGCTGAACTTACTGGGAAAACGTATGATCCCAGCAATCTCACTCCAGTCCTTAACGAAGTTGGATCAATTTCACGGATGATGGGTGCAACCTTGAGCAACACCGCTAATCCTTCAATGTTAGAGGGTGGTTATAAAGCAAATGTCATCCCTCAAACCGCAAGTGCCGTTGTTGATGGTCGAACTCTTCCAGGATACGAACACGAACTGCTCGATACGGTGAAACAACTAGCTGGAGAGCATGTAAAGGTGGAGAGTTTGGTTTCCGACATTCCGCTCGAAGTTGATTTCTCTGGCCCGCTTGTAGAGAAAATGATTGCAGCAATTAAGGCAGAAGATCCCGAAGGAATTCCCGTTCCTTACGTGATGAGTGGTGGGACAGACAACAAGGCTTTGGCCAAACTTGGATTGGCTGGTTACGGCTTTAGCCCGCTCAAACTTCCACCAGAGTTGGATTTTCTAGCGCTCTTTCATGGCGTAGATGAGCGAGTGCCGATTGATTCGCTCAAGTTCGGAGCGCGATCGCTCCAAACGTTCTTAGCTAACGCTTAGTTTTTATTCAGCGGAAACTTCATCGAGCGCTTCGCGCACCGGTATTGGAATACTTACTGTTTCAGCGCTTAGTGCGCCACGTAATTGTGCGCCGGTTCGGGCGCCAACAACAGCTGAGGTAACTCCAGGGCAATCGCGTACCCACGCGAGAGATACTTCTAGTGGTGACAAACCCAAACCATCTGCGGCGACCATAACCGCTTCTACTATTCGCATCGAACGTTCATCAAGATAAGGACTAATGAATGCCGAAAAGTGCGGACTAGCTCCTCGGGAATCTGAGGGCATACCACCGCGATACTTACCGGTTAGCACACCTCTGCCGAGTGGAGACCACGCAAGAAATCCAACGTCTAGCTCTATGCACGCTGGCAACACTTCTCGCTCAACACGACGATTCAGAAGCGAATATTCATTTTGCGTACTTGCAACTGGCGCTTTTCCAAAGAGCGGGTTTTGTAATGTGACGCTGCGCGCAAGTTGCCAGCCAGAGAAATTCGAGACTCCAACATGGCGCGCTTTGCCAGAATTAAGTGCGTAATCCATAGCTCCTAAAGTCTCGTCAAGAGGGGTCTTTTCATCCCATGTATGAATCTGCCAAAGATCCACATACTCAGTTCCCAATCTGGAGAGCGATTTGTCGAGATCTGCGATAAGCGAGGTTCGGGAGTTATCTACTTTTCGTTCACCTGTCTTAAAACTAATGCCAGCTTTTGTGGCAATCACGACCTCTTCGCGGGGTACAAGTACGCCAAGCAACCCGCCCAACACTCGTTCAGAATCACCATCTCCATACACCGCCGCGGTATCAATGAAGTTACCTCCCGCATCAAGGAAAAAACGGAGCTGTTCAGCAGCTTCATGCTCATCGGTATCCCGGCCCCAGGTCATTGTGCCGAGAGCTAATCGGGAAACTCTTACGCCGCTGCGCCCGAGTTGGCGTTGTTCCATGAAAAGACCATAGCACCAATAACCTTAGAACATGACGATTTTCCTCTTGCTGCGTCACGCACACTCCACAGCAAATGATGCTGGAATTTTGGCGGGTCGTACTGAAGGAATTCATCTTTCAACGAAAGGTATCCAGCAAAGCAAAGGTTTACCAAAAGCGTTACAAGAGTTTTCTATCAATCGTTTCATTTCTAGCCCATTAACTAGATGCATCCAGACGATTCAGCCAACTCTCGAGCAGAGACATAAACGGCTAGTCTTGAACGACAGCTTTATTGAAATGGACTATGGCGCTTGGTCCGGGCGAGAATTAAAGAAATTACGTAAAGAAAAAGTCTGGACGCAAATCCAGCGTAACCCTATAAGTTTTACCTTTCCTCAAGGCGAGAGCTTTGCAACAACAGCGAAACGAATTGAGCGAGGTCTACAAAAGCTCTCAAAGTTGTATCCTAAAGAAACCATTCTGATCGTTACCCATGGGGACATTATCAAGTTGGCGACTCAGATCACTTTAGGTGGAGATCTCAATAAATTTCAGAGGCTCATTGTTGATACCTGTAGCTTGACGGTACTGGATTGGAATAAGAATGAACGTTCATTGCAACATTTCAATCAGAAGTTAGTGAAGATTAAGAAATCGGGTACACACAAACTAGGCATGAAGTCACGACGAGTACTTGGAGGGGGTTCAGGTGTCTAGACAGATCTATAACCTCGACCAAGTAGAACGTTTTGTGTTAGGTACTGTTGGTCAACCTGGCGAGCGCGCGTTTTATCTCCAAGTCCGCAAGGCAGGGCAAGTGTTTAGTTTCGCGCTAGAAAAATCTCAAGCTCAAGCCCTTACCGAGAGATTTGCCGAAATTCTCAAAGATACGCTTATGTCTCAGGGTGCAGTCGAGCGAGATGTAGATCCTTTAGATGCGCCTATTGAGTCTGAATTTACATTAGGCGTTATGGCCATAACATGGCAGGCCGACTCCCAGCTCATCAAATTTGAAGCGCAAGGTATCTCTAACGAAACAAGTGACGAGGTTTTCGAAGAGATCGTAGGCGATGACGTCGAATCCGCTCCCGCGATACTTCGTTTAACCTTGACGCCTTCCCAGGTTCGCGGGTTTGTACCGCGCTCGTTCTCAATTATCAAAGCTGGACGTCAACCGTGCATGTTCTGTGGTGGGCCTATCAATCCAGATGGACATATTTGTCCACGCGCTAATTGAAACTATCGTGCGCAGCGAAGCAGAGTTAATCTCTGGAGAACTGATCATCGAAGGTCGCCTCATCGATGCGTCAAATGCCACCCTTTATGGAGTAATCAAGAACTCCATTGAAGATCAATTTCCTGTGGTTTATAAACCGATAGCGGGGGAGCGACCATTGTGGGATTTTCCGGATGGAAATCTTGCATCGCGAGAGGTGGCAGCGTTCCTAGTCAGCAAAGAAGTAGGTTTCAATTGCGTTCCAACAACAGTGTTACGTGATGGACCGTTCGGAGTTGGAGCAGTTCAAGAGTGGATAGATATCAAAGATGATACCGACGTCATCGCTATCGCACAGTCGAATGCTAGAGCCATTCGAAATATGGCGCTCTTTGATGTTGTCATCAATAACACGGATCGAAAATTTGGTCATATCCTTCCCGTGGATGACACCACGATCCTTGGTTGTGACCATGGGGTTGCTTTCCATGAAGAATTTAAGTTGCGCACCGTCATCTGGCAGTTCGCAGGCGAGGAACTTAATGAGACTGAACGACATCAGATTGAGAATCTCAGCCGATGGTTGGAAGATGTTGGAGGAGATATTCTCATCAGCTTCCTTACAGATGCTGAGATCACTGCAATGCGTGAAAGAGTTATTCAACTCTTACAGACAGGATTTCCCTATCCTTCGCAAGATTGGCCGGCAATTCCATGGCCTCCGGTTTAGTTACTGAGCGCGAGAACAGGGTATTTACCTTTAAATCTTTGTAGCATTGCTACATGCGCTCATGGCCGAACCTGACCCTTCCGCCAGCTCTATCTAAGATTGACCATAAACCGCTCGCTCTCTTCGATTCATATAGGAAATCGTTGGTTCAGATTCAGGATAACGAGCCTTCGCTTTACGTATGCGGAATAACCCCTTACGACGCTACGCATCTAGGGCATGCGGCTACTTACATTTCTTTTGATCTCATCCATCGCTATTTGCTGATGCAAGGCAAGAACGTAACGTTTGTAGAGAACATCACGGATATTGATGATCCACTGTTGGAGAGAGCCGCACGAGATAACCAAGCGTGGGAGTTCTTAGCGACGTCTCAGATCCATCTTTTTCGTACGGATATGGCAGCGCTCCGAGTCCTACCTCCACACCACTATCAAGGCGTTGTTGAGTCGATGTCGATCATTATCGAATTAGTGCAGAGACATATCGGTAGCGGACTTACATATGCTCTCGACGGAGATATTTATCTTGATCTTACAAAGGTTGATGGTGCATTGAGCTCTCTTCCGTTCCCGCTAAAGGAAGCTTTAAATATCTTTCGAGAACGAGGTGGAGATCCAGATCGTCATGGAAAGCACCATGCTTTAGACCCTTTGTTATGGCGCGCCAGAAAGGGGAACGATCCTTCGTGGCCCGCAAAGTTCGGCGAAGGCAGGCCAGGTTGGCATGTCGAGTGTGTAGCAATTGCGTTGTCAAATACTGAGTCTGGAAAAAGGACATCCATTTCACTCCAAGGTGGCGGCTCAGATCTCATTTTTCCTCATCACTTCATGACTGCGATTCAATCAAAATCCCTGACCGAGAAGGAGTTTGCGGGAGCTTATGTCCATGCTGGAATGATTGGTCTTGATGGCGAGAAAATGAGTAAGAGCCGTGGAAATCTAGTATTCGTCTCGAAATTATTACAGGCTGGAATTGCGCCTAATGTCATACGGATTGCTCTCACGCTCCATCATTATCAAGAGGATCGAATGTGGAGTGAGGGCTTGCTTCATCGGGCTCAATCTCTCTCGTCGAAAATTGAAACCGCCTTATCTCGCTCTGAAGTTGCTCCCACGTCCCAATTTATTCAACGAATCGCGGATGCAATGGCTAACAATCTCGATACACCTACCGCGTATTTAGCAATCGAGCAGTGGTGCGATGAAACTGCGCACGGTAGCGAAGGAGGTTCTGCAGGAGAGATTTCGCGAGCTCTAGATAGTTACCTTGGGCTTGGTTACTAGATTTCCGGATTTCTCCGAAGGAAGCGTTCAACCTCTCGCGCAATTGCCTCGCCTGTGACATCAGGAAGATCCGAGGCATCTTTTGATGATTCAAGCTGGCGTACATAATCTCCAACTTCGGAATCTTCGGCTGCCATCTGATCAACTTGCTTCTCCCACGATGCAGCTCTTTCGGGTAGATCACCTTGAGCAATACTTATTTCCAGAAAATCCTCTAGAGCGTTCACTAATGCAAGCGATGCTTTAGGAGATGGGGGAGTTGAAACATAGTGAGGCACCGCAGCCCAAAGCGAAACAGCATCTAATCCACGACGATGGGCGGTATCTTGCAATACTCCGACAATTCCAGTGGGTCCTTCGTATCGAGAGATCTCTACCCCTAACTTCTCCGCGACATCGGGATGAGCACCGCTTCCGGTAACGCTAATAGGACGAGAGTGCGGTGTATCCGCCAGTAATGCGCCCATTGTTATCAGCATAGGCACTTCGTAATCATCAGCAAGATCAAGAATTTCGTCAGCAAAACGCTGCCACTTCATCGAGGGTTCAATACCTTTTACCACGAGAAAATCATGATCGAGATGAGGAGTTGAAACAGAGTAAACAATCGTGTTGGGCCAGATAATTTCGCGAACAACTTTCTCATCGACGCGAATTGTTGGGCGATTTACTTGAAAGTCGTAATAGTCCTCTGGATCCATCACAGCCAGTTGTTGGTGAGTCCATACTGTAAGCAGATGAGTAATGGCTCCGGTTGCTGATTCTCCAGCGTCATTCCATCCTTCGAATGCCGCAATCATGATGGGGCTCCGTAGGTTTAATGAGTTCTCGGAAATGAACATAGCGTGAGCCTACGATAAACTCCCACCAGTGAGCGCGTTGAAATCTGTCATCAAACCCAATGAAGGCTCGCTACGCATCGCCCTTAGATCCCGCGTTGTTATTGCCGACGGTGCAATGGGGACCATGATCCAGGCGGCAAATCCATCATTAGAAGATTTCCAAGGCCACGAAGGCTGCAATGAGATTCTCAATGTCACTAGACCCGAACTCATCGCTGAGATCCATCGGAAGTATCTCGAAGCAGGCGTTGATTCAATTGAGACAAATACTTTTGGAGCCAATTTGGCTAATCTCGGTGAGTACGGAATTCCGGAACGAATCTATGAGTTAGCAAAGGCCGGCGCAGAAATCGCGCGTTCTGTAGCGGATGAGTTCTCAACAAACGACAAACCCCGTTGGGTCTTAGGTTCTCTCGGCCCCGGAACAAAGCTTCCAACGCTGGGACATATTTCCTATCAAGAATTAAAGGATGCCTATCAAATTGCATCACAAGGTTTGATCGATGGCGGAGCTGATGCGCTCCTTGTTGAAACAACTCAAGATCTCCTACAAGCTAAAGCGGCAGTCAATGGCGCTCGAGCTGCTCGCGAAAAGTGCGAACGCGACATTGTGTTGATTGCCCAAGTAACAGTAGAAACAACAGGGACTATGTTGCTTGGTTCAGAAATTGGAGCCGCACTTAATTCGCTTGCAGCTTTAGATGTGGATCTCATCGGCATGAACTGCGCAACTGGGCCCGCAGAAATGAGTGAACATCTCAGAACCTTGAGTAAATCTTCGCCCATTGGTATTTCTTGTATGCCCAATGCGGGTCTTCCCGTTCTCAAAGATGGTGGCGCCTACTACCCGCTCGGACCAGATGAACTTGCCACATCACTTTCTACCTTTGTGGACGAGTATGGCGTTGGGCTTATTGGTGGATGTTGCGGCACCACACCGGAGCATTTAGCGGCCGTTGTTTCAAAAATGAATCGCCATCATTCACTAGAGCGTCAACCGAAGTTGGAATCTGGCGCCTCTTCTCTCTATCAATTCGTTCCTTTTCGTCAGGATCAGACCTATTTGGCGATTGGCGAGCGAACCAACGCCAACGGCAGTAGAGCGTTTCGGGATGCACTTATTGCTGAGGATTGGGAAAAGTGCGTAGAAATTGCAAAAGATCAGATTCGTGAAGGTGCGCATCTCTTAGATCTATCAGTTGATTATGTAGGTCGCGACGGTGTTCGAGATATGACGGAGTTAGCTAAACGTTTTGCAACCGCAACGACTCTGCCCATAATGCTCGATTCGACCGAGCCATCAGTAATAAAAGCGGGATTAGAGAATTTGGGCGGTCGTTGTGTTATCAATTCGGTGAATTATGAAGATGGTGATGGTCCCGATTCGCGCTTTGCCAAAATCATGCCGATCGCAAAGGAACATGGCGCAGCGTTAGTCGCTCTCACGATAGATGAGGAAGGCCAAGCTCGAGACAAAGAATGGAAGCTACGCGTTGCTAGGCGTCTCATCACCGACCTCACTGAGAATTGGAATATACGAGTTTCGGACATCATCATTGATTGTTTAACTTTTCCAATTGCCACGGGGCAAGAAGAGACGCGACGTGATGCGATAGAGACTATTGATGCGATTCGCCAGTTGAAAATCGAGTTTCCTGAAGTACAAACAACTCTGGGTGTAAGCAATGTTTCGTTCGGTCTCAATCCTGCGGCTCGAATCGTCCTCAATTCGGTCTTTTTAGCCGAAGCGGTCAATGCGGGGCTTGATAGCGCGATTGTGCATCCATCGAAGATCTCTCCCATGAATCGCATTCCCCAGGAACAGCGCGATGTCGCACTTGACTTAATTTATGATCGTAGAACTTTTGACGGAGAAACGTGCACATATGATCCATTAGCGCGCTTTTTAGAATTGTTTGAAGGGGTCGAAGTTACCTCGACTCGTCAATCTCGGGCCGCAGAATTGGCTGCTTTACCGTTAACGGAACGCCTTGTGAAGCGAATCATCGATGGTGAAAAGCAGGGATTAGCTGAAGATCTCGAGGCTGCTCGACTTAGTGGGATTGCGCCACTCGTCATAATCAATGATTATCTTCTCGAAGGCATGAAAGTCGTGGGAGAGCTCTTTGGAAAAGGGGAGATGCAACTTCCCTTCGTTCTGCAGTCAGCTGAAGTCATGAAAGCCGCTGTGGCGCTTCTTGAACCACATATGGAGAAATCAGACTCAAGCGATCGAGGATCCATTCTTCTTGCGACCGTGAAAGGCGATGTTCACGATATCGGGAAAAATCTCGTTGATATTATTCTTACAAATAATGGCTTCCGCGTGGTTAATATCGGAATTAAACAGACCATAAATCAGATTATTGAAGCCGCAGAAAACAGTAATGTTGATGTTATCGGCATGAGCGGCTTGCTTGTTAAATCAACGGTGATCATGAAGGAAAATCTCGAAGAGCTAGAAAGTCGAGGGCTTGCGACAAAATGGCCCGTTCTCCTTGGTGGCGCTGCCCTCACGAGGACATTTGTTGAAAGTGATCTTGCAAGTAAATTCCCGGGAACTGTTCGCTACGCGCGCGATGCTTTTGAAGGATTATCGCTGATGGATGCGATCATGGGAGAGAAGAAGGGTTTGCCAGGAGTATCTCTACCGCCATTGAAAGAACGGCGAACACGAGTTGTTTCGACCGACGCGCCCTCCACTACCGACACAACACGAAGCGATGTTTCCGATTCCAATCTCATTCCTCAGGCGCCATTTTTTGGTTCCCGAGTTGTAAAAGGAATAGCACTCAACGAATACAGCTCCATGCTTGATGAACGCGCTCTTTTTGTTGGGCAATGGGGTTTAAAGGGCGGCTCAAAAGGCGGCAAGGGTAATTATGAAGATATGGTTGAAAATGAGGGTCGACCTCGTCTTCGCGCTTTACTCAACGAAGCACAATCGCAAGGTTGGCTTAACGCAGCGGTTGTATATGGATATTTTCCTTGTTATAGCGAGGGCAATGATCTCGTCATTCTTCACCATGAAGGGGAAAAATCAGGAAGCGAAAGAGTTCGATTCACTTTCCCACGCCAGCGACGAGATCGCCGGCTCTGCATTAGCGATTTTTTCCGCTCCAAGGATTCGGGGCAGATCGATGTTGTCGCTTTCCATATCGTCACTATGGGGCAATCGGTAAGTGAGGCCACCAGCAAACTTTTCGCTGCGAATAATTATCGCGAGTATCTAGAACTTCATGGTTTAGGTGTGCAATTAACCGAAGCGCTCGCCGAACGTTGGCACGCGCGCATCAGGTCTGAGTTGAACTTTGGAACAGAAGACAGTTCACAATTGGATGAGATTCTTGATCAAGGCTACAGAGGTTCTCGTTATAGCTTTGGATACCCTGCATGTCCAGATCTAGAGCAGCAGGTTCAATTATGCGAATTGTTGCAGCCAGACCGTATTGGCGTATCGCTCTCGGATGAGTTCCAACTTCATCCTGAACAGAGCACATCTGCCATCATCGTTCATCATCCAGAAGCGAAGTACTTCAATGCTCAGTAAATTTCCTTTCAAGGCCGTTCTCTGGGATATGGATGGCACATTGATTAATAGTGAGCCCCTTTGGATTGAGCAGGAAC
>Ga0208783_10001879_pt1 | contig 12252 bp, 6 predicted proteins | sample DEB19_08_DNA_2_FD_184529 | JGI IMG/M metagenome (GOLD analysis project Ga0208783, IMG submission 184529) | Aqueous microbial communities from the Delaware River and Bay under freshwater to marine salinity gradient to study organic matter... | ecosystem: Environmental > Aquatic > Marine > Coastal... | reverse complement strand
CATCGTCAGCCCAAAGCTCGCCATGATCTTCGGCCCTTGGGCTAAAACAGAGCTGTATCTTAACGCAGGCCTTGGCTTTCACTCAAATGACACTCGTGGCGTGACCATCACTACCGATCCCTCTACCGGCCTGCCAGCCGATCGTGTCGATCCCATCGCCCGCACCTACGGCGCGGAATTTGGCATTCGGAACGAATCCATCTCAAAGATGGTGAACACGCTTTCCTTCTGGTGGCTGCGCAATGACTCGGAGCTTATCTACGTCGGTGATGCCGGCACCACCGAGCCCGGACCTGGCAGCGACCGCCTCGGCATGGAGTTGGCCAGCTACTGGCGGCCCACATCATGGGCTATGGCCGACCTCGAGGCCACTTGGACTTGGGCTCATCTCCGCACCGCAGAGCCACCCAGCGCCTCCATCCCCGGCAGCATTCCTTATTCGCTGAATGCAGGCTTTAATCTGGGTCGCGAGGAAGGCTTGTTTGGCTCTGTGCGAGCACGCTACTTCGGCCCACGTCCTCTTACGGAGGACTACGCTGACATCCGCGCCCGCGAATCCCTCCAAGTGAATGCCCGCGTCGGCTACCGCCGTAAAAGCTGGGAGATCGCTCTCGAATGCCTCAACCTGCTGAACCGCGCCAACAATGATATCGCCTACTCTTACGAAAGCCAGCTCATCAGCGAGGCTGCTCCCGTAATGGACACCCATGTGCATCCAATTGAGCCACGCATGCTGCGCGTTTCGGTGACATGGAGATTCTGAGGATATGAACAGACGTTCGGACACAGACTCAAATCATTTGTCCCAAAACGAAATCGCACGGCTAAAGACAAGCTATTGGCATAGAGATTGGCTGGGGCTTACGAAACTGAAAAACCCAGGTCTCACACGGCGCTAGCCATCCATCACCAATCCTCTTACAGGCCCCAGTGGCGCTTCGCGAAAGCAAGGTATTGCGTCCAGTCGTAGTTCGTCACATCATGCTTTCCCGTGCGATTGTGATAGCCAATAAAGTCGCCCACTGGTGTGTCGACAGATGGCTGAACATGCACCCCTAAGCCTTTTTTGCCGAAAAGCGCATAAACCGGTCCGGCATGTAAGCCAGAGAGGAATTCGCCTTTCTGATCAGCCCAGTGATCCTCGGCCGCGCTGGCGATGTAGACTGGACGAGGTGCGGCCAGAGCGATGAGCATATGCATATCGATGGGGCATGCGGCGACTCTGCCGGCATAGTTGGCGTATTGAGATGTGAACCAATGCGGGAACACTTTCGTGATGATGGCGGTCGTTTCACCAAAATCGCGACGCATCAGGGCCGCACCTCCCTCACCGCTGTTGTTGGAAATCACCACGCCAAACCGCTCGTCCTGCGCACCAGCCCAGAGAGACGTTTTGCCCAAGCGGGAGTGGCCGATGACAGCTAGATGCCTAGCGTCGATGTGCGACTCTGTTTGCAGAAAGTCTGCGATGCGGCTCAGTCCCCATGCCCAAGCTCCAATGGCTCCCCATTCACCGTCCCTCCAGGTGGTGTTAACTCCAGCCCGGCTCACTGCTGCACGCAGGCCCTCCTTCCATCCATCGGCATGATCGGGCTCGATATCTCCATAATAGGCGGTGGCCACGGCAAAGCCGGCCTTAAGAATCTTTTCAAGCGGCCAACGGCTGCTTTCGCTGCCCCGAGTGGCCTCAGTGGCCTTGTGATTGACGATGTGCTTGTCCTTGCTCTCACGCATCCAGCGTGTGGATAGCGGCACATCCTTCTCCGCGCTAACAGCATGGTTTCCACCGAAGCTCAAACCCACAAAGCACGGAGCGGCTTTCACACCGTTAGGAAGATAAAGCATCACATCCATACCTTGCCATGCTGGGCGCTCCGGCAGTGAGACATGAATGAATTTCCTCGTCGCCAGCCCCCCAAGTGCATCCATTTTCGTCGCTGTAACTTCAAACTTCGGAGCACCGAGATTTGTGGGTGTTTTGCCATACACATGCTGCTCGAAAAGCTTCAAAATCTCCCCGCGCCTTGAATTCATCCACGCATCAGCGGTTGTCACCTTTAAGTCGGGAAGCGGATCGTTTCCCACCTTCTCTTCATCGTAATTCACTCCAGGCCGCGGCGTTTGCGCAAACACAGGAGAAGCGGCAATAAGAAGAGAGAGAAGTCTTGAGGCGATCATTCGGTGCATTCAAACGCCTGCTGAAAGCCAATTTATGCGGCAGATCCAGCATTCACTGGCACACCCCCCGGGCCGTCAGATCAGCGAGACACAGCAGCTGAGCGAAGATCTTCGTGAGCTGCAAATTGATTTCTGACTGGCGGACAAGCATACTCGCGCCTTTACGATGGTCTGCTAGCAATCACCCTCGTTGCAATCTCAACTTCCCTCACCTGTGCCCCAACTTTTTTCATCAAAAAACCTTCTCCTTTCTTCCAAGCCGCTCGCGGTGGGAGTTGTGGGTGATCAGGTGGCTCTCCAGCACTGGCTAAGCCTCAACACCGCAGAACGTGATGCCACCTGCGATGTCGTCGAGCTGCGCCTCGATACTTTGAATCTACCGCCCCAAGAATTACGACGCCTTTTGACAGGAAACACCCAGCCAATTCTCCTCACCTGCCGCCACCCTGCCGAGGGCGGCTCCTCACCCACTGAGCCAGCCGCGCGCGCAGCGATGATCGAACCTCTCTTGGATCTCGCTTCGCTGGTAGACATCGAGTTGCGCACCGCTCAGCAAATGCAGGACACAATCCAAAAGGCCCATGCGGCAGGCGCTTTTGTCATTGGATCCTTCCACGACTTCAAGGCCACACCAGCCGATGAAGTGCTTGAGGGCTCCATTTCTTTCGCCCAACCTCTGGGACTCGACAGCGTGAAGATCGCCACTTTCCTGAACAGCCAAGAAGATCTCATCCGCCTGATGAGACTTGTTTGCTCGCCACATCGCCAGCGCCTCTCCGTCATGGGCATGGGTCCTTGGGGCCGTGTCTCGCGCCTTGTTTTGGCAAAAAGCGGCAGTCTGCTTAACTACGGCTACATCGGCACTTCGAACGCCCCTGGTCAGTGGCCTGCCTCCGAACTCAAGCAACTCCTTTCCCAGCTCTAAAACGCGCCATGAAACCTCAAACCACACGCTACGCCCTACTCGCTATCGCGGCCTGTCTGGCGGCCACTTCCTGCGGTGATCCGAAACATGAGGAGCAACTGCGCTGGCGCGAGGACGAGGTGCAGGCAAAGCTGACCGCTCTGGCCCAACGCGAGGCGGAATTCGCTAAGGAAAAACACCAGATCACTGAGGCTCTGCGACAGATAGAAGCCCGCGAAAAAGCCGTCGCCCACAAGGAGAAAAATCTGCTCGTTCAGCTCGCCGAGGAGACAGAGAAGCTCAAAAAAGTGCGTCATGAGATCGAGATCAAAAATCTGCGTGGGCCTGTGCCCACTGTCTCAGCAGAGCGCAGCATTGTGATTGATCCCGTTTCCGATGACGTCTTGTTTGAGAAGAATGCCGACAAACGCGGCGCTATTGCCAGCACGACCAAAATCATGACCGGCCTTCTGATTGTCGAAGCCGGAAACTTGGATCAAATGATCACCGTCGAGAAAAGTGACACTCAATGCGCCCCAGTTCGCCTCGGCATCAAGGAAGGCGAAACATATACCCGGCATCAACTTCTCACCGCTGTGCTTGTGAAAAGCTCCAATGACATTGCTCAGGCCCTCGCCCGTGACAACGCCGGAAGCGTGACCGCTTTCGTCGAAAAAATGAATACCAAAGCCAAGGAACTAGGCCTCCAAAACACCCACTTCGTCAATCCTCACGGTCTCCCAGGCCTTACTGAAGACCAACCCTACTCCACCGCCCGCGAACTCGCCATCATCACCAAAATGGCCGATAAACTGCCCGAGATCCGCCAAATCGTCAAAAAACAGACCTACAAGTTCAAAAAGCCTGATGGCAGATCCATCGACCTCACGAACACCAACCGAGTTTTGCGCACCGCGTCCTACTGCGATGGCATGAAAACCGGCTATACCGATGCCGCAGGCTACTGCCTTGTTGCCACCGGCGAGCGCAATGGTCGGCGCCGCATCGTTGTTGTTCTCAACGATACCGAAAACGGCGTTTGGAGAGACGCTCAGGCTTTGCTCGACTGGGCACTCAAAGCTTGAGAGTCTTTTCGCTGAGCGTCGCAGATCAAAGAGTGATTACCATGCAGCGATGCGTGAAAAGTAATTTGCAGGCAATTTGATTGTGCGAGAGGCCTGTCATGCGGGCGAGCACTTCACGGTAAGTCTCAAGCTGCGGACGATAGCCTTCCAATCGGCTGGCAAGTGCTTCGTCAGTTTCGGTTTTATCCGTTTTAAAGTCTAAAATGGTTGCTCGGTTCTTTTCTAGCATCACGCGATCAAAGGTGCCACTGAGCCATTCACCCTTGAGGAGAATCTCGAAGCGTTTTTCACGCCAGCAGATAGCTTCGGGCGAAGGGCGACTCAATATGGCACGAATGGCAGGAGATTCGAGGCTGCGGCGCACTTCATCTTCGGCACGCATGCGAGCCTTTTCGTCTCCGCAGGATACCACTGCCCATTTTTGGGTGAGTTGATCGTCATCGGCATCATCGAGCCATTCGATCTGCTCAAAAAGCGCATGCACCAAGGTGCCGTAAGCACGCGCAAAACGGCCGCCGCGTGAGAAAAGTGTCTTTCCAGTCACCACACTTGTTTCGCTTCCGCTCGGTGTGCGGCGCACGGGACGCAGACGACCTTCAATAAGCAAGGGTTGTGGCTTCGCTAATTGGATAGGTAGATCCTGTTTGCGAGAAATCTCATACCAACTTGGATTCGTGGCTTTGGTTTTTGTTTCGAATATGACTTCGGCTTTGATGTTGGTGAAATCACGTTGAGGAGGATCGTCATCACCGCCGAGTGTGAGCTGAAGCAATTTAACAAAATTTTCAGACTTGGAGCTTTTTCCGCGCGGTTCGGCGATGATGTAATTCGCATGCTTCGCACGTGTCAGGGCTACGTAGAACTTGCACAATTCTTCATAGGCCGCATCGGCCTCCTGCTCGGCGCGGAAATCGAGAAGTTCATTGTCAGCACGCACGAATTCGGACGGTGGCAAATCCAAAACCCATTCGACATGACGATCACGGTCACGTTTCACTCCTATGCCACGCCGCACCTCGGTCAGCTTTTTGCCTTCAACATCCGGGAGGATCACACAGTCAAAAGTAAGGCCTTTGGATTTGTGAATCGTCATGACCTGCACCGCATGTTGCGTGTCCGGTTCGCTAACCGTGTAGCTCGAAGCATAGGCGAGAAACTCATCCACATCACGGCTGCCACCTTCGTCAAACAAGCCTGCAGCAAGCGCAAAATCTTCTGCACGTCGTTTACTAAAGGCATCGAGAATAACACCGCTAGCTTCAAGCAATTGCAGCCAGTGCCGTAGAACGGCCTCAAAGCCTTCGTTGAAGACCCGTTGTAGCACTTCGTGGACGACATGGCCGCGAGTTTTACCTTCCAGCAGGCTGTGAAAGGGCGTCATGTGCAGATGCTCCCACGCAAAGGTGTCGCCCGGATGCGCGGCGACTTTGAGCAGACTCAGCAGCGCCATGGTCAGCGCATTGTCTGTCGCGATGGCGATCTCCGACTCGCACATCACAGGGATGCGGCTCGGCGAGTGCGCTCGAATGTAGTCGACGAGTGCGCGGCCAGTCTTATTGCTCTGCACGAGAATCGCGCAGCTGAGGTGGTTCTTCAGGGGTTGGATCTCCTCTAAGATACCAAGGGTCAACGCAAAACGATCCTCTACGCCTACTTTATCTCCATCGGCTGGCAACGGCTGTAACAGCATAGCGTGACCTGGCGTCGTATCATTCACACCAGCAACCTGATGGGGCTGCCAAGGCCATTGCTCGACCGTTTCGAGCGGCAAATCGAGAGCGCTCAGGGCAGATTCGTTGCCAAACACACGGTTGACGAGATCAATCACATCATGCCCGCTGCGCCACGAGACATTCAGCGGCCGCTTGTGAATGCGCTGCACAGTTTCCGAGCTGTAACGGGTGTAGATATCGTCAAATAAGCGCGTGTCACCGCCACGCCATGCGTAAATGGCCTGCTTTACATCACCGACCTGAAAAAGTGTTCGCTCATCGCTCGTGTCCTGCACGGCTTCATCGATGAGATTTTCCATAACCGACCACTGGATGTGATTTGTGTCTTGGAACTCATCGAGCAACCAGTGGTCATAACGCGCATCGAGGCGGTAATCGATGCGCAAGCGCTCATCTTCTCCTGGAACCTGCGAGAGCATTGGCTTCGGAAGCCCGGCGGTAAACTCATGGCCCGCGAGGATAAGTTGAATATCCTGAAATGTAAGCCGACCGCCTCTGCGCACCCGTCGCGACCAGATGTGTTCATACTGATTGAGCACAGCCCATACACCCTGCGTGCGCTCCATGCGCGCCCTCAATTCACCACCAACGATGTGCCTGATGATGGCTGCAAAGGCATCGCACAAGCGGCCTTCGAGCTTTTGCTTCTGGCGGTTCACGGTGAGCGTGCAGCTCTTCGCTTCGATCTCGCTCCACTGCTCCAACGCTTTCTTCACAAAGAACTCAACACGACTGGTGAGTTTGGTGCCGGCTTGATAGTCGGGCAACTCATCGAAGAACTCCTTCCAGAATTCCCACGCCTTGTCATTCGTTTCTCCAGCCTCCAAAAGCTGCCGCAGACATTGCGAAGCTTCTTTGACGTCAATTTGAGCCTCCAACCAATGGCAGCCGCTGGGCCACACGGCACGCGGATTACCCCACAGCTCACCGTTTGCAGCATGCAGCAGGATTTCGTGATGGTTCTCAATGAATTGGTCAAGCACATCGCGGATGCGTGACTCTTCTTTACCGAATGTAGCGCGACGAAACGCCTCAAGAAACTCCTGCTGCGCCGCGAGGCCTTCACCCCGCGATTTGAGACCCGGAAGTGTGCGCTGGAAGACGAGTCGATACACACGCTCACGCTCCACGACACTGAGATGTTCGTTCAGAATTTCGAAATCACCCGCAAGGCCGAATTCGACCGGAAAGCTACGCAGAATCGCCGAGAAAAAGCTGTCAAGCGTTCCGAGAAACAACCGCGGCATACGCGCAATGAAAACGCGCAGGAGCTGTAGGTAATGCTCCGGCTTCAACGCACGCAGGATGGGACGCAATGGGTCATCCTTGGCCTCAGGATCAAGTTTTTCATCGCCAGCGAGCTTCGTAGCGAAATCGGCATCGGCGGCCGCTTTAGCCAACTTGAAGAGGATGGAGTCGAAGAACTCGCCCGCGGCTTTTCGCGTAAAAGTGACTGCCACAATGCGCTCCGGCATGACGTCTTTGCCCGCAAGCAACTGCTGCCCCATGATCGCGATGAAGCGATTCGTGAGCTGCCAGGTCTTCCCGGAGCCCGCGGACGCGAGGATCATCTCGTTTGGGATGGTCACGCGGCCTCCTTTCGTGTGAGCAGACTGGCATCAACTGCCTTCAGTGGATCGCCATGAAAGAGTGATTCAAAGTCATCACCATACGGCAGCTTCTTCGCAGGCGGCCAGAACTGACGTTCGCGGATGGCAGCGATAACGCCTTCCGCACAAACGCGTGCACTTTCGAGCACTGCTCCATCGAGCGTGCTCCATTCATCGAGGCCGATCTCGGGCTTCGTCTTGCTCAGCGTTACATGTGCGGTGATGATTTTTTCACCCTTAAAGCGCCTCTCCATCGCGAGGCGGTAAAGCGGCAGTTGCAGGTCGATCCAGCGCGAAGCGACGCCTTCGCTGCTAGTAACGAGCGACCACTCCGCAAAGCTCTCCGTCTCCTCACCGCGCTTTAGCGACGCGAGGTGGTAGTTCTCGACCGTCTTGCGCGTCTTCTTCACCGGATCGAAGGCTGAGCGCGTCTTGAAGTCGATCAAACGCACGCCGAGCTGCGCGTGGCGGTCGATGCGGTCGATGCGGCCGCTGATCGTCATGCCTGCGAGCTGCCACGGATCATCCTTCGGACTCAGCCGCGTCTCCGCGGCGATGATCTGCCAGCCTTCGCGCCGCTGCTCCGCTTCCTTTTCCGCCCACCAGCCGAGGCGCTGCCGAGCCGACTCGCGTTGGATCGTCACGGGCACGGTGAGGCGCGAACCGTAGATACCACGCAAGCGGCGATCGAGGATGCTGTGGAAGACTTCGCGAATCTTCTCCGCGTCCGTCAGCGTGATGGCCTGCTCATCCTGCGCGAAGCTTTCCAAAACGCCGTGCAGCAGGCTGCCAAACTCCATCGCATCCATCTCCGTGCGCTTGACGTCGATCTCCGACATGCCAAGGCCGTGTCGCAGATAAAAACGGAACGGACATTGCAGGTAGCTGCTGAACTGCGTGACGCTGAGCCGGTGGAAAACGGAGGCATCATCCGGCAACGGACGCGGCTGGAGCTGCCACGCGAGCTGCCAAGGCACCGGATTGACACGCGGCGCATGCTTTTGGAAAAAGTGCAGCGTGCGCGCAGGTAGCTCGCTCTCGGCGCATTGAAAAAGTAGGCGTGAAGGACGCAGCGGAGCACCATCGGCATTCGTGCGGCCAAAGATGAAATCAACGCGACCACCATTGTGACGCCTCGATTCGATCAAAGCCGTCATGAGGCAAGCATCGCGAGCAAAACGCGTGTCGTTGTTGCGCAGGCCAAGCACGCGACGTGCAGAGTCTGGTAGGAACGTGTGGCCAAGAATGGCCTCCGGTGCCTTACCATCGTTCATACCGGTGATGACAAGATGCGGCGCGTCCTCCCACAGCAATTCAAGCCAGCCTTGCAGGTCAATGTCATGTGCTTTGCGCTCAGTGTAGAAAATTTGATCGCTCAGCGTTTGCAGCAGCAGCTCCAACCGCTGCACGGCATCGAGACCACCCGAAAACAACGTGGCGAGTTCATCCAGAGCATCAAGCACCTGAAGAATCTGGTCCGCGATGGCGGAGAAGACCGCATCCTCCGGATTGTCACTGCGGAAGCGCCGTGTGGCGAAGACCTCACCCAGAAAATCTGTTAGCGCGATGTCAAAGCCGCGGCCATCGAGCGCTTTAACAATGCGATCCATCCACGCGAGAGCGGCAGGCACGGCGCTGGTTTTTTTTGCATCGCTAAATACGCGCGGCGCTAGCTCCTGCGCGTCATCAAGCGTGTCCGGCAGTGCAGTGATCTCAAGCGTGTCAAAATCATCGAGCAGGCCGCTCAACGAAGGTTTTTCGCCACTTTGAACCTCGGCCGAGACTCGAATGGCCTCCGCGACATCAGGGCAACGCACGAGTTCGGCGGCGGATTGAAACGAACGCGTCGCCACGAGTTGTGCGACGATACGTAGCAGGTGAAACACGCCATGCGTGCCCATTTTGCGACCCGCCGGATCGAAGGCGCTGATGTCGCGATCGGCGAGCGCCTTTTCTAATGGAGTGATAACTTCCGTGTCGGCCACGCCGATGGCAGCGACTTCACCAGGCTCTTTATAGAGCATGATTATCTCCGCCACGGCCTCCGCCTGCTCCGATGGCGTGCCGCCTTGATGAATCGTCGTCTTCGCGTCGGGGATGTTGATGGGCTGCGTAAGCCATTTGTCAGCTAGCGGGCGCCCCCAAAGATCAAAACAATCGCGATGGGTCACCTCCGGCGCATACACGAGAACCTCTACCGGCAGATGCCGTGACCACATCTCCAGTGCCTCGATGGCGAGCGAAGATGGATCGAGCACGCCGGCGATCACGACACGCGTGATGCTGGCGGGCGGTTTTCCATTCTGCGCAGCATGTCGTCGCGTGGCCTGCCAGTCGGCGAATCCGCGCTCCGTCGTTGCTTTCACGCAATGCCTCTCAATGCTGGCGAGATCACGCCATCGCTCCGGCTCCATCTCGGTATTTTCGACAATACGCGCCACATCCGCGCAGCTGAGGCCCTTCTCATTGAGCGTCTCGCGCAGCTCGATCAGCTGGCCCGCCGTTTTCAGCGCCCACGTAAAGTTTCGCTCGACGGGATCGACGGGAAACAAATCGCGATGCGCATTCAAATCGATGCGCAGCAGCTCCGCGGCCCAGATCAGCTTTGTTTCCAGCGTTCCGGCTGGATGCAGCTCCGACGCATGCTCAGGCGAGGTGAGAAAATCCGGCGTCACCACCCGCGGCGGCAGCACGGCAGCGTTTTGCTCCGCCGCATGAACCGCCAGCGCCTCTCGTAGGCGACGGCTCGCATTGCGCGTGGGCACAATGATGAGCAGCCCGCTCAAATCGAGAGCACCACGTCCATACCATCCCGTCGCCACATGCTCGACAACCGCCTTCACCAACGGCCGGTCCCAGCCAAGAAAATGCCGCGAGGCCAACGACAACGACGCCGCGAACAGATCGGGCGCGATCTCGTGGTCTGTGTGAGAGGTGGAAACGCGGCGGGGCATTGGAAAGGCATTCTAACGATGAACACTGCGAGTGAAATGTCGAAGGCCAATGCTCAGCTGTGCCTCAGATTAGAAAAAAATGATCAAATTGACGATTTGGACGCTTTTGATGGAACACCCATGAAATCCATCCTGCTGACTCTTCTCGCAGCCACGGCTGTTTTTGCTCAAAACGATCTCAAACCGCTGCGTGCTGGCATTGTGGGCCTCGATACGTCGCATGTTCCGGCCTTCACGAAGCTCTTCAACAAAGGTGAGACGACGGGCGAGCTTGCAGGCATCAAAGTGGCCACAGGTTACACCGGCGGCACGGACATGCCCGCCAGCAAGGATCGCAAAGAGAAGTTCACGCAGCAACTGCGCGACATGGGCGTGGAGATCGTGCCGAGCATTCCGGAACTGCTCGCAAAAGTCGATGTGGTGCTGCTGGAGAGCGTGGATGGCCGCATTCATCTCCAGGAGGCGCGGGAAATCTTCAAAGCAGGCAAACCCGTCTTCATCGACAAACCCGTCGCTGGCACGCTCGCCGAGGCCATTGCGATCTTTGAACTCGCGAAAAAGAACAACGTGAAGGTCTGGTCGAGCTCATCCTCGCGCTTCGGAGCCGATTTGATCGCGATGAAGAACAATGACGAGATCGGCGACATCCTCAGCGTGACGACTTGGGGGCCGTGCTCGTATCAAGACGGCACGCCAGACCTCTTCTTCTACGCCATCCACGGCATCGAGTCCCTCTTCGCGCTCATGGGCACCGGCTGCGAGACCGTTTCCCGCACCAAAGGCCCCGTCACCGATCAAGTCACCGGCGTGTGGAAAGACGGCCGCGTCGGCACCTATCGCGGCATCGTGAAGGGCAAGTCGGAGTTCGGCGCGCTCGTGTTCGGCTCCAAGAATGTCCGCCAGGGAGCCAAAACCATCAGCTACGAAGCCCTCTGCCGCCAGATCGGCACCTTCTTCCGCACCGGCAGCCCTCCCGTGAGCGAGGCCGAGACCATCGAGATCTTCACCTTCATGGAAGCCGCTGACGAAAGCCTCCGCCAAGGCGGCAAACCCGTCGCACTGGCCAATGTGCTTGCCAAAGCGAAAGAAGAGGCGGCAAAACTTATCCAGTAACATTCCTTTCTCCAACACCATGCTCACACCCACCCGCCGACGCTTTTTTGAAGACTCGCTCATGGCCGCTGCGGCGGTCGCTTTGCCGAAAACGATGCTCGGAGCTGATCCGGCACCGGTGTCGGCGAATGAGAAAATCACGGCGGCGATCATAGGCTGTGGGATTCGTGGCAAGGCGCATGCGCGAGAATTAGCGAGACTCGCAGATTGTGATGTGGCGTATGTTTGCGATCCGGACCTCGATCGCGCGGATGAGGTGGGCGCTTTGCTCGTCGAACTGAAGCGGACAATGCCGAAGAAGGTGCAGGACTTGAGAAAGGTGCTCGATGACAAGGCAGTGGATGTCGTTTTCATCGCTACGCCGAACCACTGGCATGCGCTGGCGGCGATCTGGGCGATGCAGGCGGGCAAAGATGTGTATGTCGAGAAGCCCGTAAGTCAGAATGTCGAGGAAGGCCGCCGCATGGTGCAGGTGGCGCGAAAACTGGGGCGCATCGCGCAAACCGGCACTCAAAATCGCTCACGCGGTGCTTTGGCAGAGGCGGTGAAGTTCATGCGCGAAGGCAAGCTGGGCGAGGTGAAGCTGGCGAAGAGCATCATCTACAGCGGGCGCGGCAGTATCGGTGGCCCGGCGGAGTGTGTGATGCCGCCAAGGTGCGATTACGACCTGTGGGC
>Ga0208783_10001878_pt1 | contig 12253 bp, 13 predicted proteins | sample DEB19_08_DNA_2_FD_184529 | JGI IMG/M metagenome (GOLD analysis project Ga0208783, IMG submission 184529) | Aqueous microbial communities from the Delaware River and Bay under freshwater to marine salinity gradient to study organic matter... | ecosystem: Environmental > Aquatic > Marine >... | reverse complement strand
GACCTGGACCGTGTCCGCGCCGACCTGGACCGTGTCCGCGCCGACCTGGACCGTGTCCGCGCCGACCTGGACCGTGTCCGCGCCGACCTGGACCGTGTCCGCGCCGACCTGGACCGTGTCCGCGCCGACCTCGGCACGGCGCAGGGGGCCGTTCTCGACGACCGTCGTCGGGTAGAGCGACTCTCCGGTGGCCCTGCCGTCCTCCGGCGACGCGACCTCGACGCTGGAGCGTTGGGGGAACTGCTCGAGTATTGGAATCCGCGTCTCACAACTCGGTTGCGACCGTCTGAGGCCATGCTGATCCTGCAGCGGACGCGGGCCGTCGAGGACCTTGCCGTCGGGCGCCTCGCCACGACGGCCGCCGACCTGCTCGTCCGACTCCTCGTCGCTGAGGCCGCACCGGGAGAACGGGTCGAGGTGTGCGAGATCGGGACGCTCTTCGGCCTGGGCGCCCTGCTCATCCACGACCACCTCGTCGGTCGCGCGCGCTCTGTATCGCTCACGCTGGTCGATCCGCTGTCGGGGTACTACGGCGAGGACCGCCTCGACCCCAACACGGGGCTCGTCGTGAGCCGGCGCAACCTGGAGCGCAACGCCCGACTGCTCGGCGTCGACGCCCCCGACCTGCGGATCGTCGAGAGGCTCAGTACCGATCCCGCCGCCCGGGCCGAGGTCGCCGACCGGCGGTACGAACTGCTCGTGATCGACGGCGATCACTCGTGGGACGGCATCCGTCGCGACCACGAGGACTACGCGGGCCTCGTTGGCCCCGGCGGCTTCCTCGTGATCGACGACTACAGCGCGCCCGAGTGGCCCGACGTCACCCGGTACACCGATGAAGTCATTGCACGGGACCGCCGTTTCACCGCCGTGGGCTGTTGGTCTCATACGGCGGTCTTTGCGAGGCGCTCGGCGTGAGTTCCGCCGTTGTCGAGACCACCGTTTACCGAGGAGGCGAGCGGCGTGCGTGAACCGCGATTCTTCAGGTGGACGGATTACGACCGAGCGCGCCTCCCGAATCGATTCTTGGCTGACCTCGACGAGTCGATTGACGGGCCCGACGACTGGGTTCCGCTCACGGGCTATTCGATCGGGTATCCGGGCTGGGGATTGCTCTATTACGCAGTGCCTTGCTCGCTCGATCCCGCCGAATTCAATCTCGTCGTCGAGACGGGCACTAATTTCGGGAGTTCTTCGATCGTCATGGCCCAGGCAATTCGCGATTCCGGGGTGCGGGGCGAATTGCGCACGGTGGAAATTGATTCGTCTTGTGCCGATCGGGCGGCCGAACACCTCGAGAAGTCCGGAGTCGGCGATCTCGTGACTCAGTTCCGGGGTAACTCACTGGAGAGACTCCCCGAAATGATCGGGACGAATGAACCGATCAGGTGCGTTTTTCTTGACGGTAACCACGAGCACGACCACGTCTTGGAGGAATTCTCGTTAGTGCTCCCGCACCTTGCTCCCGGCGCACCGGTCCTCTTCGACAACACGTATCGGATCGCTGAGCCGGGTGAGGATCCAAGAGTTCACGGTGCACTGCAGACGATCGTCTCACGTTTCGGCGGGAACCTCGTCAACTTCCCATTCTGCTCGTGGTTCACCCCCGGGATCGCAGTCTGGCAGCGCGACCCGTTCCCCGCATCGGACGGCGGGGCACCCGTCGCGGAGCGAACTCGGCGCCGGTGGTCCCGCCTCGGACTGCGCAAGTAGGGCGGCCGATGGCATCGGAACTGGCGGCGATCGCCGAGGAGCAGGGACTCGAGCGACTCTCGGCCGTGCCGCCGGCCGGTGCGTACCTGCGGGAGATGTGGCGGCGTCGGCACTACGCCTGGAAGGTGCCGGTCGGCGACTGGCGCTCGGCCCACTTCGACACCCTCCTCGGCAACCTCTGGCACCTCCTGAACCCGATCTTCTTCATAGGCGTCTACTTCCTCGTGTTCGGTGTGCTCCTCGGGACCCGGCGGAATATCGACTTCTTCATCACTTACCTGGCGATCGGAGTGTTCTTCTTTCGCTACACCCAGACCGCGATGGAGACGGGGGCGATCTCGGTATCGGGCAACGAGGGTCTCATCCGCTCGGTCTACTTTCCCCGGGCTCTCCTGCCCCTCTCGAGCGTCATCTACCAGACTCTCGTCTTCCTCCCGAGTCTTGCGGTCATTGTCGTCGTTGCGTTGCTCAACGGCGTCAGACCGCAGTTCACCTGGCTCCTCGTCCCGCTCCTCATCGTGTGGCAGGGCCTCTTCAACTTCGGCGGGGCGTGCGTCACGGCCCGAATCACCGATCGGTTCCGTGACTTCCCGCAGTTGCTGAACCACTTCTTCCGGGCTCTCTTTTATCTCTCGGCACCCATGTACTCGATCAACCAACTGGTGCAGAACGAGCAGGCTCGGAAGTTCTTCCACCTCAACCCCGTCTACGCCTTTCTCACCATGGGACGGGCGCTGTTCTTCGGGACGTCCGTCTCGACCGCCGACCTCGTATCGGCCCTCGTGTGGACGGGAGCGCTCGTAGCGGGCGGGTTCGTCTTCTTCCGGGCGGCGGAGCCGTCCTACGGCCGTGGGTGAGCCCGCCGGGGCATCCGTGAGTCTGCCGGTCTCGGTTGTCGTCGACGATCTCCACGTCGTCTACCGCGTCTTCGAGGAGCAGCGGATCGGGTTCGCCGAACTCGTGAAGCGTCGGTTCTCGGTCCGGCGCTATCGCGAGATCCACGCCGTGCGCGGGGTCTCGATCGTCGTCGCCGAGGGCGAGACGGTCGGGATCGTCGGCCCCAACGGATCCGGTAAGAGCACCTTCCTGCGGGCCGTTGCCGGCCTGCTCCCGCCGCGCTCGGGAACCGTCTACGCGCGCGGCCGACCGGTGCTGCTCGGCGTCGACGCCGCCGTGCGGACCACTATTTCGGGCCGGCGTAACGTCGAGATCGCGCTCCTCGCCAAGGGCTTCACCATGGAGGAGGTGACGCGGCTCTCGGAACGCGTGATCGAGTTCTCGGGCGTAGCCGACTTCATCGATCTACCGCTGCGGGCCTATTCCTCGGGTATGCGGGCTCGGCTCACGTTCGCGATCGCGACCGTCGTGACGCCCGAGATCCTCATGGTCGACGAGGCGCTCGCCGTCGGCGACAAGGACTTTCGGGAGAAGAGCCTCGGGCGGATGCGCGAGATCCAACGGGAGGCGGGCACGGTCTTCTTCGTCTCCCACAACCTCGCCGAAGTTCGCGAGACCTGCTCGCGGGTCCTCTGGATGGACCACGGTGAGCTCGTCGCCGACGGACCGCCCGACGAGATCGTCGACGCGTACGAGGCCTCGGTCAGGAGTCGGTAGTCGGCCCGGGTGGCGGGTCGCGGCGCCAGTAGGTGCAGAAGGTCTCGCTCGGAAGCGATGTGAAACCGGCCGCCGCCAGGTCGGCGGCCCACCTCTCGTCGAGCAGGATGGCGGGCAAGCAGAGTGCACTGACGTCGAGTCGGTTCAGCGCGGCGACCACATCCTCCGGCGCCGCTCCGGTCGTCGGGTCGACTCCCGAGAGGGCGGCGCTCACGAGTCGGCGATCATCGGCCTGGAATTCCGGGACGCCGGCGTAGCCGGGAAGGTCTCGCGGTCGGGGGTTGACGGTGCGGACCTGGACCGAGGTCGCAGCGAGGACTTCTTCGACGCCGACGGGACCGGCGACCACGGAGTTCCGTGCGGCCGCAGCGACGAGTTCACGGGCCGCCGACTCCGAGTCGGCGGGCAGGTCGAGGGGCGGGGGGAGCATCGACCACGCGCGTACCCTGCTCGTGACCGGGGTTCCGAGCGCCAGCAGGGTTGTTGCGGCAGCCACGGGAACAACCCAGCGTGAGATGCGACGGAGACCCGCGTCGCGGACTAGCGCCGGGGAGCTCAGCACACACCCGACTGACGCAGCAACGGGGAGGATCCAGGTGGTGCGCCAGAGGAGTTCACGAGCGTTCCATGTCTCGGCCATGAGGTTGTAGACGGGGGGCAGCAGGAGACCTCCGAAGAGGGCGAGCGGTGCGAGAACGAGAACGAGGCGACCGCCGCGGTCGCGGACCACGAGCCAGGCGGTGAGCATGGCCGTAGCTGAGAGCGCCGCGGTGGCCCCGTGTCCAATTGACGACCACCACGCCCCTGCGGGCGTGCTGAGCGACGGTGCGGGAACGTGAGCGATGAAGACGCTCACCCGTTCCGCAGCAGCGGATGCGGGTGCCACGAGTGCCGGTTGCGGGTCGGCCACGACCGCGTGTACTCCACTGGCGATCGGGTAGACGAGTGCAGCCAGCGCGGCACCGAGCCGGCCCGGATGCATTTCGGCGGATGCGAGTCCGGCGATCGTTCCGATCACGATCACGACCGGAAGCAGGAAGAGCGAACTAGAGGAGAGCCCGACCCCGGCGATGCCGGACGCGATGAGGAGGGCCGCCGCCCGCGGGTCGCCGTCTCGGCTCCAAACGAGAGCGTGTCGCCACGCGAGCGGGATGACCACGAGACCGAGGATGAACTTTCCCTGGTGGAGTGACATGAGCCCGGCCGATGCGCTGCGAGCGGTTTCGCCGGCGAGAACGAGGAAACCGACCGCGCAAACGGTCGCCGCCTCGGGATTCGGTGCTCGAATGGCGCGAAGGAGGCGCCAGAGGGAGAGGACTGCGAGTGCTGCTGCCCCCGGGGCGATGATCTGATGAGCGAGAGTCGGCGCGGTGACCGGAACGGCTCGGGCCAGGGTTCCGATGAGGGGCTCGATCGATGTCGGCGGATCGTCAGGTCGGGAGTAGGCGAAGACCTCGTCCGAGTAGAGAGTGTCTCGTACGGGGAAGGGCTCGCCTCCGTCCGCCTCGATCGCAACCGAGCGGTTGAGGACGACGACATCGTCGGGATTCCAGTTGCGACCGAAGAGGCCCAGTCCGGCCAAGCCGACGGCGGCGAGCAAGACAGCTGCTTCGCCGAGTCTCGACGGGAATCGGGGGCGAGTCTTTCGCCTCGGACTTCGCATGATCACGACGAGGGCGCTGATGCAGAAGATGGTGACGGCGCCCGCGAACGCGAGCCAAGAAGCGCCGCGGAGCCGGATGTAGCCCGCCGTGAACCCGACGCCGACTCCGGCAATCGCTGCGACCGCAGCAAGCAGTGGATCGATCGCGACTTCGGAGCGGTCAGCGCGGCTCATCGGGAACGGTCGTCGGGACTTGCATCTGACGGCCACGGCGAGGGCGATGATGACGGTCGTCCAGAGCGCGAAAGTCACGTCGGCTCTGAGTCCGAGCACTATCGCGAGATGGAAGACGAGGGTCCACGTTGCGAAGCCGATGAGCGATGCATCGAGGATCGTGTCGGCAGAGCGCGCGATCGTGTGCGGCCGCCGTGCAGCGCGCGGAACCGGATCGGGTACCTCTGTGCCGTGCGTCCCGTCCTGGCCTGGCGTCGTCACCGGTGTCGGAACCTACCGGGCGCGCCGCCGCCGCCGGTTTCGGAGCGTCTCGGCGCGATCGCGGCCCGTAGGATCGACCTCGTGCCGCGTCAGGAGGGTCCCGTCCCGCCGTTCCCGCCCGGGGCGGACCCCGAGGAGTACGACCGGCTCCGCCGCCGAGTCCTCTGGACGATGCCCTCGGGGCTGTACGTCGTCGGGAGCACCGACGGGGCCGAGCGCCGCAACGGGATGGCCCTCAACTGGGCGACGCAGATCTCATCCGATCCGAAGTGGTTGGGTATCGGCGTGGAGCGCGAGGCGCTGACCCACCAACTCATCGAAATGGCGGGCGTCTTCACCCTGTGCGTCATCGCTCGCGACGACCGGGCGATCATCCGTAAGTTCACGAAGCCGGTCGACGTCGACCTCGCCGCGCGCACCCTGAACGGGTTCGGGTACCTCGACGGCCCGGTCACCGGGGCGCCGGTGATCGCGCAGTCGGTTGCCTACGTCGAGTGCGAAGTACGCGAGCGACTCGGGGCCGGTGAGCACACGTTCTTCGTGGGTGAGGTCGTGAACGCGGCCTTCCTGCGGGCGGAGGACACCGAGGTCCTGCGCATGGAGGACACCCGCATGAACTACGGCGGCTGAGGGCCCGGTCCGCCGCCGGGACCGATCCGGCGCCAACCGCCCGCCGCTGAGTTTCCGCCGTCGACGGCGAGGGTCGTGCCGGTCACGAAGCGGGCGAGGTCGCTCGCGAGGAACGCAACGGCGGCCGCGACATCGTCGGGTTCACCGAACCGCCCGAGGGGTGGCACGACGGCCGGGTCGTAGGCGGCGCCCGCGGCGAGCATGGCCGAGCGGGCGTCCTCGTCGCCGACGGTCGGGATGGCGTCGGGGGCGATCGCGTTGACCCGGATACCGCGCGGCGCGAGTTCCAATGCGAGCGAGCGGGTGAGGTGTTCGAGGGCGGCCTTCATTGCTCCGTACACGGCGAAACCGGGTGCGGCCTGCCGGGCCTCGATGCTCGTGATGTTGACGATCGACGCGCCCGGGGACATGTGCGGAACCACGGCGCGCACGAGGTGGGTGACGTGCCCGAAGTTCTCGGCGACGAGGGCGGCTTCGGCCCCGGCCGACAGGTCGAGGAACGGGGCGAAGAAGGTGCCGCCGGCATTGTTGACCAGCAGGTCGATGCGACCGAAACGCTCGACCGTGCGCGCGACGAACCCGCTCACCGCCGGACCGTCGCGTACGTCGAGTACGGCTGCCTCGGCGAGACCGACGTCGGTGAGCCCGTCGCCGTCGCGGTCGCAGCCGACGACCGTGGCCCCGAAGCGAGCGAGCAGCCCGGCTGTCGCCCGGCCGATGCCCCGGGCCGCGCCGGTCACGATCGTCACCCGGTCGGTGAGCAGGATTGCGTCGGGAGTGGGGGCCACGGGGGCGACGGTAGGCGGTGGGCCCACGGGTCCGCATTCCGCGGGGCACACGCGTAGGCTCGCCGCCCATGACCGACGTCTCCTCCGACCCCTCGGCCTCCGTCTCGGGCGGCGGGCTGCTGCGCAACTGGCGCTATGTGCTCGCCACGACCAACCCGCCTCCGGGCGGGATGGACGCGGTCTCCAAGTGGCTCTACCTGACCCGGGCCGGGGTGCTGCCGATGACCATCGTCTCGGCGGCGGTGGCGGGCCTGCTCGCCGTCTACCGGGGCGACACCGTGAACTGGGGCTGGTTCGCCCTGTCGGCCCTCGGTCTGGTCGGCGCCCACATGGCCAACAACCTGATGAACGACCTGTTCGACCTCGGCGTCGGCACCGACCGCGAGGACTACCCCCGCAACCTCTACTCGCCGCACCCGGTGCTCTCGGGGGTCATCACCCGCCGCGGGCTCGCGACGTGCGCGCTCGCGGTCAACGCGGCGTGCCTCGTGGTGATGATCCTGCTCACGGCCGCCCGGGGCTGGGCCATCGTCGGATTCGCGCTCGGAGGCTTCGTGCTCTCGGCGGCCTACACCGCTCCGCCGCTGCGGCTCAAGAAGCACGGACTCGGTGAGCCGACGGTCCTCGTCGTGTGGGGTCCGCTGATGGTCGGCGGCACCTATTACGCCGCGACGGGGCACATCCCCGGGGCCGTGATCCTCGCTTCGCTGCCCTACGCGGTTCTGTGCACGACGGTGCTCATGGGCAAGCACATCGACAAGCTCCCGTGGGATGCCGCCGACGGCACGCACACCCTTCCGGTCATCCTGGGCGAAGCCCGGGCCCGGCGGGTCACCCAGGGGATGTTCGTCGTCTTCTACGCGTCGATCGTCGCTCTCGTGATAGCCCGGATACTCCCGGTGGCGTCGATCCTGGTCGTCGCCTCGCTGCCGGTGATGCGGCGCACGTGGGCGGCGTTCTCGGAGCCGAAGCCGGCCGAGTCGCCGGTGCCCAACCCGGTGTGGCCGTTATGGTTCGCCCCCAACGCGTTTCTCGTCACCCGGCGGGCGGGTGGACTCTTCGTCCTCGGTCTGATCGTCGGCGCGATCCTCGGCTGGTGACCCGGGCCGTCGACGGCCCCGGCTCGGGCGTCCGGCCGGGGGCGTCCCGATCGGCCTGACGGTACGCTCGCCCCGATGGAGGAGCGCCCGGTCGTAGACGCCGCACCGGCGGCGACGGTGGTGCTGCTCCGGGACGGCGACGCCGGCCTGGAGGTTCTCCTCGAGCGTCGGTCGTCGAGGCTCGACTTCCACGGCGGGGCCTGGGTATTCCCCGGGGGGCGCATCGACCCCGAGGATTACGGCGATCGGCCCGACGACGCTGAGGCCGCGGCCCGGCGCTGCGCCGTGCGGGAGGCCAAGGAGGAGGCGGGGGTCGACGTCGACCCCGACGCGCTCGTGCACCTCTCGTCGTGGACCACGCCCGAGATCGCGCCGAAGCGGTTCGCGACCTGGTTCTTCGTCGGCCCGGTCGCCGGCGGGGTCGAGGAGGCCGACGGCACCGAGACCGAGGCCCTGCGCTGGTTCCGGCCCGACGAGGCGCTCGCCGAGCACGCAGCGGGCTCGATCGAGTTGGCCCCGCCGCAGTACGTGACCCTGCTCGACCTGCGCGACTTCCCGACGGTGGCGGCGGCGCTCGGGGCGGCCGATGCGGCCGAGGTGTTCGACTACCTCCCGCGGATGCACGTCGTCGACGGTCGCGCCGTGACGCTCTACAACGACGACATCGCCTACGACGATCCCGATGCCTTCGACCGGCCCGGGCCCCGGCACCGCTTGGTGTTCGGGGCCGGGGGCTACGACGACACCGGATGGGCCTACATCCGCGAGTCGGGCGCCTGAGGCCGACGGGCAGCGACGCGCCCGCTCCCGGCGTCCTGCCCGCCCGGGCGTGATGCGTCGGGGCCGAGCCCCGCTGCGGCGGCGACGCCATGAAATCGACCAATCGGACACCTGGGCGGGGGGTGACGATGCGAGGTCGGTTGATGGTGTTCGGCGGAGTCGGGGCCCTCGCCGGCGAGGCGGGCCTACCGGATCCGTTGGTCCCGGCGCAGATGGGGGAGCCCGGGGCAGTCGGATGGGGCGTCACGGTGCGAGTGGGGCTGATGTTGTCGGAGGACGGTCGGGTCGAGTGACGGTCCGGCGACAGCCGATGGCGCATCGGGGGGCGGCCGCGGCAGGAAGCATCGCAATGCGCCACGGAGCGGGGAGGTGTATCCGCGCGAATGTCGCGAATCGTCGCCGGTGCGGAGTCGACGGGACTCGTGCCGCGCCGGATCGCGCGCGTCATCGCCGGGGAACGGAGCGCGGCGAGAGGCGCTGCGGTTCGAGTCCGCGGTGGTCCGTCGCGATCGCATCCGGCGGTGCTCCGCTCCGATTGACCCCCGGCCGTTCTTTGCGATTGACTGCGCCCCGTGGCGGGGACCCCGATCTCTTCTCTCGCGAGGCGGCTCGGCATCGAGCCGGGCGGACGGGTCGGTATCATCCGCGCTCCCGAGGGCTTTGCCGCAACGCTCGAGCCGCTCCCCGAACGCGTCCGCGTGCGCACGCAGGCGCGCGCTCACCTCGACGTCGTCGTCTTCTTCGCGACGCGGCGGTCGGAGTTGGAGCGTCGCTTCGAGACGCTGGCGCGCGCCGTCGGTACCGAGGGGGCGCTCTGGATCGCGTGGCCGAAGCGCACGGCGTGCGTCGCGACCGACCTCCGCGAGGCGGTCGTGCGCGAGATCGGCACGGGCCACGGACTCGTCGACGACAAACTCGGATCACTCGACGAGCATTGGTCGGCGGTGCGTTTCGTGAACCCTGCCCTCGCCGGGTTCGCCAGCCGCGCCAGTTGACCTCCGACTTCACCGAACGGGAGCGCTGACGTGTGCGGCCGCTTCGTCCTGGCGACGCCGCCCGCGGCGCTCGCCGAGCACTTCGGGGTCGACGAGGTGCGCGCCGCGCCGTCGGGTCCCGACTACAACATCACACCGCGCCGCGAGGTTGTCGTGGTAGCCGAGAGCGGCGATCTTCGCGTGCTCGACGTCTTGCGCTGGGGGCTCGTGCCCCCATGGGCGAAGGACGTCACGATCGGCGACCGCATGATCAACGCCCGCTCCGAGACGGTGGCCACCTCGAACGCCTACCGGAGGGCCTTCGCCCGGCGCCGGTGCATCGTGGCGGCCGACGGGTTCTACGAGTGGAAGCGCATCGGTGGTCCACCGAGCCGGCCCCGCAAGCAGCCCTGGTACTTCCGGCGGCGGGACGGCGCTCCGCTCGCCTTCGCCGGTCTGTGGGAGTCGTGGCGCGATCCGTCGGCGGCCGAGGACGCGCCGCGGCTGCGCACGTGCACGGTCATCACCACTGCGGCCGACGCGATTGTGGCCCCGGTGCACGAGCGCATGCCCGCACTGCTCGCCGCGCCCGTATGGGACGCCTGGCTCGACCCGACCAATGACGATCCCGAGGCTGTGCGCGCGCTCCTTGCCTCCGGGCGTGACGATGCACTCGAGGCCTGGCCCGTCTCCCGGCGCGTCAACACGCCGGCGAGCAACGACGCCGCCCTGATCGAACCCGTCCCCGAGGAAACCGCGGAGGAACTCTGATGGACCACGCGCTGCGAGTCGAAGCCGTCCGGCGCGAGGCGGCGGCGTTGGCCGCCGCGGCGGAGAATGCGGGGCTCGACGCGCCGGTGCCGTCGTGCCCGGGCTGGGACGTCGCCGAGCTCCTGGCCCACATCGGTGGCGTGCACCGGTGGGCGCGTTCGGTACTCGCCGGTGAGCGAGCCTTCCCCGCGGTCGATGTGCCGCCCGGCCCGGAGCGTCCGACGTGGGTTACGGCGGGCGCGAGCGACCTTGCCGATGCGCTCGAAGCCGCTGATCCGAACACCCCGGCCTGGTCGTGGACCGACGACCGCACGGTCGGGTTCTGGGCCCGTCGTCAGGCGGCGGAGACGGCGGTGCACCGGGTCGACGCCGAGTTGGCCACCGGGGAGCCCCGACCCGTCGAGCGAGAGCTCGCGGTCGATGCCATCGACGAGTTCCTCGCGATGCTCACGGCCCGGCGGGAGGCGCCGGCGCTTCCGACTGTCGGCAGCGTGCACCTCCACTGCACCGACGGCGAGGGCGAGTGGCTCGTACGGCTGACCGATGCGGGTCCGGTCGTCACCCGGGAGCACGCCAAGGGCGATGTGGCGCTGCGGGGGGCGGCGAGCGACCTCTTGCTCGTCGGCTACGGCCGACTCGCGCCCGACGCGGTCGAGACGTTGGGTGACCCGGACCTGGCCCGGGCGTTCCTCGCCGCGGTCAGGTGGTGACTGCCACCGCGGCCCGAAGCACCGAGATGACGTGTTCCCGCCGGGCGGCGAGGGCATCGGCCGACATCGGGTCGGCGTCGAGCAGGTCGCTCATGAGTTGGGCGTCGGATAGGTAGGACAGCACGGCTCCGTATCCGGTGAGCAGTAGTTGGCGGGCGTCGTAGCGGCGGAGACGACCGGCGTCCATCTCGCGTTCGAGGAACGCGGCTCCCCGCTCGAACATCGGCTTGAGCATGCCCCGGAGTTCGTCGGCGAGCACGGGTCCGCCCTCGAGGGCCTCCCAGCGCACGAGGCGCACGACGTCGGGTTGCTCCTCGAAGTAATGGAACGCGGCCCGCAGCACCTGCTCCACCTGGGGCCAACCGGTGCGGGGCTCGTCGACGACCCCGTCTACGAGCCCCGCCCACCCGGCGAGGGCATCGTGGAGGACGGCTCGGCGGAGGTCCTCCTTGGAGGGAAAGTGGTGGAGGAGGCTCGGGCGGCGGATGCCGACCTCGTCGGCGATCTCGTTGAGGCTCGTACCCGCGAACCCGGCCTCGGCGAAACGGCGGCGCGCCACGGCCAGGATCTGCTCTTTGGTCGTCGGGGCCGTCGGGTTGTCCGCCGAGTGCCCCGCCTCGGTCATCGCCACCGGGCGATGCTACCGAGCGGCCTGCGACGGGGGGAGCGTCAGGACGCAGGCGCGATGGCCCGCAGTACGTCGCGCAGCTGATCGGGTCCGCAGAACAGCGCGGGTGCCGTTGTCGTGACGCCGTTGGCGGCGTACGCGGCGATCTTCTCGCGACACGCCTCGGGTGTGCCCCATACGAGGAGGTCGTCGACGACGTGGTCCGGGATCGCGGCGGCGGCGCCCCGGCGGTCGCCCTCCCGCCAGAGCCGCCACAGCTCGGCGAGATCCTCGCCTCGGCCGAGCCACTCGTGGAAGGCCGCGTAGACGGGCACCGTGAGGTAGGAGGCGATGGCCCGACGACCGACAGCGCGGGCGGTGTCGGCGTCGTCGATCGGGAGCACGAAGATGCGGGCCACGATCTCCTTGTCGGGTCCGACGTGCGGCACGACGGTGCGCACATCGTCG
>Ga0208783_10001877_pt1 | contig 12255 bp, 19 predicted proteins | sample DEB19_08_DNA_2_FD_184529 | JGI IMG/M metagenome (GOLD analysis project Ga0208783, IMG submission 184529) | Aqueous microbial communities from the Delaware River and Bay under freshwater to marine salinity gradient to study organic matter... | ecosystem: Environmental > Aquatic > Marine >... | reverse complement strand
CAGGAATTTATCTATAAAAGCCGTTACAGCCGCTACATACCAGAACTAAATCGCCGTGAGAACTGGGGCGAAACAATCAACCGATACCTCGACTTTATGCAGGTTCATCTAAAGAGCAAATACAACTACGACATTCAGGACATTCGTCCACGTCTCTATAATGCCATATATGATCTAAAAGTCATGCCATCTATGCGAGCATTGATGACTGCTGGCAAGGCATTAGAGCGTGACAATACTTGTGGTTATAACTGTTCGTTTCTTCCTGTTGATGATCCAAAAGCATTTGACGAGGCTATGTTTATTCTACTCTGCGGCACTGGAGTAGGTTTTTCTGTTGAGCGTCAGTTCATTAATCAGTTGCCAGAGATTCCAGAAAGAATGTTTGAATCCGATACTCTTATTGTAGTAAAGGATAGTAAAGAGGGTTGGGCCAAAGCATTGCGTATGCTTATCTCACTTCTATATGCTGGTGAGATTCCAAAGTGGGATGTGACAAAGGTAAGACCTGCCGGTGCTCCTTTGAAGACATTTGGTGGGCGCAGTTCAGGACCTGGTCCTCTTTCCGAACTATTTAAGTTTGTTGTAAAGATTTTCCGTAATGCTCATGGTCGTCGATTGACTTCCTTGGAGTGCCATGATATTATGTGCAAGATTGGTGAGGTAGTGGTTGTCGGTGGTGTTCGCCGTTCAGCAATGATTTCCTTGTCTAATCTATCCGATGACCGTATGAGACATGCCAAGGCAGGTGCGTGGTGGGAAGCAAATCCACAGCGAGCATTGTCTAACAACTCTGCGGTATATAACGAGAAGCCAGAAATCGGTTCATTCATGTCCGAGTGGCTGGCACTATATGAAAGTAAATCAGGAGAGAGAGGTCTATTCAGTCGTGAAGCATGTCAAAAAATCGCAAAACGAAACGGACGCCGAAATCATGATCAGTTATTCGGCACAAACCCGTGTAGTGAAATTATTCTTAGACCATATGGATTTTGCAATCTTACCGAGGTGGTTATCAGAGCCACAGACACCATTGAACAAATTAAGGAAAAGATTGAGATTGCTACTATTCTCGGTACTTTCCAGTCTACTCTTACTGATTTCCCGTATCTAAGAAAGATTTGGACCAAGAATGCAGAAGAGGAAAGACTGCTTGGTGTTTCTCTAACTGGCATCTATGACTCCAAACTATTCAACAATCCGAATGATAAAGAGATTAAAGCAAGATTGGAGCAGCTCCGTGATTACGCTATTGACGTTAACAAAGGCCTTGCTGATACTCTTGGTATTAATGTTGCTGCCGCTATTACTTGCGTTAAACCTAGTGGTACGGTTTCACAACTATGCGATAGCGCCAGTGGTATTCATCCTCGTCACTCAAATTATTATATTCGCAGGGTTCGTGCTGACAACAAAGATCCTCTTACTAAGTTCATGAAGGACAAGGGTGTTCCGTGGGAGCCAGATGTTATGAAGCCTGACTCCACAACTGTATTCTCTTTCCCAATGAAGGCACCAGAAGGTGCTGTTGTTAGAGATGACATTGACGCCATCAAGCATCTTGAACTATGGGCAATCTATCAGGAAGCGTGGTGTGAACATAAGCCATCCGTTACAATCAATGTCAAAGAGAATGAATGGATGAATGTCGGTGCTTGGGTCTATGATCACTTTGATGAAATGTCTGGTGTGTCATTTTTGCCACATGATGGTGGTTCATATCGTCAGGCACCATATGAGGAGATTAGCAAAGACCTCTATGAAGCAATGCTACCATCTATTCCAAAGTCACTTGAATGGGATAGTCTAGTTGAAATGGAAGATAATGTTGAGGGTGTTCAGACCCTCGCTTGTACCTCAGGGAGTTGTGAAATCTAATGAAAAATCTAATCGTTGCTATGATGCTACTATCTACACCTGCCCTTGCTGAAACGAACATTACCATCAGCAAGTCACATCAAATGATGCAGGTGGATACGGACGAAGGTACCTATCAGTGGCCTGTGTCTACTGCCCGTAAAGGTTATTACACACCCACAGGTACCTTCACTCCGTATTCTCTTCAACCAATGCACTATTCAAAGAAGTATGATAATGCCCCTATGCCTCATTCTATTTTCTTTTCTGGTGGTTATGCTATTCATGCTACTCCACATGTTGGGAACTTGGGTCGGCCTGCCTCTCACGGCTGCGTTCGGCTTAGTCCTTCTCATGCTGCTACTCTATATGAGATTGTAGGTCGTGATCGTAACAACACAACTATTAGGATTGTACCATGAACCTATTTCAACAAGGTAACTTTGTCTCCCATGCTGGTAGAGAACTAGAATGGAAGATTGAATGTGACGCACTAACAGACGAAGACTGGGAATGTCTCGCCAAGATGATTAGTGAACGATGTGCCTTTGGTACGGTTTATGGCATTCCTCGTGGTGGTGTGAAACTACAGAAGGCATTGGAAAAGTATTGTGATCCAAAAAATCCATTTCGTCTTGTTGTAGATGATGTATATACTACAGGCAAATCTATGCGAGAAGAAATGAAACACAATGATATTGGTTTCGTCGTCTTTGCTCGTAATAGAGTTGAGTTTGATCCTGAAAGATATGTTCGGGCACTATTCACAATGGACGTTACATGACGGATGCCCGTTTCAAGTCTATAATGGCAATCATAATCAATGTAACCATTTTCATGATGATAGTAGAGGCCACTAATCTGGCCTTTGCTATCACTGCCGTATTGACTTTGTGTGCGGCTCTTGTATGGATTATGTGACTATAAATAAAACGTCCTCTAAACCAAAGGAGAGGTTTTGAAGAACAAAGAAAAGAAGAAGTATCGTGCTATCTTTATATCTGATGTTCACTTAGGTACAAAATACTCCAATGCTGAAAAGTTACTGGAGTTTCTCAAAGAAACCGAGGCCGATAGATACTATCTGATTGGTGATATCATTGACGGATGGATGATGCGAAAGAAAGTATATTGGCCTCAGGCACATAACAATGTTATTCAGTTCTTTCTAAAACAATCCAAGAAATCAGTAGAAATCTATTATGTCACTGGCAATCATGACGAGTTTCTTCGTGAATATGCTGGAACTGAAATGGGTAATATTAGATTGGTGAACGAAGTCGTTCATCATGGTGAGAATGGCAAACGATATCTTGTTATTCATGGAGACCAGTTTGATCTTGTTACAATGAATGCCAAGTGGCTAGCATTGATTGGTGGTTGGCTCTATGATAGAATGATTGATTTGAATCGATATCTACAGGCACTATATAATGCTTTAGGGGTGAATGGTTTCTCTCTTTCTGCTTGGGCGAAACACAATGTCAAAGAAGCAGTCAACTTTATTGGTGATTACGAAACCGTGGTGGCTGATGCTGCCAGAAGGAGATGCGTCGATGGAGTGGTTTGCGGTCATATTCATCATGCTAATATATCTACTATGAATGGTATTGAATACATGAACTGCGGTGATTGGGTTGAGTCCTGTACCGCTATTGTCGAACACTATAATGGAAAGTTTGAGATTATAAGACGATGAAACTAACAATCTTTACTGATGCATGGGAACCACAAATCAACGGTGTGGTGACCACATTGAAGACAACCATAAAGCATTTGGAGAAGAGAGGATTTGAGGTCAAGGTTATTCATCCTGGACTATTCAAACTCTCTATTCCATTGCAACCATCAACAGGCATTTATATGCCTCTTATGCCTATGGGTATTGCAGATGACGAAGTGAAGAATGCGGAACACATTCACATCGCCACAGAAGGAAGCATAGGTCTTGCCGCTAGACATTATTGCAAAAAGTATAAACGGGATTATACCACATCGTTCCATACTAAGTATCCAGAGTATCTGTATGAACATGCTTATATACCACCAAGAATTACTAGTGGGTATTTTCGTTGGTTCCATAGAAACAGCCATTGTGTTATGGTACCAACACCCGCCATGGTTGATTACTGTTCTAAAATGGGCATCAATAATGTAAAGATTTGGAGTCGTGGTGTTGATACAGAACTATTCAAACCAGATCCGAATTGGAAACGAAAGGGTGATGGCATTCGTGCCATCTATGTTGGTAGAGTTAGTGCCGAGAAAAACTTAGAAGCATTTCTAAGTATCAAGAATGAAAAGATTATAAAGTTTATTATTGGTGATGGTCCTCAACTTGAAGAATATAGAACAAAGTATCCAGACGCCTACTTTCTAGGCAGAAAAACTCCAGAAGAAATCGCCAGACTGTTACAGGTACAAGATGTGTTTGCTTGGCCATCTCTTACTGATACATTTGGTCTGGTTGTGCTTGAAGCAATGGCATGTGGTTTGCCTGTAGCAGCATTTGATAATGAAGTGAACAGACACATCATTGATATCAAATCAGGTTATCTAGTCAAAGATGACTTGGAGGTTGCTATTACTGGTGCTAATCTTTTGGATCGTGATAACGCTGTAGCAAGAGCAAAACTCTTTTCGTGGGAGGCCGCTACAGATCAGTTTGTAAGTAATTTGGTATGAATGAACTAGATGAAATTTTACTTGAACAACTTCACAACTGCATGAGAAACAAACAAAAGTTGAGGCGAATAGAAAGACTGACAGGCAAAGATCCTGTTATCGATAAGGGTAGAATCTATATTGAGAACAGAATAAAGTTTTTTGAAAGTATGATACAAGACAAGTCTTTATTGAAAAAGAGACCAAAAAGAAAAAAGGTAAAAGAATCAGATTTACTGGCAAGGAATCCTCTGTATGAATGGTATAGAAACACTTTCATCATTACGACTCTTGGATATAAGATGCTTTGGGACTCTCTCGGTCAGTATATGTCTTATTTTAGAAAGGATAAGGAGTAATGGCAGGAGAAAGAGCCGCTATCTTTGGACAGTTTATTGAACAGTTAGTAGAGAGTGAAGTTAGTCTATTGGACCGAGAAGAAGTCTATAGAGTGCTTCTCGACGTTCTAGAAGAGTTTGAGATTAAAGGCATGGAAGGATATCTAGATATTGATCCTGCTTTTGATCAAGTGTGGAACGACAAATATCCACCGAATATAACCGACTACGAAGAATAACTATATAGGTCTATGTGGACCTATAACAACGAACCCTTTACAGAGATACCAGACGGATACGTGGCCTTCGTATATGTGATTACGAACACGGTCACTGACAGAAAATATGTAGGCAAGAAACTGTTTAAGTTTACTCGCACCTCAAAGAAGAAGGGTAAGCGAGTAAAGAAACAGATTGATTCAGACTGGCTTGATTACTATGGTTCCAATAAAGAATTATTATCGCATGTTGATCTATTCGGCAAAGAAAAGTTCAAACGAGAAATCCTCTATCTATGTAAGAGCAAAGGCGAGGCTTCGTATATGGAAGCGAAGGAACAGTTCAATCGAGATGCTTTGATTTCCGAAGATTACTATAACGAATGGATAATGGTGAGAGTAAGGAAATCTCACATGAAAAAATCACTTGACATTCCGAAATGAATATGCTATAAATGAGGTTATGATGGCAATTGTAATATATTCCAAAAAAGACTGTTCCTTCTGCGACAAGGCAAAGGAACTCCTCCGTGCCAAAGGAAAGTTTTTCATCGAATATAAACTCGACACTGACTTTTCCAGAGAGACTTTGAAGGCACTATTTCCTACCGCAAAAACTTTTCCTGTGATCACTATTGACAGCCGCTACATTGGCGGTTATAATGAGTTATCGAATCTACATCAGGAAGGAAAACTATGATCGACAAGTATGCTCTAAAGGAAGATTTGAAGAACGGTGTTGTTACCGTTGTCTTTGAAAAGAAGGATGGCACTGAACGCACTATGCGAGCAACCCTATCGGACTTGTATGTGCCACAGGTGCTGTCAGAATATGACGGACAGGTGGCAAAGCCTGCTCGCCAACTAAATGATGATGTTCAGGCAGTATGGGATATTGATGCAAATGGCTGGCGGTCATTTCGTTATGATTCCGTGAAAACACTATTGAAGGAGTAGTATATGGCATGGCCGCATAAGAATAGACCTCGCAAGGGTCGCCGTAAGATTGGTTCAACAAAACGCAAGGCTCGTCGTCTCAAAGGAAGAAAGAGGAAGTAATGCCTGTTAATCTACCGGAAGGAATCCGAAATATGAAGAGTATGGACAAAGCCAAGGTTATCAATGTATCAGCAACATCCGATGGTTTAGATTTTATGGATGGTCTGGCACTATTGCTCATTGGCCTAAAACTAACGGATCACCTTGCTAACTGGACCTGGATCGAGGTGCTTGCTCCTCTTTGGGCACCATTTATGATTTCATGGTTCATCCGACTAATCAAATCAACCTTCTTTGAAGAAGTTGAAGGAGACGAGGAATAATGTCTGCTGATAACGGCATCTATGTTCTGTTGACAATAACAGAAAAGGGTCCTGAGTATCGTGTAACGTATGCACAGGCTATTGACAACATTTACGGAAAGTTTAATGAGGAACTATGCCGTTATGAAGGAGATATTCCTTCTATCGTTTCCGTATTCGGAGAAGCCAAAGTTTTCTATACACTTAACGAGGCCCTTGACTTTGCGGAGGAAATGGGTTATGATTATGAATATCTTGAGGATGGAATCTGTGTGATCAACGAGTTCAAGGACTATGGACACATTTTCACCTGAGGAGAATATGGCAAAGATTGTATTACACGGACATCCTAAAAAGATTACCAGACAAGAGTTAATACAATCTGCTGCCTTCTTCTGTGACCATCTTCTGTCTAAAAGACTAAGTAAAAATGTGAAGATTGTTATCAGACTGAAAAACGGTTATTATAAGGGCACCGACTGTTTTGGATCATGCACCTATACCGACGATGATGCTAGGTCTGATAGGCATCGTGAGTTTGATATAGAGATGGATTCGGACTTCGGTCGCCCTTTTATGCTTAGAACACTAGCACATGAACTTGTTCACGTTAAACAATATGTCCGAGGTCAACTCATAGAAATGAATGGACCATACCAGAAATGGAACGGCGTTATGTTTAGCGATAAGAAAGTGCCATACAAAGAACTACCGTGGGAAAAAGAAGCATTAAGATTAGAAAAAGAACTGTATGAGTTGTGGAAACAACATCGTGACAGATAAGGAGAAAAAAGTGAAAACGGCAGCCGTTAGACGCCCTAAGTTTGCGGATGAAAAGTATCTAGGTTCTGAACCGACTGTGGATGAAAATGCTTCACAGATTGATCTAGCGAAAGCATATACATGGTTCAATTATTTCTATGGCAGTGAAGACGCCAAGAACTTCACAATCTCCTACCTCAAGCATATCAAATATAACAAAGACACAATCAGAAAACTCTCCAAAATCAATGCCATCAATCTTCATAACATCGGTTGGAACAGTCGTCTACTCCATCACGGTAGCACTCTACCTGACGGTGTGTGGGATCGATGCATTACCAGAATTGAGCAATTGGTTGCAGATGTATCGGATGACACTGAACAAGTCACTGAACAAGTCGCTAAGGTTATCTCAATCCAAGACCGCATCCACAATAAGGCTGCCGAATTGATTGGCGAACTTGATGAACAACTGGATGTGTTCTTTCAAGAAGGAGTCATTCAGTTTGACGTTAAGAAGTGGTCCCTTGAGAAGGGAATTAAACCGCAAATTGCGAAGAGGATTGCAGACAAATTCCGTCCTCAATTTGCAGAAATCGCCGAAGCCCTTGAAGGCAAAGACCCTGACCTGGTGGAAGCGTATAAGCATTGGCGTAAGCCTGTTCTTAAAATCATGGCGATCTTCATAAAGAGAATTGTCGATCATATGACGGAACTGGAGAGTGCTGGCCTTGCGGTGCGTAAGCCTCGTAAGAAGAAGGTAAAGCCTGCTTCGGTTCTGGTCGCCAAGATGAACTATTGCAAATCCGCTGATACTCTAACGAGTGTCGAACCTAAGGAGATTATTGGTGCTTCGCAACTTTGGGTTTACAATACTAAAACTCGTAATCTTTCTGTGTATAATGCCGTGGGTAATTCAGGCCTTTCGGTCCGAGGGACTACGATTACGGGATTTGATGAAGAGTCTTCTATTACGAAGAAACTCCGCAAACCAGAATCAGTCATTAAACCTCTTCTTGAAGGTGGTAAAATCTATCTACGCAAGGTGATGGACAATATCACAACGACCGAACAGAAAGCAACTGGTCGTATCAATGTGGATACGATCCTTTTGAGAGTGGTGAAATGAGTGTAGAAGCATTCATGTGGGCTTGGATATACATGGGATATGTAGTGGGAACACTCTCGGTGTTGACACTACTATTCATTACAATCTATAATAAGGACAACAAATGACACATAAGGTAATCGAGTTTCCCAAGAGCAAGGTCGTCCGTGAAGTGCCAGAAGAGATTCATCTAGAACGGCAGGCTAAGGCTGATATGAAACAGGCTGATACCATCGTTGATGAGGTCGCTGGTCTTATGATTACAGAACTGGATAACTATTATGTGGATGTGACCAATAAACAGTTCGCCAAGGATATCATTCTGGTTGTGGATGCTCTAAAGGCCGCAGTCTATCGATCATATGGAATAGATCATCATCTACATCCATTTATTGATGACAATGTGAAATTGATTGAAGGTGATATAGATTCCTTATCTAAGGAAGAGATTAAGGAAAAGATTGAAAAGATCATGCTGGAACTTTCCGAGGCCAAGGATAAGATTGACAGTGACGAAGAAGAGTGATATACTACATATTCACTCAATAAAGGAAATAATATGTCTTACATGCTGATAGACCTTAACCAGGTTCTAATCTCAAATCTGATGCAGCATCTAAAGTTTGTGTCTAAGCAACATGAAATGAGCGAAGACCTTATTCGCCATATGTGTATCAACACCATCCGATCGAACGTAAAGCAGTTTCGGTCAAAGTATCCGAACATCATTCTTTGCTGTGACTCCAAGCACTATTGGCGTCGAGATGCCTTTGCTTTCTATAAGTCACAGCGTAAGCACGACCGAGAAGCATCTGGACTCGATTGGTCTATGATCTTTGACGTTCTTAATCGTCTCCGTGATGAACTCCGTGATAACTTTCCCTATAAGACTTTGAATGTTGAAGGTGCAGAGGCTGACGATGTGATTGCTGTATTGACGGCACGTCTGGCGCCACATGCTCCTGTGCTTATTCTTTCGTCTGATAAGGACTTTGGTCAGTTACAGAAATATCCTAATGTTACCCAGTATTCACCTATTCTAAAGCGGTTCATCAAGATTGATGATCCGAAGCGTTTCGTGCGTGAGCATATTCTAAAGGGTGATCGTGGTGATGGCATTCCTAACTTCCTGTCACCTGACAACTGCTTTGCCGTTGGAGAAAGACAGAAACCGATAAATAGCAAGAAACTCAACGAGTGGGTTACGAAAGATGCCTCAGAGTTTTGCACTACGGACGTTCTTCTTCGTGGGTATAAGCGTAATCAAATGCTGGTTGATTTTGATTATATACCTGATGATATTCAGAGAAAGATCGTGGATGCCTACGAAGAAGCAAAACCAGCAAACAAAGAAAAAATGTTAAACTACTTTATCGATAAAGGTCTCAAGGTAATGATCGAATCGATAAGCGACTTTTGAGGATAAACCATGTCAATAAAAAATGTATATGAAGTGCTTGATGACTTTAGAAATGCAAAGACAAAACAGGATCGTCTAGATATTCTACGACGAAACAACTCCTATGCATTAAAGAATGTGTTAATGGGTGCATTAGATCCTAGAGTCAAGTTCACTGTAAAGAAAGTTCCAGAATATAATAAAGTAGATGTTCCTCCAGGTCTATCATATTCTCACATGACCGAGGCATTGTCTCGTGTCTATCTTTTCACTGAGGGCAATCCAAAACGTCCAGAAAATCTTACAGAGAAGAGAGCAACAGAATTACTACTCCAGTTACTGGAGTCATTAGAACCAAAAGAGGCTGAGGTGTTTGCTAATATGTTACAAAAAGACCTCAAGATTCCACATCTAACACCAAAACTAGTTAATGAAGCATTTCCTGGTCTTTTGCCAGAATAAAGGAGCAATAAGGGTATTAGAACATGAAGAACAAATCTCCTAGTCGCAAAATGGATCCTCTATATGCGGAACTATTCGAAGAGGACAACAAGTATGGTGGAAAGCGTATCGAGCGTCCACAGACAGACATAAGCAAAAAGCGTCCGATTCGGAACTTGAAGAAGGCGTGGATGGAGCATACGGAAGACTATGATGAGGTAGATGATTTTTATGAACACTAGCCCTTGACATTCCAAGGCGACCGTGTATAATACGAGACATGAATGGGGAGAGCGATTTTGCCAGAGCCTGTTCATTACAACCCAGAGAGGTATATATTATGGCATACAATATCAATTGGACCTACCATCAGTGGTCCATTAGCCAGTTTTATCGTGAAGCTGCCACAATTAACTGTGATCCGGAATGGCAGCGAAGAGATGTGGACATTCTATTTAAAGCAGGATCCTTTCCATCAAAAGCACAATGCATCATTGCATCTATTCTTCTAGGATTAGATGTTGGTGAAATCAAACTTGCCCTATATCGTGGCAAGCGAGCATCGATTGATGGTGGCAACCGCAAGCGTGCCATCCTGTCGTTTCTTCGCAATGAGTTTCCTTTGCATAAGAAGAGTGTTTGGGGACAGTCATATTTCAAGGATTTAGATCCTGTGACTCAGGACAGCATCTGGAATTACCAAATGCGTGTTATTGTTTATGATGACATGAAGTCCTCGACTATTGGTTATTTGTTCCGCACAACAAATACTGTGACCGAAGTTAATCCGCAAGAAATGCGTAACTCTTATGGTGACGATCCTCTTGCGATTTTCGTTCGCCGCTTGGTTCGTGTTATTCCTGAAGTTGGTAACACGACTCACCTTTTGTATGACAATACAATCGGTAAGGATGGTGAACCACGATATCGCTACCTGTCGTTCAACAATCTTCGCTTGAAGATGGAAGATCAACTCGCACGTATCGTTCATCGTGTCATTAATGGTGAGACTCCTGGTGTTTCGCCTGACAAGGCACTAAATGAAATGTATGATACCGTTGGCCCGATGTGGGAAAAGAATCCTGAAGAGCAGGCTAAGGTTGAAAAGAAGGTCAAGGCTGCTTTGGACTTTTTCCTTAAGGTTGCTAATTCAGCACGTGGTCGCCGTGGTCAGGGTTTGACGATTGGCCAGTTCTCGCTTTTGACCCGTGTCTATTTCCACTTGAAAGAAAAGTATGATACGTTCAAGGTGAACAACTACGATGCCTTCTGGGATCAGTTTGCTCGTGCCTTTGTTGCTGTAGAAAATCGCCGTGACCTTATCAAGATTAAAGACAAACTCGGTAACATTGAAGACGGTGATCGCACAGTCGGCGAGGCCTTTCGTGGATACCTGTCGTTCGACATTCCTCAGGATTGGAAGTATTTCGATGCTCTGAATTGGTTCTTGCAGGAGTTTGATCCGCTCAACGTGATTACTCCAAAAGATCCAAAGCGTTGCTTTTCTGCTAAGGTGATTGAAGACAAGTTAATCCTTCAGAACTGGACAGACTATATCGATGGACTGCCGCTAAGTCTGAAAGATGCTGTTGGTGCCCACAAGATTGCACATACAAATGGTGGCAAGACTGTTGGTGACAATCTGGTTGTAATCTCTGAAAAGCATAACTCTGCAATGGGTTCGATGGATGTTGATACCTACAAGCAATGGTTTCTAAGAGAAAATCAGTAATTGATTTAAGTCAAATGAGGCGGGGTGCTAAAAGCCCCGCCTTTTTCATATGTAAACACTCTACCATTTCTATAGACTATGGGTGCGACATCCTGTCGCATCGTTGACAATTAGGTTTACATTGACTCTTCCGTTCCACTATGCTATATTATGACCATGATCACAAAACGCAAAAAGCGGTCCGACCGCAACCACATAATCTACAGCTTGACCATAAAGGGTCAAGAATATATCGGCGTTACCCATGTCGAAAACGGCAAGGTTAACAAGTCTTTAGATCGGCGTTGGCGTAAGCATGTCGGCCGTGCTATGACCGAAGGTAAACTGTGGAAATTGTGCGTCGCCATTCGCAAGCATGGGCCTGACAATTTCACGGTCGGTGTTCTCGAAATAGTGCGGGGCAAGTCCGCTGCCCATATCCGTGAGCGTGAACTT
>Ga0208783_10001875_pt1 | contig 12266 bp, 9 predicted proteins | sample DEB19_08_DNA_2_FD_184529 | JGI IMG/M metagenome (GOLD analysis project Ga0208783, IMG submission 184529) | Aqueous microbial communities from the Delaware River and Bay under freshwater to marine salinity gradient to study organic matter... | ecosystem: Environmental > Aquatic > Marine > Coastal... | reverse complement strand
CTCCACAGGGTCGACCGCGACCAGCTTGACCGAGCCCTTGAGATCGATCGCCTTCTCGGCGGTGTAGGCGACGGCGATCTCGGCGCCCTCGGGTCCACTCGCGAGGAAGCGCACGAACGTCGAGCCGCGCCCAGGCACGCCCTCATCGAGGACGACGACGCGCGGCGTCTCGCGCTCGGGCGTGAAGCTGCGGTCATATCGCCGCTCGACCGTGCCCGACGCTGCGATCGTGACGGCGCTCGCCGGCGTCAGCGTCACGCGGTCGGCCACGCCGATCTTCGAGCGCGCCGCGCGCACGGTGCGGGTGGGAATGAGCGCGTCGTTCTTGAGCTCGAGCGTCACCTCCCACAGCCCGTCGCCGAGCTTGCGGACGAGCGACGGCCCCATCGACACGCGCGGCATCTCGTTCGCGTGGAAGAGCGTGAACGCCATGTTGCGGTGGCACTCCTCCTCGAGCATGAACGCGGGCGGGATGCGGCTCGACCACTTGGTGCCGCCGCCGACGAGGACCTTGCCGAGCGTCGGATGATCGACTTCCTTGAGCGGCGACTTCGTCTGGCCGAACAGCACATGGTCCTGCCAGATGTCGCGCATCTGCGGCGACGGATCGCCGCCATTCTGCGAGATGCGCTTCTCCGTCCAGAGCTCATTCGTGTAGCTGACCACGCCAAGGCTCTCCGCGAGCCAGTTGACGAAGCCTCCGTGCACGGGATAGAGATCGCTGTGGATCACCATCAAGCGGTACCCCGGCAGCATCTGCTCGCCCACGCGGCCGATGACCTCGTAGGTCGAGCGATCGCCTTCGTACACGCCATCGCGTTGCGGCACGCCCGGCCCGCGCAGGATCATGCCGCCGGTGTTGTGGTAGGCCTGGCCCGCCGCGATGTTCGACTTGGTGGCGATGAATCGGCCGATCGCATCGGTCTCGGGATACGAGAACGGCCAGTCGCCTGCGCCGCCTTGGACATGGTCTGGGTTCCAGCCCGCTGGCCAGTTGCGGTTCATGTCGTATCCGCCGCGGCCGTCCTCGTTGACCTGCCCGTCGCCGTCGTTGTCGATGCCCTCCATGCCCGCCATCGACCAGTCGCCACGACGGATGGTGCCGTCGGCGCGCGGCTGCGGATCGACCAACTCCATCTCGTTCGGATCGAGCTCGCTGCGGCGGTGCGTGCCGTTCGGATCGCGGCGCCACATCGCGCCGATCGAGCCGTCGCCGTCGAGATCGTCGGGGCCATCCTCGTCGGCCACGCCATCGCGGTCGTCATCGGTGGGCTGGTAGCCCGTGCGCGACGAATGCGGACTGTTCTGCAGGTCGAACCAGTTCTGCCGGCCGTCCGGATTCGCGCAGGGCACGAAGTAGAACGCCGTGCGGTCGACGAGCTTCGTGATCGGCTCGAGCTTGCCGTAGTTCTCGACGAGGTACCACACGGTGTAGAGCACGGTCTCGGATGCGTTGATCTCGTTGCCGTGGATGTTGCCGTCGATGTACATCGCGGGCTTGTCGGCCTCCGGACCCGTCTTCGGGTTGTCGAGGATCAGCGCGAACATCGGGCGCCCCTCGACCGACTTGCCGATCTCGACATAGGTGAGGAGCCCGGGGTGCGCCGCAGCCAGCGCCTTCGACTCGGCGACGAGCTCGTCGTAGTCGCGGTAGTGGTCGAAGCGGAGCGCGCTCTTCGAGGCGGGGCGGTCCTGCGCGACGGCTGTGGAGGCAAGCAGCAGCGCTGCAGTCGAGGTGAGGATGAGGTGCTTCACTTGCTCGCTCCCGTGCGGATGCTGGTGGCGGTGCGGGTGATGGTGTCGAAGGTCGGGCCGCTGGTCGCGATGTCGACGGCGCCGCCTGCGGGCAGGCGCACGATCCAGGTGAACTCGCGCGATTCGCTCGCGGGCAGGCGGTCGATCTTGTTCACGGGGCGGCCCGAGAGCACGGACTCGGGCACGAGGCCCTTGCCCGACTTCGGGTCGACGAGCCGCACGATCATGGGAGGTACGACTCCGGTGATGCGGCCCATCTCGGTCACCGTGGGCATGTTGCCCGCGTTGACGATGCGGAACTCGATCTTCGCGAGCCCGTTCGCAAGCGGCGTGACCTTCGGTTCGCTTGCCTCGATGCGTGCGCGCTTGGCGGCGAGCGCGGTCAGGAACGGCGCCGTGCGTGCGCCGAGGTCGCGCGCCTGCGCGATGGTCGGGCTCTCGCGGAAGAACGGCGCGAATCCGCCGATCTCGCATGCGCCGTAGAACGGATGCTGCGCGGGCTTCCACTCGATGAAGCCGCCGCGGTACACCTTCTCGGAGAGCGTGAGCCACGCCGATTGCTCGCCGTCGCCCGTCTCCTTCGGAGTCTCTTGCTTCGGCTCGCCCTCCTTCGGCTCGCCCTCCTTCGGCTCGCCCTCCTTCGGTTCTGGTTGCTTCGGCACCTCCGGCCGCGTCCATCCGTTCGCGGCGACCGCTGCGATGCCGCGGTGGTCGGCAAGCCAGAGGAGAAGCGAGCCGGCGAGGTCGGCCTGGTCGCTCTTCTCGATCTTGGTCGACTCCTTCCAGAGCTTGCCGAACTCGCGGTAGAGGTCGTGGTCCTCGGCGAGGTACGCGACCGGCGTGCGGCCGGTCGAGTCCTTGTCCTTGGTGTCGGGGAAGTGGACGAGCGTGTCGTGGCGGCCGAAGACGACCGCGGTCGTGATGTCGGCGTGGTCGCGCACGAACTTGGCGATGCCGAGCGTCTCTGGCTCGCTGAGGGGGTACGGGCCGGCGTCGGACGCGAACTCGGGCCAGCGGTGGGGGAAGTTGCGGTCGAGGTCGACGCCGCCGACTGCGTCCTCCGACGCGAAGCCGTCTTCGTCGCGATCGCCGCCCTCGACGAACACCTGATGGGTGGCGACCTCGCCCTTGTCCTTGTTGGCGGGTCGCACGATGCGCGCGTCGACGGCGTCGATCACATGGGTCGCACGCTCGCCGGGCGGCGCGACGCGGCGGATCGTGGTCACGGCGCCATCGCCGTTCGTGTCGGTTGGCGCGTCCTCGTCGGCCGCGCCGTCGTGGTCGTCGTCGACCACGCGTGCGTTGGTCGCGCGCGGGTGCTTATTCTTCATCGCCCACGCGCGCGCGTCGGGGTTCGCCTCGGGAATCGCGTAGACGCGCATCGACTCGACGAGCTTCGGGTTGTCCCGCAGCGCGGCCTCGAGCGCGCCGAGCAGCTGCTCGGTCGAGCCGAGCTGGACGCCGTCCATGCCCGCGACGAGCAGCATCGCGGGCATCTTCCGCTTCATGTCCTGGTCGCCGATCACGAGCGCCTGCACGGCGCGTCCCTCGCGCGAGGTGGCGATGGTGACGAGCGACGCGCGGCCCTGCATCGACTTCGCGACCGCCTGCATGCGATCGCGCACCGCGTCGGGCGCGGGGAATGCCGCGGGCGCCATCGGTCCGGGCTCGACCACGGGTCGCGGAGGCGGCGGCGGATCATCCGCGCGGGTGTTCGAGGCGACGATGAGCAGCAGCGGCGCGAGCGCGCAGCGAAGGATCACAGGCAGCATTGCCGCAGAATAGCGGAGCGCCCGTCAGAGTTCGGTGTTCAGCGTGGCGTTCTCGAAGAGATAGAGGCCCACGAGCCAGTTCTCCACGAGGTACGGCTCGACCTTGAAGGTGCCTTCGATGGTGCCGAAGTTGATGGTGTGGCGCTTCCAGCTCTTGATCTCGGAAGCGAGCCGGACCTCGACGGCGTCGTACGGCGTGGGCGGCACGCCGATGCAGCAGCCGTCCCATTGGTTGAGCATGAGCAGGCACTCGCTCGCGGTCGGCGCGACCAGCGGGAACGCCAGGTAGCCCGCGATCTTCACGCGCTTGCCCGAGAGGAACGCGATGCGCGCGGGCAGCTTCTTCTCGCCGAGGCGCGGCATGTACTCCTCCTGCGCGCTCGAGAGGAACTCCCACGAGACCTCGTACGGCGACGCCTCCGTGCCGTCGCCGCGGATGGTCCACGCGTCGTCGACCGAGATCGAGCCGTCTGCGAGCTTCACGAACTTGCTCGGGAGGAGCTCCGCGTTCTCGATGGCGGCGATCTCGGGCTTGAACTCGCTGCCCGAGGCGATGGCGTCGGCGCTCGGCTTCGGCGGCTCTGCGGTGGGCTGGCGCTTCTCGGCGTTCGGAGAATTTGTCGGCGCCGGAAGCTGGAAGCCGGGGACCGGCGTGCTCGCGACGGGCGGCACGGCGCTCATCTCGCGCGCGGGCTCTGCGGGCTTCTGCTGCGGAGCCGGCTTCGGATCCGGCTTCGATGCGGGCCCCGAATCGGGCTTCGACTCTGGCTCCAGCGTGGGCTCGGGCGCGCTGAGCGCGTCGCGGCCGCCGCCTGCGGGCGGCTGCATCAGCACGATGAGGCCGCCGAGGAGCAGCAGCGCGACGATGGTCCAGACGATCTTCATGGGATCCCGACTTCGAGGGGCTCCGGTGCTCGGGCTTCCGGGCGCCCGATCAGCCGATGGGTCGCAGGTTTCGCGAGACAGGGGTGCGGTACGCAAGCACCGAGGGCACGATACCCGCGATGGCCGCAAGGAGCGTGGTCCCCATCGCCACGATCACGGCGCTGCGGGCGTCGAGCTCGGGCGCGATCATGATGCCGTGCGCGCCCAGCAGCCACTGCGTCGAGAGGAAGAGCACGGCTCCGCAGACAAACACGCCGAGCGCTGCGCCGACGAGGCCGATGATCGTGCTCTCGGTGAGGACGAGCCAGAAGATGCGCATGCTGCTCGCGCCAAGGACGCGCAGGATCGCGACCTGGCGGCGTCGCTCCGACATCGAGTTGATCATCGAGAGCAGGATGGCGAACGCCGACGAGACCAGCGTCGCCGCCGCCATCGCCAGGAACAGGACATCGATGCTCTTGACGATGCCGAACAGCCGCTGCACCTCGTTCGCGGGGATCGCGACGGTGAGCGATCCGTCGCGGCGCAGGCGGTCGTACTGCGACGCGAGCGCGGGCGGCGCGCCTGCGTTGTCGCGCGACGGCAGGCGGAGCAGGACGCCAGTGACGACCTTGTCCTCGGCCACGAGGTCGGCGGGGGTGACGGTCTTGTGCGTGCCCTCGCGCTCGAAGCGGTCGTGGGCGTGCAGGATCCAGCACGAGGTCAGGTCGGTGAACAGCGCGCGGTCGTGCGGCGAGCCCGTGGGCGCGAGGATGCCGACCACGGTGTACTGGTACTCGTTGTGCTCGTGCGCGTGCTCGTCGGCCACGCCTTCGCGCGACTTGCCCGAGCCATGCGTGAGGACGAGCTTCGCGCCCATGCGCAGGCCGGTCTCGCGCGCCACGCCGCTGCCGATCACGACCTCGAAGCTGGTGTCGAAGGCGCGGCCCTCCGCAAACTTCCACGGCTCGCCGAAGACGGGCTCGAACTTCGAGAAGAAGTCGGGCGCGGTCGCGACCACGGGGAAGGTGCGGTAGCTGTCGCCGACGGCGGTGGGCACGAACATCGCCCACGGGAACGACGCGCGCAGCTCGTCGAGCTTGGCCTGCTCGATGGGCGCCTTCGGCGGGTTCGCGTAGAAGAGGCCGTTGAGCACGCTCACGAGCGGGCTTCCGTCGCGCGAGACAAGGAGGTGCGCGTTGCCGGTGCCGCGCTCGAAGGCGCGCTCGCCCGCGCTGCGGAGCGAGAGGATCGCGAGGAGGAGCCCTGCGCTGACGGCGACGAGCAGCACGACCACCAGCGTCGAGAACATGCGCGTGCGCAGGCTGCGGAGGACGATCGTGAGGTCGCTCATGCCGCGGCCTCCGATCCGGCGCTCGGTGCGAGTTTCTCGAGACGCTCGCGGCGGGCGAAGTGGGCCTCGAGCGAGGGGTCGTGCGAGACCACGAGCAGCGCCGCGCCTTGCTCGCGGCAGGCGTCGCGGAGCACGCGGACCGCGTTCGCGGAGTTCTCGGGGTCGAGCGAGGCGGTCGGCTCGTCGGCGAGGACCAGCGCCGGCCGGCACGCGAGCGCGCGTGCCACGGCCACGCGCTGCTGCTGGCCGACCGAGAGCTCCTCGGCGGGCGCGTCGAGTCGCTCGATGCCGAGCGTGCGCAGCAGCGCCTCGGCGCGCGGCTGCCAGTCTGCCTTGGGCATGTCGCTCATCAGCATCGCGACCATGACATTCTCGATGGCGGAGAAGCCGTGCAGCAGGTTGAAGGTCTGGAAGACCATCCCCACCGAGCGGCCGCGGAAGCGGTCGCGCGCCGCGCCCTTGAGGCGGTGGATGTCCTCGCCCGCGACCTTGACCGTGCCCGATGTCGGGTCGACGAGGCCCGCGATCAGCTGGAGTAGGGTGCTCTTGCCGCAGCCCGAGCGGCCGACGAGGAGCATCTCCTCGCCTCTGCCGAGGGTGAGCGCGGGCAGCTGCAGCTCGAAGCCGCGGTCGCCGTAGCGGAAATTGAGCCGCGCGATCTCAAGCGCGGGGTGTTGGTCGGACGACATGGTTCGGCAACTGTAACCTTCCCGCATGCGTTCGGCTGCATCGATCCTTCTTGCGTGTGCGCTCGCGGGTTGCGCCTCGCCGCGCGCGGCGTTCGAGCGGTTGTGGCCTGGCTATGAACGCGCGATCTTCGAGGTCCGCGAAGGCCGCGAGGCAGGGGAAGCGCTCCCTGAAGTGCGCTTCGACGCACACTGGGGCGGCAAGATCGAGGTCCGCTACCGGCACGACGAAGCGATCGTCACTGAGTCGTCTGCGCTCGCCGACGGCGGCGCGCGCTGGCGGCGGCGCTTCGTGATCGAGGCGCTGCCCGCCAACCGCGAGCTCGTGATCCGCGTTCCCACCCGCTCGGGCGCGGGCCGACTGCTCTCGGTCACGGTGAACGGCGCGCCGCTCGAGCCATCCCCTGGCACGCTCGAATCGGTGGTCCACCTCGCCCGCGACGAAGCGACCGTCATCGAGCTGCAGGACCACTAAACCCGCGCTTCTCGTCGAGGCGATTCTCCGAGACTCCAACTTCCCTGATGCGCTGTTCGTCGTTTCGCCGAGTGGTAAAAATGAGAGCAGCCGTCCCCCATTGGATCGGCTGCTCCCTGGATCGGCCCGACGAGTCACGCGGTTCGTCCTCCGCGGATTCGCCCTTCACAGCTTCCGCCGGCGGTATGGCGCGCCAGCGGTGGGACCAGTCTTACTCCCAACCGTTCGATCCGAAGTCGGGGCGCTCGTCGTCCCGAGGCTCCTCCGGCTTCTGGTTCCTCTCGCGGTTGGAATGTTCGATCATGCGGCGGAGATATGCATTCTCGCGACGCGTTGCCTCGAGATCGAAGACGAGATACTTGACGCTCAGACGCAGGTAGTCCAAGGCGTCCTGAAGTTCGTTCACCGACGATTGCACGCGGGCGCGTCGCGCCTCTGCGCTGTCGGCGGCATCGCCGGCGCTGGGGGCATGCGCCGAGGGCAACTCGCGGATCCTCTCGAGGATCTGATTCATCTTGTCCTGGAAGCTTGTTTCGTCCACGACTCTCTCCTGGTCTTCTGTTGTGCAGTCAGCCATACAGCACGGCTCGGAAAGACACATCGCAACCCCCGTGCCAACTCGCGGGCCGGATCGATTCCGGAACGGAAAAACACAGGCGCGGGCGAGATTCTTGGGCTCGCCCGCGCCGTTGGAATCGCGGAACAATCGGTTGTGAGGCCTGATGCGCAGGCGCGACAGGTGTTCAGTGCATCTTGTCGAGCTTCTGCAACATGTTGAGCGCGGCCCTGGGCGCGTCGACCAGCAACGCGTCGATCGGCTGGCGCTTGCGGCGGAACTCATTGACCAGCCGGAAGAGCTGGGTGTCGCGCTCGCGGCTCCAGTCCTTATAGAAGGACTCGAGTTCGGTGCGGTTGAACCGCGACAGTGGGTCGTCGAGACCGGTCTGCGCGATCGCCCAATCGAGAAGCTTGGTGGTTCCGTCGAATCGGAAGAGACCGAGAAGATTCTTCAGCCGCCGCTCGGGCGTGAGGAACGGATCGGTGGCGTCGGGCGGGAGTTCGGTCATCGCCTGCTCGGGCCGCTTCTTGGCGATCTGCCCGAGCCAGCCGCCCTCGGAGGCGATCTCGCGCGCGGCGAAGGTGTGCTCTGCGGCGCCCGTGCCCTCGACGACCTCGAGGTCGGCGGCGCTGGCGAGGAGCGTCTTGAGTCCGGCGGCGCCGAACTTGATCCAGAGGCGCTGGTCTCGGTTGCCCGCGCGCGTGAGCGTCTCGACGCGCGTGACATTGCCCGCGCCCCATTCGGGACGCTGACGGTGGCGGACCTGCATTCCTTGCGTGAACATGACGGGAGTCAACATGGCGAACCCACTGAGTCGTGTGCGAGCCGCGGACGGAAGTCGCGGGACACGCAGCCTGCCGGGCATCCTGCCCGGCGTGAAACGGATGGCACGCGTGATCGCGGCGTTCGGCCGCGGGCGTGCCCACATGGATGGTTCGGACGAGTAGGGCGACCGCACATGCGGAGCAAGCCCAGACGCGTCAGGCGGTCAATCGACCTGTCGAAGCAGCGAGTTGAGTGAAAGCGCCGAGAAACATGGACCACATTGACGATCGCGGGCTGCACAGGCCTGAGCGCCGGGCTGTCGCGTGCGTCCGCAGGCATGTTCGGGGGAACTGCTGCGAAACAACGACAGAGGCATGCATCACGGCTCGTGGCGGCTGGTCCGATCGTTCGACTTTTTCGTGGTCGGAACTCGTCCCGACGGGCTCGAACGCTTCCTCGCGGCCCCCGTCTGCAAGCCGACCATTTCTTCCATTGGTCGACCGCGACGGCGCAGAAAGCGGGAAATCCCGCGGAAAGTCAGTGCTCTCGCACCGACCGCGCAACTCTTCGCAACTTCTCGAAGTGATTGTGCACACAGAGTGTAGCAAGTTCCCGAGGCTGCAACACCGTTCCGGCGATTTTCCGGCACAACGCCTCACGGATCCTCCCGTTACTGTGCCCTGATGGAGCCGAGCAGGGACACCGTCCGCATCGCCTTCCTCGGCGACATCAACGGCGCGCCTGGGCGCATGGCGCTCGACCAGCAGATGCCTGTGCTGCGTGAGCGCTTCCGCCCCGACCGCATCGTGGCGAACGCCGAGAACGCCCGAAACGGATCGGGCCTGACACCCGAGTTGTACGAGCAGTTTCGCCGCATGGGGATCGATGGCTGCACGCTCGGTGACCATGCCTTCCGCGAGGCGAAGATCCTCCCGCTGCTCGACGATCCGACGAAGGCGGTGTCGCGCCCCGCGAATCTCTCGTCGCGCACGCCGGGCAAGCGCCTGCTGCGCATACCCGCCGATGCGCGCTGCCCGCGCGACCTCTATGTGATCACCTTCCTCGGCCGCATCCACATCGGCTCGGTGCAGGCGAACGACCCGTTCGAGTGCGCCGACGCGATGCTTGCGGCGCTGCCCGAGCGGAATCCGATCGTGCTGGTCGAGGCGCACATGGAGGTCACGAGCGAGAAGGCCGCGCTCGCGCATCACCTCGACGGCCGCGTGTCGGCGGTGCTTGGCACGCACACCCATGTGCCGACCGCCGACGAGCGCATCCTGCGCGGCGGCACCGCGTTCCAGACCGATGTCGGAATGACGGGTCCGCACGACAGCGTGATCGGCCGCAACACCCACGCCGTGCTCAAGCACTTCACGACGGGCGTGCATGTGCCGTTCGACATGGGCTCGGGCGGCGAAGCGGTGCAGGGCGCGCTGGTCGAGGTCGACCTCGCGACTGGCCGTGCGCGCGCGATCGAGCGCATCAACCTGCCCGCGCGCGTTCCGCAGCGCTCATGATGCAGCCTCGGCGTTGAACGCGCCGCCGCCCGGGGTCGCGACGCCGAATCGGTCGCCCTCACCGAGCTCGAGCGAGAGCACTGCATCCTGCAGCGCGCATGCCTCGCCGTCGATCACCGTCCACTGGCTTCCCATGCTCGCGCCACGCGCGCCCGGAAGCGGCTGCACGCTCGCAGGCGCATGGGCGCGCCGCGAGCCGAAGAACGAGAGCGACACGGGCTCGCGGAACTCGTACTCGCGGACGAGCCCGTCGCCACCGCGATTCGCGCCCGCAGCGCCTGAGCCCATGCGGATCTCGAAGCGGCGGATGACAACGGGTGCGCGGCGCTCGAGCACATCGATGTCGGTGAGCCGCGTGTTCGACATGTGCACATGCACGGCGCTCGCGCCCGCGCGCCCGCGACCTGCACCCGCGCCGCCGCCGAGCGTCTCGTAGATCGTGAAGCGGTCGTTGCCGAACAGCACGTTGTTCATGGTGCTCTGGCTCTCGGCGGCGAAGCCGAACATCGAGATCAGCGCCGCCACGACCGACTGGCTGGTCTCGACATTTCCGGCGACGACGGGCGGGCAGCGCGTCGGATCGGCGTCGAAGTCGGGATTGAGCATGCACTCCGGGATCCGGAGGTCGAAGGCGCGCAGCAGTCCCTCGTTCATCGGGATCGGATGGTTGATGAGCAGGCGGATCACATACAGCACCGCGGCGCGGGTGACCGCGACGGGCGCGTTGAAGTTCGACGGATGCCGCGCGGTCGGGCTCCACACGCCGATCAGGGCGCGCGGCGGATCCTGCGTCGGCGACTCCGATGGCGCTGCCGCCGCGATCGCTGCGCTGATCTCCGTGTCGTCATCGAGGCGCACCGTCGCGCAGAAGGAGCGGGTCAGCTCGCTCTCGACAAGCCAGGAGCCGAGCGTGCGGCGGGCCGAATGCTCGGCGCGTCGGAGCTCGCCTTCGCAGCGGTCGCCGAAGTTCGGATGCAGCTCGCGCGCAAGCGCGGCCACCTGCGCGACGCCGTAGCGCGTCGCTGCGATCTGCGCCTGCAGGTCTGCGAGATTCTCGTCGGGGTTCCGCGAGGGGAATGGCCCACCCGCGAAGCGCGCGCGACTGCCCGCTGCGTCGAACTCGCCCGCGCGCACGGCCAGGAACGGCGGGAGCACGACGCCTTCCTCGGCCAGCGACCTCGCATCGGGCGGGAACGAGCCCGGGCGCGTGCCGCCGATCTCGGCGTGATGCGCGCGCACCGCGACGAACGCGACGCGCGCGCCGTCGACGAAGACGGGCGCGACCGTCGTGACATCGGGCAGATGCGAGCCGCCGAACGCGGGATGGTTGGTGACGGCGATGTCGCCCTCGGCAAGCGGAAGCGCCTGCATGACCGCGCGCGTGCAGACGCCGAGCGCGCCGAGATGCACGGGCAGGTGCGGCGCGTTCTGCACCAGCGTGCCGTTCGCATCGAGGACCGCGCAGGAGAAGTCGAGCCGGTCGCGGATGTTCGGGCTGAGCGCCGTCCGCTCGAGCACATTGCCCATCGAGACGGCGATCGACTCGAGGCGCGCCGCAAACAGCTCCTGCTCTGCGGCGCTCGGGCGCCGCGCGACGGGTGTGACGCGCCGCGCGACGAGGTCGCCCGAGGCGTCGAGCGTCGCGCGCCAGCTGCGGTCGATGATCGCGCTTTCGCCCGCATCGATGATGAGCGCTGGTCCGTCGACGATGTCGCCTGCGTGCAGCATGTCCCGGTGGAGGACCTTCGCATCGAGCCAGTCGCCTTCGCTGAGCATCTGGATGGTCCGCGCGACGGGAGGCTTCGTGCGCGCGGCGAACTCGTCGGGGGCGCCCTGCACGGAGTGGACCGCCGCGCGCGCCTCGACCGACACCACCTCGATGGCCCGCGCAGGCGCGTCGTAGCCGAAGAGCTCGCGGAATCGCCGCTGGAAGCGCGCGCAGAGATCGTCGACCGTCCCGTCGTCGACCTCGATCGCGGATTCCTGGCCGACGAGCCGGAGAGCGATGCGGATCGTCGTCTCATTGGCCGTTGGGAATCCATCGGCGGAGAGCTGCGTGCGCGCCTCGTCGATCGCGCGCGCGCGCGCCGCGGCGAGCGCGCCCTCGCCGCCGTCGATCGGCGCGAGCACGGGAATGCGGCAGAAGCGCGCAGGCGGCGCGTCGAACACGCCGGCCGCGGACATGAAGCCCGCGAAACGCGGGAAGACGATGCGGTCGATCCCGAGCTGGTCGGCGATCGCGCACGCATGCTGCCCGCCGGCGCCGCCGAAGGCGACCAGCGCGTGCCCGCGCGGATCGACGCCGTCGCGCACGCAGAGCGACTCGATCGCGAGCGCCATGCGCGCGTTCGCGATGTCGAGAAAGGCGCCGAGATCCTTGGTCAAGCTTGATCCGCCTGATCGCTGCACGTGCATCCATGCGGTCTTCGCGGCCGCGGGATCGAGCGCCATCGCGCCGTCATCGAACGCCATGCGCCCCGCGAGCAGGTTCACATCGGTGATCGTGAACGGCCCGCCGC
>Ga0208783_10001873_pt1 | contig 12270 bp, 8 predicted proteins | sample DEB19_08_DNA_2_FD_184529 | JGI IMG/M metagenome (GOLD analysis project Ga0208783, IMG submission 184529) | Aqueous microbial communities from the Delaware River and Bay under freshwater to marine salinity gradient to study organic matter... | ecosystem: Environmental > Aquatic > Marine > Coastal... | reverse complement strand
GCTCGCCGGTCTCCGGATGCATCGCCATCGACACGCCGCCGACGTCCCAGCGGTCGCAGATCGTGAAGAGTGGGAGCAGGCCGATCATCGCGTGCTCGGCCGCGTGCACCGCGCCGGTGATCCGCACCGGGTCGATCCCGGCCGCGATGAGCGAGGCCGCTGGCACCGTGTACCAGCACGCCCGGGTGTCGAGTTCACGGGGTGCGAGATCGAGGTCGACGACTCCGAGTGACTCGCCGCTCCCGATGCGTCGGCGTTGGTAGGCGACGACCCGGTTCGACACGATGACGCGCCCGAGGTGGGCCGTCCCGACGCCGCACGCCTCCGACCGGTCGGTCGCAGCGATCGCGATGTCGGTCTCCTCGCGCGGTTGGGTGTACTCGTCGAGGTCGTCGGCGGGCTCGAGCCAGGCCACGTGGTCGACCTCGTCGAGGCGTTCGACGCGGAACTGACGGCCCCGGTGGAGGTACACCGCGCCCTCGTGCGCGACGTTGTGCACGCGCGCGCCGTCCACCGTGCCGATGAGGCGGTGGCCGACCTCGTCGTCCTCGGCGAGGAGCGCGTACTCCTCGCTCGTGCCGGTCCGCAGCCCCACCGCCGGGGCCGGTGGTGTGCGCCCGGCCCAGAACATGCGTCCGGTGCGGGGTTTCAGGAGGTCCGCGAGCACGAGTTCGCGCACCGCGTCGTCGAGGTTCGGGCCGAACCAGGTCTCGTCCTCCGGGGAGAGCGGGAGCTCGTTCGCCGCGCACGCGACGTGCGGGCGCAGCACGAACGGGTTGTCGGGGTTCACCACCGCGGCCTCGGGCCGGCGCTCGAGCAGCTGCTCCGGGTGCGCGGCGTACCACTGGTCGAGTTGGTCGTCGCCGGCCACGAGGACCGCCGCGGCGGTGCGGCCGGACCGTCCGGCCCGTCCGGCCTGCTGGCGCAGGGACGCGAGGGTGCCCGGGAACCCGTTGAGCACGACCGCGTCGAGCCCGCCCACGTCGATGCCGAGTTCGAGCGCGTTCGTCGCCGCGACGCCGAGCAGCGATCCGTCGCTCAGTGCCGCCTCGATCTCGCGGCGCTCGTCGGCCCGGTACCCGGCCCGGTACGCCGCGACCCGGGGCGCGAGCGCCGGGGCCGTCCGCTCCAGCGTGCGTCGCGCCGCGGTCGCGACGAGTTCGGCGCCCTTGCGGGATCGGGTGAACGCGAGCGTCGGGTGGCCGTCGGCCACGAACGCGGCGAGGAGGTCCGCGGTCTCCTGGTTCGCGGAGGCCCGTGTCCCGAGGACCTCGTCGATCAGCGGCCGTTGCCAGAACACGAACCTCCGGGCCGCAGCCGGGGCACCGTCCTCGGTCACCGCGCGCACCGGTGCGCCGACGAGTGTGCTCGCGAGCGACTCCGGGTTGCCGATCGTCGCACTCGCGAAGCAGAACGTGGGGTCCGAGCCGTAGCGCGCGCACAGCCGTCGCAGGCGCCGTAGCACGAGTGCCACATGGCTCCCGAAGATGCCGCGCAGCGAGTGCAGTTCGTCGACCACGACGTACTCGAGGCGCATGAGGAAGGTGGCCCAGCGATCGTGCGCGGGCAGGATCCCGACGTGGAGCATCTCGGGGTTCGTGAGCACGACGTTTGCGTGCCGCCGGGCCCACACCCGGTCCTCGGGTGGCGTGTCGCCGTCGTAGGTCACGGCCTGCACCCCCGGCATCAGCCAGGACCGCATCGAGCGGAGCTGGTCCTGTGCGAGCGCCTTGGTCGGGAAGAGCAGGAGGGCCGTGCCGGTCGCCCCCTCACCCGTCGCGTCGAGGATCGGGAGCTGGTAGCAGAGGCTCTTGCCGGAGGCGGTGCCGGTCGCGACGACCGTGTGCTCGCCGGCCCGCAACGCGTCGATCGCCGCGGCCTGGTGGCTCCAGAGTCCGGTGATCCCACGGGCGTCGAGCCGTTCGGCGAGCGCGTCACCGAGTGGCGTGCCGAGCGGCGTCGTCCGGGCGGGTCGGGCCGGGATCCGGGCGTCGAACACGATGCGGTCGGCGCGGTCCGGATCGAGGGCGAGGCGGTCGATCGTCGTGCCGGCGTCCGGGTCGTGAGCCACGGAGCGAGGGTACCCACCGCCGTTGCGGCTCGGTGCGGGTCAGCGGCTCTGGAGGATCGCGTCGTCGCGGAAGTCGGCGAACAGCGCGGCGGCCCTCGGCTGGACCTGGAGCCGTGATCCCACGCCGCTGGCGACCGGGATGAGCGCGTTGTCCACGTTCGCCGGGTCGAGGGAGAGCCCGAGCCGACCGAGGCGGTACGCGTCGGCCCACCCGAGGTTCACGAGCCGGGCGTGGCGCCCGAGGTTGCCGAGGAGCGCGAGGGTCGCCGCCGGCCCCGGGTTCTGGGCGCGGAGCTGCGCGAGGGCCTGGAGGATGAAGTACCCCTGGTTCTCGCTGCGCTGCAGGTCGCCGGTCGGGAACCCGTGGCGGTTGCGGTTGAACGCGAGGGCCTGGGTGCCGTTCATGCGTACCGTGCCGACCTCGAAGTTCGCGCCGCTGAACGAGTCGACGTTGCGCCGGGTCACGTTCACGGTCACGCCGCCGAGGCCGTCCACCATCCCGATGAAGCCGTCGAAGTTCGTCGTGACGACGTACGAGATCGGGACGCCCACGAGGTTCGACACGGTCTGGGCCAGCAGTTCCGGTCCACCCGCCGACATCGCGGCGTTGATCTTGTCGGTCCCGCGTCCCGGGATCGCCGCCCCGGTGTCCCGGGGGATGTCGAGGATGGAGCCCTGGCCCGTCGTCGGGTTCACGCCGATCACGTGGATGGCGTCCCCCCGGGCCACGGTCTCCCCGGTGCGCGCGTCGCTGCCGACCGCGAGGAGGAACACCGGCGCGTCCGGCCTCGGCGTCGCGTCCGCGGTCGCGGTCTTCTGCACGGTCATCCAGGTCGCACCGCTCGCGAGGGGCAGCCTCCCGGCCCGCAGCCACCAGGTGGCGAGTCCGACGAGGGCGAGCGCGAGGACGAGTGGCGTTGCGACGAGGGCGGTCGCGATCGGGTGGCGGCGCACCATCAGCGTGCCTCCGTGGTCGAGGACGGGCGGGTCCCGGCCGGGACCCCGCGGCCCTCGCGGGTCACCTGCAGTCGCCACGAGTCGAGCAGCCAGGCGTCGCCCGAACGGGTGAACGCGAGTTCGCCGGTCCGGTGCACGGTCACCGGGCCCCGTGTCGTCTCGCCGGTGATCGTCACGTCGATCGTGACCGCGGCGAGCACCGCGGTGCCGGTGGCGTCGGTGAGGATCGTGATCGGGGCCGGGGTGGTCCTGATCCGGAGGTCCTCGACCCGACCCATGCCGGCGTCGGTGAACGCCTCGGCGTCGGGACCGGCGGTGCGGGCCGCGGCCTCGGGGGTCGTGAGCCCGGTCAGTGCGGCCGGCCGACCGGCCATCGGGTCGAGGGATGCGGCCCGGACGTAGGCCGCGCTCGCCTCGAGGAGGTCCTCCACGTCGTTCGGTGCGGCATCGCCACCGGCCGCCGTGCGCTCGACCGTCACCGGACCGGCCGTGAAGGCGACGGAGGGACCCGCAGCCGTGGTGGTGGACGCGGGGCGGGCCCCGTCGCCGCCGCCTCCGCACGCGGCGAGGAGGAGCGCGCCGAGGAGCACCACGAGGTGCGTCGGGGTGGGGCGGCTGCGCATGCGCCGAGGATGCCACGTCGGGGCGTGGGAGCGGCGTCGCGCGCGTCGGGACGCCGCGTCGGGGCAGGTCAGCGGTGCGGACGCTCGTCGAGTCGCGCCTGCAACTCGGCGAGCGCGTCGGTCGACACGATGAGGTGGAGGATGTCTCCGTCCTGTCCGACGACGTCCGCGCGTGCGACCTGCGCGGTGCCGAGCCGGGTCACCGCACCGAGCGTGAACCGTCCGGGCTCCTCGAGCTGGTCGAGACGCTGGCCCGCCCAGTGGGAGGGGAGCGCGCGCTCGACCAGGTGGATCGACCCCGAACCGTCGGTCCAGTCGACCGGTTGGGTGGACGGGATGAGACGACGCACGACCTGGTCCGTCGTCCAGGACACGGTCGCGACCGTCGGGATGCCGAGGCGCTGGTAGATGGCGGCGCGACGCGGGTCGTAGATGCGGGCCACGACCCGATCGACCCCGAACGTCTCGCGCGCGACCCGGGCCGACATGATGTTCGAGTTGTCGCCGGAGGTCACCGATGCGAGCGCGCCCGCCTCCTCGATACCGGCCTCGCGCAGGGTGTCGCGGTCGAACCCGAACCCGACGACCCGGTTCCCGGCGAACCCCTTCGGCAGGCGTCGGAACGCGTCCTTGCGCTTGTCGATGATCGAGACGGTGTGGCCCTGCTGGTGCAGCGACCCGGCGATCTCGCTCCCGACCCGGCCGCATCCCACGACGACGACGTGCACCTGCTGCTCCCTTTCGCCTGCTGGTCGCATCGTAGGACCGGCTGTCGTGCGATGCCCGACCGGACGGTAGGGTCGGGGCGCGGGAGGCTCAGCCATGGCTCTGAAGCGGATGTTCGATCGTCTCACCAAGCCCGTCGAGGAACTCGACCGGGTCGCGCTCGCCGAGTGGTCCGAGGACGCCCGGGCCGTGGCGATCGACCGGATCGAGTTGCGGCGACCCGTCCTCGTCGCCGGGGAGATCTCCTCGGTGCGCATCGTGCCGCGCCCCACCGGCTCGGCCCTCGAGATCACGGTGCGCGACGGGCACGGTGCGATCACTGCGGTGTTCCTGGGTCGGGGCACGATCCCGGGCCTCACCACCGGTCGGCGGGTCCTGCTCGAGGGCGTGCCGTTCCACCAGGGCGTGCGCACGATCATGATGAACCCGGTGTACCGGATCGTCGCCCACGGCCTCTCGGCCTGACACGCCGCGCCCGTCGACCGTCGGGACCGCCTCCGGTCAGTCGGTCGTCAGCAGGTGGCGCACGGTCTCCTCGGAGTCCGGGGTCACGAGCGCGAGCACCTCGTCGCCGGTCTCGAAGACCGTGTCGCCCCGCGGGACGATGAGGTGGTCCTCGCGCAGCAGGGCCACGATCGTGGCGTCGCGCGGGATCTCGATCTCGCGGATCGCCTTGCCCACCACCGGGGAGTTCCCGGCCAGCGTGACCTCGACGAGGCGGGCCAGCCCGCCCTCGAACCGCAGGATCTCGACGAGCTTGCCGACGTTCACGGCCTCCTCGACCAGGCTCGTGATGAGCTGCGGGGTCGACACGAACTGGTCCACGCCCCAGTTCTCGGTGAACATCCACTCGTTCTTCGGGTGGTTCACCCGGGCGATGACCCGCGGGATCCCGAACTCCTGCTTGGCCAGCAGGGAGGTGACGAGGTTGTCCTCGTCGTCACCGGTGGCGGCGACCATCACCTCGCACTCCTCGAGCTTGGCCTCCCGCAGCGAGGACACCTCGCAGGAGTCGCCGACGTACCACTCGATGCCGGCCTCGACGTCGCTGCGATCCACGACGGCCTGACGCTGCTCGATGATGAGCACCTCGTGGCCGGAGCGCCGCAGCGCGTTGGCCACGTGCAGTCCGACGTTCCCGGCTCCGGCGATGGCGACCCGCATGCGGACGAACGTACACGGCTCGCGACGGGCGACGCCGATCCGTGGCCCGGGTGCGCGCCACGGTCCCGGTGCGGGGTCCGGCCCTCGTCGGGTGGCAGGATGGGATTCGGGCCGCCGACGGAGTCATCGGCCGGTCAGTGATCGGGCGGCGTCGGGCCGTCGGGTGGGAGCGGTCAGGCATGTTCTCGGTGCTCAAGCGGCTGGTCGTGGGACGACCGCTCGCGACCACGGAGCAGGAGCACCAGCGCATCTCCAAGAAGATCGCCCTCGCGGTCTTCTCCTCGGACGCCATCTCCTCGACCGCGTACGCCACCGAGGAGATCCTCTTCGTCGTCGCTCTGGGCGCCTCGAGCCTCGCCCTCGGTCTCGACGTCCTCATCCCGATCGCGATCGCGGTGGCGATCCTGCTCGCGATCGTCGTCACCTCGTACCGCCAGACGATCTTCGCCTACCCGAGCGGTGGCGGGTCGTACGTGGTGTCGCGCGAGAACCTCGGCGAGACCCCGTCCCTGGTGGCCGGTGCATCGCTGCTCGTCGACTACATCCTCACCGTCGCGGTGTCGATCTCGGCCGGCGTCGCCGCCATCGTGTCGATCCCGGCCCTGCGGGGGCTGGCGACCCATCGGGTCGAACTCGGCCTCGTCCTCATCCTCATCATCAGCCTCGCCAACCTGCGCGGCCTCAAGGAGTCCGGCTCGGTCTTCTCGGTGCCCACCTACACCTACATCGTGATGCTCACCATCCTCGTCGGGTGGGGCCTGTACTCCTCGTTCACGGGCAACATCGGCACCGTGCCATTCGACAAGGAGGCCTTCGACGGCACCCGCGAGTTCGGCGGCACCCTCGGGCTCTTCCTCATCCTCAAGGGCTTCTCCTCCGGTGCGGTGGCCCTCACCGGGGTCGAGGCGATCTCCAACGGCGTCCCGGCGTTCAAGCGGCCCGAGTCGAAGAACGCGGCGACGACCCTCGTGTGGATGGCCTTCATCCTCGGCGGGCTGTTCTTCGGTGTGTCGCTGCTGGCCCACCGGCTCCAGCCCTACCCGAGCCACGAGCAGACGGTGTTCTCGCAGATGGGCCTCCTCGTCTTCGGCGAGGGCAGCGTGCTCTACATCATCCTGCAGTTCGCGACCGCAGCGATCCTCGTCCTCGCCGCGAACACCGCGTACGCCGACTTCCCGCGGATCTCGTCGATCATCGCGGCCGACGGTTTCCTGCCCAAGCAGCTCACGAACCGGGGCGACCGCCTCGTCTTCTCGAACGGCGTGCTCGTGCTGGCACTGTCGGCCGGCGCGCTCATCGTCGTCTTCGGCGGGGTGACGAACGCCCTCATCCCGCTGTACGCAGTCGGCGTGTTCACCTCGTTCACGCTGTCCCAGTCCGGCATGGTGGTCCACCACCTCAAGGAACGCGAGCCGGGGTGGCGGCGGAACACGGCGCTGAACGGTGTGGGCGCGCTCACGACCTTCATCGTGCTCATGATCGTGGCGATCACGAAGTTCTCGAGCGGGGCCTGGGTCCCGGTGATCGTGATCCCGATCATCCTCTTGATCTTCAAGGTGATCCACCGGCACTACGAGCGGGTGCGCACGAACCTGGCGGTGACCCCGGAGTACCGCGCCCGGCCGATGAACCACACCGTCGTCGTGCTCGTCGGGACCGTCCACCGCGGCGTCCTCGACGCCCTGGCCTACGCGCGATCCCTCAACCCGCACCGACTGCTGGCGGTGAGCGTGGTCTCCGACGACGAGGAGCAGGCCAAGGTCGAGGCGGCCTGGCGCGAGTTCGGGCTCGAGGAACCCCTCGAACTCGTGTACTCGCCCTACCGCGAGCTGACCCGACCCCTCCTGACCTTCATCGACGAGCTGGACGCACAGCGGGACAACGACATCATCACGGTGGTCATCCCGGAGTTCATCGTCGAGTCCTGGTGGGCCCACGTGCTCCACAACCAGAGCGCGCTCCTGCTCAAGGCCCGCCTGCTCTTCCGGAAGGGCACGGTCGTGACGTCCCTCCCGTACCACCTCGACTGACGCCGCCGATCGGCCGGTCGCGCCCCGGAGGTGGGCCCGGCGCGCCCCGAGGGGCGGTGGCGTCGGTGCCGGGAGGATCGGTTCGGCCCCCGGAGGTCGTCCGGGGCTAGATTCCGCCGGTCGCGATGCCCGGTGCGAACCGGTTCCGACGAGTTCCATGAGGGGGTCCCCGTACCCCCGCCGCGCGCGAGGGAGCGTGCGGTCAGCACCCGTACAGAGGAGTACGAGTCCGCATGCACTTCGCATCCGAGGGTGGTTTCCAGCTCTTCGAGCTCGGTTCCGCCGAGTGGTTCTGGTTGTGGTTCTCCGCGGCGACCGCGGTCCTGGCGCTCGTCGTGGGCTTCGCGCTCATGCGTGGGGTCCTCGCCGCGGACCAGGGCACCGTGTCGATGATCGACATCGCCAAGGCGATCCAGGAGGGCGCCATGGCGTACCTCAAGCGGCAGTTCCGCACCATCGCCGTGATCCTCATCCCCGTGGCGGTCATCGTCTTCCTGACCTCCACCGCGGCGCAGGCGCCCAAGGAGACCTTCGGCCTCTCGATGTCGGGTGGCCTGTCGTTCGGGGCCTCCGGCATCTTCCGCACCATCGCGTTCATCGCCGGCTGCGTGATGTCGGGCCTCACCGGCTTCATCGGCATGAGCCTGGCGGTGCGGGGCAACGTCCGGACCGCGGCGGCGGCCCGGACCGGGTCGATGTCGGCCGCCCTCAAGGTCGCCTTCCGCACCGGTGGTGTGGCCGGCATGTTCACGGTGGGCCTCGGCCTCCTCGGCGCCACCCTCATCATCATGCTGTTCCAGAACACCGCCTCGGCGATCCTCGTCGGCTTCGGCTTCGGCGGTTCGCTCATCGCCCTCTTCATGCGGGTCGGCGGTGGCATCTTCACGAAGGCGGCCGACGTGGGCGCCGACCTCGTGGGCAAGGTCGAGCAGGGCATCCCCGAGGACGACCCCCGCAACCCGGCGACCATCGCCGACAACGTGGGGGACAACGTCGGCGACTGCGCCGGCATGGCCGCCGACCTCTTCGAGTCCTACGAGGTCACCCTCGTCGCCTCGATCATCCTCGGCGTCGCGGCCTTCCGGGCCATCTACCCGGACGACCCCGAGAAGTGGGTCATCGGCATCATCTTCCCGCTCATCGCCCGCGCGATCGGCGTACTCGCCTCCATCGTCGGCGTGTTCATGGTGCGGGCCCGCGAGACCGACAAGAACGCGCTCGCCCCGATCAACCGTGGGTTCATCACCGCGGGCGTGCTCTCGGTCATCGGCACGCTCGTCGTCTCCCTCACCTACGTGGGCAACGAGGCCGGGTCCTACACGACCGCGGCGGGCCGCGTCGTCACCACGGTGACGAACCCGGGCTGGCGCATGTTCCTCGCGGTGGTCGTCGGTCTCATCCTCGCCCAGGTGCTCAGCCACCTCACCGAGTACTTCACCTCCACCGAGCGACGCCCGGTGGTCGAGATCGCGGAGTCGGCTCGCACCGGCCCGGCCACCGTGGTGCTCTCCGGCACCTCGAGCGGTCTCGAGTCCTCGGTGTGGTCGATCGTCGCCATCGCCATCGGCCTCGGGGTGGCCATCGGCCTCGGTGGCGGCAACGTCCAGTTCGTGCTCTACCTCGTGGCCCTCGCCGGCATGGGCATGCTTGCCACCACCGGCGTCATCGTCTCGGAGGACTCCTTCGGGCCGGTCGCCGACAACGCGGCGGGCATCGCCGAGATGTCCGGCGAGTTCACGGGCGAGGCCGAGAAGATCATGGTGAGCCTCGACGCGGTGGGCAACACCACGAAGGCCGTCACCAAGGGCTTCGCCATCGGCTCGGCGGTGATCGCGGCCGTGGCGCTGTTCGCGTCCTACATCGACGTCATCGCGGTCGAGCAGTTCGGTCAGGAGAAGATCGACGCGCTGCTCAGTCGGGGCGAGAGCATCTTCCTCAAGGTGCCGATCAACGTCGCCGACCCGAAGGTGTTCATCGGCCTGCTCATCGGTGGCTCGATCGCCTTCATGTTCTCGGCCCTCGCGATCCGCGCGGTCGGGCGCACCGCCGGCACGGTCGTCCAGGAGGTCCGCAACCAGTTCGCCGACGGCAAGATCATGGCGGGCGAGAAGCGGCCCGACTACGGCCCCGTCATCGACATCTGCACCAAGGCCTCGCTGCGTGAGCTCACGACGCCGGCCCTGCTCGCGGTGCTCACGCCGGTCATCATCGGCTTCGGCATCAACAAGTTCGCCCTCGGTGCGTTCCTCGCCGCGGTCATCCTCACCGGTCAGCTCATGGCCAACTACCTGAACAACGCGGGTGGTGCGTGGGACAACGCGAAGAAGTACATCGAGGACGGGCACGAGGGCGGCAAGGGCTCCGAGGCCCACAAGGCCGCGGTGATCGGCGACACGGTCGGCGACCCGTTCAAGGACACCGCCGGTCCGGCCCTCAACCCGCTCATCAAGGTCATGAACCTCGTGAGCCTGCTGGTCCTCCCGGCGATCATCTCGCTCGAGGACGACAACCTGCGCTTCGTGATCGCCGGTGTGTCGGTGGTCGTGCTGCTCGGCTCGATCATGTTCTCGAAGCGTGACTCCGGTGGCATCGCCGCCAGCGAGGACCTCGCCGGCGCCACGGCGAACTGATCCACCGACGCGCACCGCTCGGTGCGCTTCCGGATGTGAGCGAGGGGGCCTCCGGGCCCCCTCGTCGCGTGCGGCAACCGGATCCGGTCGAGCCCCGGTGCCGTGCGGTCGCCGCCCGAAGGCGGCGGTTCAGGCCCCGGGCTCGCTGGGCTGGTTGCGGTGGCGGACGAACTCGAGGACCGCGGGGATGATCGAGAGGACCACGATCGCGATGAGCACGACCTCGAGGTTGTCCTTGATGAAGGCCACGTTCCCGAACCAGTAGCCGAGCAGGATGATGCCCTGGGTCCAGAGCAGGCCGCCGGCCACGTTGTAGGTGACGAACCGGCGGTACTCCATCTTCCCGACGCCGGCGAGGATCGGCGTGAACGTCCGGACGATCGGCACGAACCGGGCCAGCACGATCGCCTTGGCCCCGTGGCGGTCGAAGAACGCATCGGCCTGGGCCACGTACTGCTGCTTGAAGATCTTCGAGTCCGGACGCTTGAACAGCGCCGGTCCCACCTTCTTGCCGAACGCGTACCCGACCTGGTCGCCGATGATGGCGGCGAGCGCGCAGCCCACGAGGATCACCGGCAGGGACAGCGAGATGTTCTCGCTCCCGCCCGCCGCGATGAGGCCGGCGATGAACAGGAGCGAGTCGCCGGGCAGGAAGAAGCCGACGAGCAGACCCGACTCGGCGAAGATGATGGCGATGAGCCCGATCGTCGCGAACGAGCCGAGGCCCTCGAGGAGGCGCTCCGGGCTGAGCGGGCCGGCCCCGAGGGTGAAGTGGGTGGCGGCGTAGCCGAGGGCCGCGGCGAGCTGGGTGGGCATGGCCCGACGTTAGAGGCTCCGCGGGGTCCGGCTTGACACAGGGGGCCCCGGCGTGCGACCGATGGAAAAAGGGGCGAGCGGCTCGAGAACCGCCGCGGAGCCCTCCGCCGGGCGTACGGTCCCGGCGCCCGACCTCCGGACCGTGACCCGTCGCGGCCCGGCCCCGAACCCGATGGAGCCGAGTTGCCGAACCACCTCGTGATCGTCGAGTCGAAGACCAAGGCCGACACGATCGGTCGCTTCCTCGGCGACGAGTACACCGTCCTGGCGTCCTACGGCCACGTCCGGGATCTCCCGGAGAAGGGGCTCGGCATCGACGTCGACAACCACTTCGCCCTCGAGTGGGACGAGCCGCGCGGTCGTTCCCGTGAGGTGGTGCGCGACATCAAGCGGGCCCTGAAGTCGGCGGACTCGCTCTACCTCGCCACCGACGAGGATCGTGAGGGCGAGTCGATCGCCTGGCACCTCCTCGAGATCCTCCAGCCGAAGGTCGACGTCCGTCGGATGGTCTTCCACGAGATCACCCGTGAGGCGATCGAGGATGCCATCGACTCACCCCGGGACATCGACCGGCGCCTCGTCGAGGCCGCCGACGGTCGACGAATCCTCGACCGACTCGTCGGGTACGAGGTCTCGCCGGTCCTGTGGCGTCGGGTCCCGAGTGCCCGCAGCGCCGGCCGGGTCCAGAGTGTGGCGGTGCGCCTCGTGGTCGAGCGGGAGCGGGAGCGCATGCGGTTCCGCCGGGCCGGGTACTGGGACCTCACCGCCACGATGCGGGCGGCGTCCGGGGACGACCGGCGCACCTTCGCCGCCAAGTTGGTCGAGGTCGGCGGTGCGCCCGTGGCCACCGGCAAGGACTTCGATCCCGACACCGGTGCCCTCAAGCCGGGTTCGCGGGCCCGCCACCTCGACGAGGCCGCGGCCGGCCTCCTCGCCGCCGCCCTCGGCGACGCGTCCTTCCGGGTGCTCGCGGCGGAGCAGAAGCCGGGCACCTCGGTCCCCAAGGATGCGTTCCGCACCTCGACCCTGCAGCAGGAGGCCGGCAACAAGTTCTCGTGGAGCGCGGGCCGCACGATGTCGGTCGCCCAGGGGCTCTACGAGCGGGGCTACATCACCTACATGCGGACCGACTCCGCCCACCTCTCGCAGCAGGCCATCCACGCGGCCCGCACCCAGATCGCGGATCGGTTCGGCGCCGAGTACCTGTACCCGCACGAGTCCGGCCGCAAGGCCCGCGGCAAGGCGACCGGCGC
>Ga0208783_10001872_pt1 | contig 12272 bp, 6 predicted proteins | sample DEB19_08_DNA_2_FD_184529 | JGI IMG/M metagenome (GOLD analysis project Ga0208783, IMG submission 184529) | Aqueous microbial communities from the Delaware River and Bay under freshwater to marine salinity gradient to study organic matter... | ecosystem: Environmental > Aquatic > Marine > Coastal... | reverse complement strand
CGGGGGCGGCAAAAGTCTCGTCGCCGGGGCGAGGATACGCCCAAGGCTCCTCGAGCGTTCGCCGACCCCCTCGCCTACCCGCTCAGGATTATCAACTCGTCGCTACACGTAGCGGAGATGCGCTCTAGGCGGGCATCGCCCCGTCCAAGCCCGAGGCCGTAAGGCCTGGGACACGCCGGGCTACCACCCACAACGCCGTTGAGCCCGCTCACGTCATCGAGCCAAACGCGCCGTGCGAGCCGCCGCGCCGGTCCCACGGCTCACGCCGTTGGGCTTCCACAGGCACCCATCTCCCCAAACGCCGTTGAGCCCGCTCACGTCATCGAGCCAAACACGCCGTGCGAGCCGCCGCGCCGGTCCCACGGCTCACGCCGTTGGGCTTCCACGGGCACCCGAAGCATCGCCTCACCGTCTCGTCCAAGCCCGAGGCCGTAAGGCCTGGGACACGCCGGGCTACCACCCACAACGCCGTTGAGCCCGCTCACGTCATCGAGCCAAACCCGCCGTGCGAGCCGCCGCGCCGGTCCCACGGCTCACGCCGTTGGGCTTCCACGGAGCCCCGCAATCGCACCGCCCCGCCGTTGGACGAGCGAGGGGTTGCCCACGCCCCGGGAGACGGCGTCAGTGGCGAGCGGAGCCAGGATGGCGGAGCGAAGCCAATGCCGAGCGAGCCAAAGGGCAAGGATGCCCGACGCGAGCGTCCGGCGACGGGGTGTGGGCAACCCCGAAGCGTGCGCATCACCAGAGCCCCCCAAGCCGGAGCCGACGCCGGGACGGCGGCGACCCGCGAGAATCAGACCGTGGCCAGGGCCGCGAACTGCGCGGCGGAGGCCGCGGGATCGGCCACCACGATGACCATTCCGGGCTCATGGCCCGCCTCGACAATGGCTGCGAGCACCATGCGACGGAGCGTGACCGATCCCGTCAGCAGGCCGCCCGCAAGCCGGAGCGGATACACGCCGGCGGCGAGGTCGAGCCGTCGGGCCAGCGTGATCACGTGGGCGGCGAGGTCGGCCGCTGCGCCGCCCAGGATCGCCGTGGCAACCGCATCCTCCACGTCGGCAGCGGCCACCACCTCCCGGGCCACGTCAGCCACCTCGCGACGCCCCACGCCCGAGGCGTGCAGCCGAGCGACGAGGTCGGCAGCCGTCGCCACGGTGAAGCGCCGCCGCATCGCTTCGTGAAGGATCGTCGCAGGCCCGCGGCCATCGCTGCTCCGCATCACGGCGCGCAGGGCTGCCAGCCCGATGGCGTAGCCGCTCCCCTCGTCGCCCAGGAGCGGGCCCCAGCCTCCGCAGCGCTCGCACGGCGACTCCTCGGCGAGCGGCAGACCACGGGGTCGCGCCAAGGCGAGCGAGCCGGTTCCTGAAATCAGCACGATGCCCCACGGCTCGGCGTGCCCATCGGCGAAGGGGAGCAGTCCATCGGGCACGACGATCACCCGACCACCCAGCGCGGCCTGCGTGGCCCAAGCCACGACGGCGTCGCGATCCTCGACCCGCCCGACGCCGGCAAGCCCGAGGCAGATCGCCTCGGCCGGTTCGGGCGCGATCCCTGCATCGGCAAACGCCCCTTCCACCGCCGCCGCGATCGCAAGACGGGCGGCATCGTGGCCGGCCGTGCGGGGATTGGCGGGGCCTCCGTGGCCACGACCGAGGAGGTCGAGCCCGCGTTCCGCCGAGCGCCGGGCCAGCACGGCGGTGCACCGTGATCCACCGCCATCGACGCCGATCACGAGCCGTGCGTCAGCCACCTGATGCGTCTCCTTCGCCGGCGATCGCCTTGCGGAGATGCCCCCCGGCGACCGCCAGCACCCTTCGGGCCTCGGCAGGCTCGATGCCCCGAAGCTTCGCGACCACGGCCGTCTTCAGCTCACCGTCGGCGGCCGCAACCAGTCGTTCGGCCTCGGCTTCATCCACACCCGTCAGCGCCGCCACGATGCGCCGCGTGCGGGCGACGAGCTTGGTGTTGGTGGCCCGCAGATCGACCATCAAGTTGCCGAAGGTTTTGCCGATCCGGATCATCGCGCCGGTGGTGAGCATGTTGAGCACGAGCTTCGTCGCCGTGCCGGCCTTGAGCCTGGTCGATCCCGTCACGATCTCCGGGCCGACCTTCGGCACGATCATCAGCTCCGCGATCGACGTCAGTTCCGAGTGGTCGTTGCATGCGAGGCCGATCGTAAACGCCCCCACGCGTCGGGCATGGGTGAGCCCGCCGAGCACATAGGGCGTGCGGCCGCTCGTGGCGATGCCCACCAGCACGTCGCGGGGCGACAGGCCGATCGACACGAGATCGGCGGCGCCCTGCTCCGGGCTGTCTTCCGCCCCTTCCACGGCGCGGGTGAGCGCCTGCGGACCACCGGCGATCAGCCCCACCACCATCTCGGGCGACGTCCCAAACGTGGGCGGGCATTCCGACGCATCGAGCACACCCAGGCGACCCGAGGTGCCCGCCCCCATGTAGACGAGCCGGCCTCCGGCGCGAAAGGCTTCGGCCACCCTGTCGATCGCAATGGCGATGGACGCCGCTTCGCGTCCCACGGCGGCCGGCACCAAGGCATCCTCGGCATTCATCACGGCCACGATGCCGGCAGCGTCGAGGGCATCGATCCGCTCGGAGGCGGGATTGGGCGCCTCGGTGGTCAACGATCCGAGTGACGGTTTCATGCCGACACCATACCCCCAACCGTCGCGACGTGCGAAGTCGCCCTTTCGGCGTTCGCCCAACGGAGGCACGCGGCGGTACACTCCCGCGTCATGACGATTCCTCTCGGTCCGGTCGATGTCGCGGTCTTGGTGGCGTCCCTTGGTGTGGCGGTGGGGGTGGGCGTGGCTGCCGCCCGCACGGTGAAGTCGCTCGACGCCTATCTCCTCGGCGACCGCGACCTGCCCTGGTGGCTCATCCTCGGTTCGATCGTGGCCACCGAAACGAGCGCCGCCACCGTCTTGAGCGTGCCGGGCGAGAGCTTCGGCGCGGCGGGGATGCGGTTTCTTCAGCTTCCGCTCGGCTACATGCTCGGCCGACTGGCCATCGTGCGGTTTCTCCTGCCGCTCTACTTCCGCGGTGAGCTCAACACGGCCCACGAGGTGCTGCGCGATCGGTTCGGGCCGCTCATGCAACGGGCGGCGGCGGTGCTCTTTCTCGTGGCCCGCACACTCGGCGACGGGCTGCGGCTCTTCCTCGCGTCGCTCGTGCTTCAGAAGCTCACCGGCATGCCGCTGGCCTGGAGCGTGGCGGCGGCCGGTGCGGTGACGGTCGTCTACACGGTCCTCGGGGGGCTGCGAAGCGTCGTGTGGAACGACTGCCTTCAGCTGGTGATCTACGTGCTCGGCGGCATCGCCGCCGTGTTCGTCATCGTCGCCAGGATCCCTGGAGGCTGGCCGGCGGCGTGGGAGTTTGCCGCGGCCCACGACAAGCTGCGGGTGTTCGACGTCTCCTTCGATCCATCCAACGCCTCCACGCTGTGGGCGGGGCTCGTCGGCGGGGCCGTGCTGAGCCTCGGCACGCATGGCACCGATCACATGATGGTCCAGCGCTACCTCAGCGCCCGCAGCCAGCGGGAGGCCGGCGCCGCCCTCGTCACCAGCGGCGTGGTCGTGTTCCTGCAGTTCGCGCTGTTTCTCGGCATCGGCGTGCTCCTGTTCGCGTTTCACGGCCTCGGCGGCGAGGCCCCACCAGCTCGGCCCGACGAGGTGTTCGCGTCGTTCATCGTGCGGCACTTCCCGGCCAACACCGGCATGATCGGCCTGCTTCTCGCCGCGATCCTGGCCGCCGCGATGTCGACGATCGCCAGTTCGCTCAACGCGTCGGCCTCGGCGATGATCCATGACGTGTGGCTCCCGCTCCGCACGGCCCTCGGCCATGCCCAGCCGCTGTCGCCCGCCGGGTCATTGGCCCTGAGCCGAGCGCTCACCGTGGCCTTCGGCGTGCTCCAGGTGATGGTGGGCATCGCGGCTGGTGCGATCGACACGACGGTCGTGAGCCGCGCCCTCACGATCGCGGGCTATTCCGCCGGCCTGATGCTTGGCGTCTTCCTGCTCGGCATCGCCACCCGCCGCGTCGGGCAGGGCGCGGCGCTCGTGGGTGCCGCGTGCGGCCTCGCCATACTCTTGGGCGTGCAGTTCGGCCTGCCCTCCATCGGCATGAAGATCGCCTGGCCGTGGTACGCCCTGATCGGATCCGCCACGACGTTCGTCGCGGGGCTCGTGGCGTCGATTCCTCTTCCCCGACGAGAGTCCTCACGATGATGCGATGCACACCCTTCGTCGGCCTGCTGGCCGTCGCCCTGTCGGTGTCGGCCGGGGCGGCCGATCTGCCGCAGCTCGATCCGGCGGCCCTTGGATTCGACCCGCAGCGGCTCGCGGGCATCGACGGCCTCGTCGCCGAGGCACTTGCCGAGCATCGGATGCCAGGCTGCGTCGTGTGCCTCGGTCGCTCGAACGGCATCGCGTGGCTGAAGGCCTACGGTCAGCGGGCCCTCGAGCCCGCCCGTGAGCCGATGACGACCGACACCGTGTTCGATCTCGCGTCGCTCACGAAGCCGGTCGCCACGGCGACGGCCGTCATGCGACTCGTGGAGCAGGGAAGGCTGCGGCTCTCCGACCCGGTGGCCGTTCACCTTCCCGAGTTTGGGGCGCGGGGCAAGGCAACGGTGACGATCCACGATCTGCTCACGCATCAGAGCGGCCTCATCGCCGACAACGCGATCGACGACTATGCCGACGGCCCGGCACGGGCGTTCGAGCGGATCTGGGACCTCGAACTGCTTCACCCGCCCGGTACGAAGTTCATCTATTCCGATGTCAACTTCATCGTGCTCGGAGCGCTGGTTGAGAGGATCATGGAGGCTCCGCTCGACGAGGTCGTGGCCCGCGACACCTTCCTTCCGCTCGGCATGACCGAAACGGGCTACCGTCCACCGGCCAGCCTCCGCGACCAAATCGCCCCAACGGAGCAGCGGGATGGCCACTGGATGCGGGGCGAGGTGCACGACCCACGTGCCTGGAAACTCGGTGGCGTCGCCGGTCATGCCGGGCTCTTCGGAACGGCCGGCGATCTGGCCCGGTATGCGACCACGATGCTCCGCGGAGGGAGCCTCGATGGCGTCCAGGTGCTCTCGCCATCTGCCGTCGCCACCATGACCCGTGGCTGGAGAATTCCGGGCGGCGGCCAGCGGGGCCTCGGGTGGGACAAGCGCAGCCCGCTCTCGAGCAATCGCGGCGATCTGCTGTCGGAGTCGGCCTTCGGGCACGGCGGCTTCACGGGAACGGCGATGTGGATCGACCCCGACCTCGACCTCTTCGTCGTCTTTCTCTCCAACCGTGTTCACCCAAACGGCAAGGGACTCGTCAATCCATTGATCGCCCGCATTGCGTCGTGTGCCGCCGGGGCGATCACCGCGTCCGATCTGCCCCCTGCGCCGGAGTCGTCGCGTCCCGTGCTCACCGGCATCGACGTGCTCGTGCGCGACAACTTTCGCCACCTGGCAGGAAAACGGGTCGCGGTGATCACCAACCACACCGGGCTCGATCGCGACCGTCACCGCACGGCCACCCTGCTGAGCAAGGCCGAGGGCATCCGTCTGGTGGCGATCTTCGGCCCCGAGCATGGAGCGACAGGCACCTTTGATCAGGCCACCGTCCCCGACGGCGTGGATGAGGAGACGGGCGTGCCCGTGAAGAGCCTGTACGGCAAGACCCGACGGCCGACCGCGGCGATGCTGGCCGACGTCGACGCCATCGTGTTCGACATCCAAGACATCGGGTGCCGTTTCTACACCTACATCGCCACGATGCTCGAGGCGATGAAGGCGGCGGCTGAGCATGGCAAGACCTTCGTCGTGCTCGACCGACCGAATCCGATCAACGGCGTCAGCATGGCGGGTCCGCTCGTGGACGCTGGCCGCGGATCGTTTGTCGGCTGCCATCCGATCCCGTTGCGGCACGGCATGACCGTGGGCGAACTGGCCAGCATGTGTGCGGCCGACCTGAAGCTCGACCTTGATCTTGTCGTGATCCCCTGCGAGGGCTGGCGGCGGGCCGATGCGTTCGACGCGACGGGCCTGGAATGGGTGAACCCGTCGCCCAACATGCGGAGCCTGACCGAGGCGTTCCTCTACCCGGGCATCGGCCTTCTCGAGTTCACCAATCTGTCGGTGGGCCGTGGCACCGACACGCCATTCGAGGTGATCGGGGCACCGTGGCTCGACGGCCGGCCCCTCGCCGACGCCCTCGCCGCACGGCACGTCCCGGGCGTGGGTTTCGTGCCGATTCGTTTCACGCCGAAGGCGAGCACGTTTTCGGGGGAGGCGTGCGGAGGCGTGAACATCACGATCACCGATCGGGCCTCGCTCGACCCGGTTCGCGTCGGCCTCGAGATCGCCGTCGCCATCCGCCGCCTGCATCCCCAGGCCTGGAAGGCCGAGAAGCTCGACGGCCTCCTCCTGCATCGCACAACGCTCACCGCCATCCTCGCCGGTGAACCGGCCGACGTGGTGCTCCGGTCGTCACGGGACGGACTGAAGGAGTTTGCCGCACGCCGGGGTGGGTGGCTGCTCTACCCTTGATACCGGAACCCCTGATACCGGAACCCCTGATACCGGAACCCCTGACACCGGAACCCCTGACACCGGAACCTGATACCGGACCCTGACACCCGCGTGATCTGGCGCGACAGCCCCGGCACGGAAGCCGCCTCGGCCACGACCCGGGGGGAATAAATTATTGACACCCCACGGCGGTTCCGCTTGAATCTAGGGAGGGCTCAATCGAGGCATTTCATCGGCGAGGGCAATCCATGAGACTCACGCGTCTTTCGTTTGGCGGACGCTCCGGCGGCAGAAACTGGAATGGTGCGTGGCTGCTTGGCCTGGCGCCGCTCGTGTGGTGTACCGCCGCGCACGCCCAGATCACGCTCACCGAGGTCACCCGCTTCAACCTCGACGCCATCACCTCGGGCACGAATAGCGATGGCTCCGCAAACACCCGCTATGTCGGCAACAGCGTCAACTCGGTTGCCTGGAACGGATCACGGCTCTTCGTGGCTGGTTTTGTCAACTCAGGGCAGGGTGGCCTCTACGACAACGAAGGCATCATCGAGATCACGAACACCGCCACCACCGGCATCATTACCTCCTCAGCCGTGACCTACGGAAGCCGGTTTGGCTACTACCCCGGCGTCAACAGCCGCGGCTACACCGGACTCGCACTGAGCGGCAACCGACTCTTTGCCTCGCTCGATCTCGGAGCGGCCTATCCGTCGAACGTCGCTCCAGGCATGGCCGGCTACGACATCTCCGGCACGGCTGCCGTCCAGTCGTGGGCGCTCGGCAATGTCCGCGGCAGCGTGAATGTCTCGGTCGATCCGGGCTACGTCGTCTCCGGCACCAGCCAAGGGGGTTCGGGCGTTGCCTGGGGCACGTTCGGAACCGGAAGCACCTCCCGCATCCTCAATAACGCCGCGACGGGCGCCTACATCTACACGACGGCCACGACGGGCAGCACGGCCCAGGGCCTGCAGTGGCGGCTCCCGTCGCCCACGATGCCGCAATACGCTCGCTCGCTCGACTTCGACCCGGACACCGGCGACGTCTACGGCCGCACCGGCAACTGGGTTACCAAGGCCGTCCGGACGGGCACCAACTCCGCGGACACACCCATCGCCCTCTGGAACACCTACACCGGCTCGAACGTCGTCGGGCAAAACATCGCATTCCTGAGCAACACCACCAACGGCGACCTCGTCGTCTTCAACGAACGATCCGACTCGTCATACCCCCAGACGCTCTCGCAAGCGGTCCAGTTTCTCGATCCCAATGGAGCGGGGCAGTCGGCGACGTGGAACTTCCTCGGGGGAGCATCGTCTGGAGACGTCCAGAAGACCGGCTGGTATGACTTTTCTTTCGACCCGGTCACCCAGACGCTGGCCATCGCCCAGCCCGAGACCTACCGGGTGTCGATCTTCAAGTTTGGCTCGCCCGACCCATCCACACAGCTCCGCTGGGCAGCCGATGGCGTGACCCTCGGCGGCGATGGAACCTGGGACACGGGCGTGTCGCAAACGTGGGCTGGAAGCTACGGCCCTGAAGTGTGGAACTCCGGAGCCAACGCCTTCTTCGGCGGATCGACGTATCCGACCAGCAGCGTCACCGTGGCGGCCGGTGGCGTGAGTGTGGGTCGAGGCATGTCCTTCGTGTCGAATGGCTACACGATCGGCGGAGACCAGATCACGCTGGCCGGCACATCTGCGCCGACCAACAATCTCTACGTCGATCCCGCGGTGACGGCAACCGTCAACGCGTCGATCGCCGCGGCCAGCGGCCTTTCGAAATCAGGTGCCGGCACGCTCGTGGTCGGGGGCACGATCACCGGCGGCAACGTGTTCGTCAACAACGGCACGCTTTCCCTCGCCTCCACCGGCGCGATCCAGCCCGATGCCCTTCGTGGCATCTCGATCCTCGCCACGGGCACCCTCGACGTGACCCAGATTCCGGGCGGGTACGCCCTGCCTGCGGCAACCGGCCTCGCCGGGGCCGGCAGGGTGGCGGGTGATGTCACGATCACCGCCAACTCCGTGGTGTCGCCAGGATCGAACGTCGGCATCCTCACCATCACACAGGATGCGACCGTGTCGGCAGGCGGCAACTACAACTGGCAGGTCACGAGCGGCTCCGGCGTGATCGGCAATGCGTGGGACCTGCTGACCGTGGGAGGAACGCTCACGATCGCCGCCACGTCGGCCGACCCTTTCAAGGTCAACCTCTGGAGCCTGTCGAGCACGAATCCTGACGTGAACGGGGCCATCTCCAATTTCGATTCGACGCAAAACTACACGTGGACCATCGCCTCGGCGTCCGGGGGGATCAGCGGGTTCTCGGCCGACAAGTTTCTGGTCAACACCTCCGCCACCAACGGCACCGGCGGCTTCTCGAATCCCTACGGTGCAGGCACGTTCAGCCTCGCCCAAGACGGCAACAACCTCAATCTCGTTTTCACCGCCGGGGCCCCGACCGTGATCACGATCAACGTGACGAGTGGCACCCAGACCCAGAATGAGGCCGGGTATCCCACCCTGTCGGGCTCGATTCCGGTGGTGAAGACCGGCGCCGGCACGCTCGTGCTCGACCAGGCCAACACGCTCTCGGGGTCGACGACGGTTCAACAGGGCGTGCTGCAACTGGCCAACATCCAGGCGATTCAGTCGAGCATTGTCACGCCCCTTGCGGGAGGCACCGTTTCGCTCGCGCCCTATCAGACGACCGTCGTTGGCGGCCTCGACCCCAACGCCGGAGGCCTCGTGGACGTGGGCAATGGGCTCGTGATCGTGGCGGGAGGGCTTTCCGCGTCGTCGATGGTCACGGCGATCGTGAGCGGCTTCGGCGATGGATCATGGAACGGCTCGGCCGGCATCGTCTCGAGCGCGGCGGCAGCCGATGCAGGCGTGGGCGTTCCGCGTGCCGTCGGCTGGCTCGACAACGGAGACGGCACCGTCACCTTCGCGTATGCAGCCCCCGGCGACACCAACCTCGATTGGGCGATCGACCTGCTCGACATCGGCACCTACCTCGCGGGCGCGAAGTATGACACCGGTGATCCGTCGAGTTGGTCAGAGGGCGACTACACCTACGACGGTCTCGTCGACATCACCGACGTGGCCCTCTACCTTGGCACCGGACTCTTCGACACCGGTCCCTACAACGCTCCTTCGGGCAGCGTGGCCGCGGTTCCAGAGCCGTCGGTCGTGGCGGCCGCCGTCAGCGTCAGCCTGGCCGTCTGCGTCGCCCGACGGCGGCGGTCGCGGTGAGGATGGCCATCGCAGCCGCGACGCTGCAGATCGACGTCGGCTCGGGAACGGCCGTGAGCGATTGCGGAGCCGGCCGGTAGCCACCGGCATCGTAGAGGTTCGTGGCGAGCGACAGGCTGATGTCGAGGAGATCGACGATGCCGTCGGCGTTGAAGTCGCCCTCGCTCCACACGCTGGGCTCTCCGGTATCGAGCCGTGCCAGCGACAGAAACCCGGCCACGTCGAGCAGATCGATGGCGCCGTCGAGATCGACATCGCCCGGCGCCGCGTAGGCAACCGTCACGGAGCCGTCGTCATTGGCGAGCCAGCCGACGGCCCTCGCATTGCCGAGTTCGACATCGGCTGCCGCCACACTCGAGCTGATGCCTGAGTCGCCGTTCCACGAGCCGTCGCCAAGACCCTTGCGGATCGCCGCTACGAGGTCGCCTGTCGATGAGCCCGACCGAATCACCATCGTGCCCGCGCCGACGTCGATGAGTCCCCCCGCACCCAGGTCGAGCCCGCTGACCGTGGCGACCAGACCATCCGCGACGTCGAGGGTGGCTCCCGGCCGCACGATCACCGTCGTCGACTCGAGCGTCGTGCCGCCGGCGAGACGGAGCGTTCCGGCCTGCACGTCGACCCCGCCGGTGAGAGCCCTGCCACTTCCGGTGAGCACGAGCGTGCCGCCGCCGGTCTTCATGAGTCCGCTCGAACCCGACAGCGTGCCCGCCAGCGTCGTGACGACCCCGTCGGCCACGCGCACCGCATTCGCTTCCCGATTGATGCCCTTGAAGACGAGCGTGCCGCTCGTCAGGAGATACCCGTCGCTTCGAAACTCCAGGCCGCCCCCGACGCCAAGGCTGCCGGAAACGGTGACCGTGCCGCCGACGCCGTCGAAGATGCCCAAGGCATCCTGCACCCAGATCGTGGATCGGTCGGTCCAGGTTGATGCCAGGGTGCTCCAGGTGCCGGAACCCCCACGACCGTCCGCCGCTCCCCATCGCACGGCGGTGAAGTGCGGGTTCGCCGCGGGGCCCGTTCCGGCGACGTTGTAGTAGGACGTGAGCTGGGCGTTGTAGTTGGAGGGGTTGCTCGTTCCCGACCGCGAAACGCCCTCGCTGTACCAGATCGAGTGACCGAGGGCGTTGTCGGCCCTCGAGCGATTGAGCTGCTGTTCGAGATCGCTCCAGGGCGTTGCCGAGCCGGTGCCGAGCAGCCGAAGCCCCACGCCAAGTTCATCCCGATTCGTGCCCGACGCCGTCACCTGAAGTGGCCAGTCGGTGTTAAAGCTCGCGATCGTCGATCGATACACCTGCGGCAGCACCTCGTCGGTCGCGCCCATCCACGTGGGCCAATCAGCACAGTAGTTGGCGGCGCTGAAACTGGCCGTCGACGGTGCCAGCGACACGACCACCGAAGGCTTCGCCGCTTTGGCGGCCGCCGAGATCTCCTCGAAGAACGCCTTCGTCTTGTCCTGCCTCCAGGCCAAGAAGGCCGAATTGGAGGTCGTCGTCGGGAGATTACGCCCCGTCTCGGCCCTGTACACGGCCCGCGTGTAGTCGTCCCACCCAAACTGCACCGGCCAGGCCAGGTGATCGTCGAACTGCACGATCTGCAGATCAAACTGGTTGATGGCGTCGACCACGATTCCCTTGATGAGGTTCCGCACCTCCGGAACGAGGGGATTCATCCAGACAAAGTTACTCGACGCATTGGTGAAGTTGCCGGCCGAATCCTTGAGCAACCACCCCGTGCCGCTCGTGGTGCCAACGGTCCACGTCGCATCACGGCATGTCACGGCCAGCGAGTTCGACACGCCGCCGTACTGCGCCATCAGACCGTATTCAAACCATGCTCCGTGGATCAGGCCGGCATTCGCGGCAGCCGTTCGCGTTTCCGAGAGAAGGTTTCGACCGGCGAGCGTCGGATTGAGGGAGGGTCGTCCGGTGAAGGCAGACAGCGCCGGCGACGTGAAGTTCGTGTAGCCGTTCTTCCAAGCCTCGACATAGACGGTGTTGAGGCCGGTGGTTCGGAGCGAGTTCATCGTGGTTGGCAGATTCGCAGCCGACCAGTCGTCGGAGCTCGTCGTCGTGATCCACGTGGCTCGGATTTCCGGGGCGGCGGCGGTAGTCACTCCCGAGCCCGTCAGCAGGCCGACGACCATGACGACGACTTCGCCCAACCGCTTTGAAAACGCTCTCATGGAGGCATCGTCCAATCGATTGGGGTGAACCGGGCAACCTCATTCTGCAGCTTCTCGATCACGTCGAGCGCCTGCCGCGACGATCGCCGCTCCCGAGCCATGTGGGCCGCGGCCACGCCGGCCGCCGTGCCCGTGGACCATTCGATCGGGTGAAGACGGGTGGCCGAGTTCGCCAAAAAGGACTGGGCCATCGTCTTGCCCGCCACGAGCAGGTTGTCGAGTTCACGATGGGTCAGGGCGCGAAACGGAATACAGAAGGGGAGCGTGTCGTGGGCCGCAACGCAGT
>Ga0208783_10001870_pt1 | contig 12275 bp, 24 predicted proteins | sample DEB19_08_DNA_2_FD_184529 | JGI IMG/M metagenome (GOLD analysis project Ga0208783, IMG submission 184529) | Aqueous microbial communities from the Delaware River and Bay under freshwater to marine salinity gradient to study organic matter... | ecosystem: Environmental > Aquatic > Marine >... | reverse complement strand
GGCTACCTGCAGCGTGAGCAGCGCAAGCAGAATAAGACCCGCTACGATTGCTACGAGTAAATAGGTGATCTTTTTGTCTTTGTCATTCATTGTGTGTTTTCCTTGTACATGTCGGGAAGCACATCCATCACGACGAGATCATCAAGGTCAGTCCAAAAACAAGTGTTGGCAAGTTCGTTGCGGAACTTCCCCACCTTGCCGTTTGGGGAGATTTCAAGCAGCGTCCATTCGCTGCGTTGTATTCTTGTGATTCTGTCCGTCAGCAGTAGCCGCTTGCCTATTAGTTCTTCCCATTCGCGCTCTTCGTCGCTCACTTGCCGTTCTCCTTAAAGCAGTCCCACCCCTGCTCCTTCGCAATCTGTCGTGCTTCATCTTCCTCGCAATGATCCGTCATTGCGTTGCAGTACATCTGCCGCGCCTCGTCGCGCTCCCTTATCAAATCATTTATCTGATCTTTTAAATGCTGATTCTCTAAAACAAGACTTTGGTTGCGCATCATGATGTCCTCAGGTTCCATTTGTTCATCCATAGTTACTAATATCGACCTGTCAGTTCTTTCCATTCCCGATATGCAATCAAGTCGCCTTGTCTTGCTTTATATTCGAGTTCTTTAATCTTATCTCTCTGCATCTTATGATTTGCCCAATATTCTTCTGTATTTGATTCTCTGAATAGATCAGGAGAAAAGCACTCTAAAATGATAGGAATCCCAATAATTATAAACATTGGGATGATAAAGCAACCGCATACGCTTAGTGCTTCGCTCACTTGCCGTCCTCCTTGAAGCAGTCCCAACCACACCAACGGGCGTAATCGGAAGCAAGCGTGGTCGGTTCACCATCGCTCAAACAACTAGCCGATTCGACTCTCTTACACACCTCCCTCCTCGCCTCGTCGCGCTCGGCGCGTAGCGCGTTCTGCTCCTGCCGAAGGTGAATCAGCGTTTGAAGCGAATCGCCGATTTCCCGCCGTGCCTCGCCAAACTCCCGCCGCAGCCGTTCGATCTCCCTGATCGCGCAGTTGATGTAGTGCGCTGCGGTGGCGGGGGAGTCGAAGTGTCCTCTGTCCTCAATGGTTGCGGCGATCTGCTGAAGCCGTGGAATGGGATCGAAGTTGCTCATGTGTGCAGTTAGGGGTTCGCTCACTTGCCGTCCTCCTTGAAGCAGTCCCATCCGCGAGACTCTGCGAAGTGGAGCATGGTTCCGTGCTTCACATATCCGCTCTCGTCCATAGCGGCTCGCTCACAACACATCCGCCTCGCCTCGTCGCGCTCTTCCCGCGCCTTGTCGAACATATCCCAAAACTCATCGCGTTCCTTACATACTTCATTGAAGCGTTCTTCCCAATACTTGATTTTATTTTGAAGAGCTTCAATCTCGGTGCGCATGCTTTCGTTGTCCACAACAAGATGCTGGTTGCGCATCATGATGTCTTCGGGTTCCATTCGTGCATCCATAATCATTCGTCCACGATCTCGTACCTGGGCGGCACTGCTCTCTTCAGGGCAGACACAACTCCGATCAAATTCTTGCAGCCTGCGTTCTCTGCAGGAAAGCAGTCCCATCCCCGCATCTTGGCTTCGGTTTCGGGAGTCCTGTCTGGATAGGAAGTCCTGTTGCAGATCTCCCTGCGAGCCTCGTCGCGTTCCGCCAATAGCCGTGCTGCCGTGCTGTAGCTGTTCCACTGCTCGTCAGCAACGGGACGGATCTGCTCCAGTTCTCGCTTTGCACCGTTCAGGTCGAAACGCAGTCTGCGGATCTCCTCCTGAAGCGAGTCGATCATGGACTCAAGTGAATCGCGGTCGCGGCAGCAGCGCTCGTACTGGTCTTCAATGGTTACTTCCATCACTCCGCCTCCTTGAAGCAGTCCCAATTAAGATTGTTCGCCACCTGCTCAGGAGTGACCATGCCCTTGGCGATTGCAGCCTGCTGGCGGCAGTATCGGATGCGAGCATCGTCGCGCTCCTTGCGGAGTTCTACCATGCGATCAGCCGAATCGCCGCATACATCCTGGAGTTCGTCAATCTTCTTGAGTGCCTCGTCTCGCTCTTCTACTAGCTTGTCCACGGCCAGATCAAGATCGCGGATGGTACTGGCAGCCTCCATGATGTCGGTTCTCATGTAGTCTGGAAGAACCACATGACCCGCCGTGCTGTTGGCGATGGAGATGAGCGAGTTGATTTGCAATCCTGTTGCTTCTCTCATTTGCCGTCCTCCTTGAAGCAGTCCCAATTAAGATTGTTCGCCACCTGCTCGGGAGTAGCCATGCCCTTGACGATTGCCGCCTGCTGGCGGCAGTATCGGATGCGAGCATCATCGCGCTCGGACTCAATCTCTTTGATCTTGCTGTTTAAGTTGTCGATGGTTGCAAGCCTGCTCTCGGACAGCCTGCGCAGTTCGAATATGGCCTCGCCGCAACGGACAAGCTCATCCTCCCTGTCCTTGAGAGCCTTGGTCAATATTTCTGCCTGGTTGCGGAAGATGGTTTCGTCGTTGTTCATTGGCATGTCCATCAGTTGCCAGTCAGTTTTTTCCACTCGTGAAACGCGATCAAATCGCCTTTCCTTGCTAGGTCTTCTAGTCTTGCTATTTTTTCCAGCTTAATACGAGCTTGCTCTATGTCATCAACAGATTTCAGGTCAAGAGCTTTTCTAAGCGCCTCAAGAAACGCATCGTTAGGAGTCTCGCAACATATGCATCGACCGCCCCAGCCGTTTGAGCCAACCCTGATGATATCATCACGTGTGGGGTTTGTGATTTCGGTGTACTTGTAATACTTTGAGTTTTTGCACATACCACACAGCAGATAATGGTTTCCAACTGGCATCCAATCTGATAACAAAAACTGGTCCACGAAAAGACCGTTAACTAGGGTGAATCTTTCGTACTCTTCAAGTTCTTCTTGGTCAATCATTTTTCATCCGTCCAGCTCTTGCCTTGAAGCGTGGCGTAGGCTTCTTCGATAAGGGATGCAAGTTCAACGGTGTTTCCGGTCTTCTTGACGGGATTGTAGTATCCATCCCAGTCGTAGAGGGCGATGGACGCATCCTTGATCCTCGACTCCAGGTTGCGCACCTGCTGTTGCAGACTCAGGACGAGTGCCTTGGCATTCTCCGCTTCCTCGCGGCTGATAGCATCGCGCTCCTGTGCGCGGGACAGAAGTGCAATCACCGTGTCCACGGCGGATCCTTCATTAGGACTAGTCATGCAGTGCCTTTGCCATTGTGTTGATGGCGGATTCGATTTCCTTGAGCATGGAGGCTGTCAGATCCTGCTCTGGCTTGAAATCGCCCTTGTTGCGCACGATGTTCCTTGCGATTGCGCGCAGGCGGTCGGTATCCTTGAGGAACCTGTCCCTGTAGTATTCTGCCACGAGTCCAGTGCGATGGTTCCTGCGGTTGTTCTCGGGGAAGCAATGCACGCCCATGTTGCCCTCGAAGCAAGCCTCCATGAGGGTGAGCATGGACTTGGGAAAGTATCGCGTGAGGGGGCTGCTGCTCAGGCATTCAAACACACGGCATTCAATATTGATTCCCGCAGTGCGGAAATCGCAGTCTCCCGTGACCCTGAGCGTGGACATGAAGATGCCTCCCAAGGCGCACACATTGCACTTCGGGTTGGAGTCCACGATGGAACAAAGAACGGAATCGCTGTTTGCTCCTTCATCTCGTGCGTTAGCGATGACATCTCCGAGGATGTCATGACCTTTGCCGCGCTTCAGTCCTACCCACACCCCCTCCATGCCCGTGTACTTCTTGGCGTTGATCTGGGCAATGACATCCTTGGCGATCTTGACGCGGGACGCTGGACCTGGCGCTAGTTTCTTCATGGCTGCTATCTCCTTGATGTTTTTCATTCCGAAGACCATCCCAGGGGCTGAGACCGCCTGTGCTTGAGCATTCCCACCGTGCCGCCCTGCTTGACGATTCGATGGAATACCTCGTCAAGCGGGATGGGCGAGAAATCGGTGTGCTCCACGCACACATTGAGGTACGCAGGATCTCTCTCCATGCCGCCTATGTCCGATGGACGCTTCACGAAGTTGACATGGGTGTGACCATGGACATTGCATCCGAACTTCTCTAGGCAAGACGGATGGATGGGAGCGTGCGTGAAGACGCATCCGTTGAGAACATGGAAGGCCCTTACATCCTTGAAGTGCTTCGTGTAGTCGCCGATCTTGAATATGTCATGGTTTCCCCTGATTAAGACCTTCTCTCCGTTCAGTCTTTCAAGAATGGACAGAGATCGGCGGGATATGCAGACATCGCCAAGATGGTAGACCTTGTCGCTGGGGGATACGACGGCGTTCCACCTCTCCATGAGGGCTGCATCGTGATCCTCCATGTTGTCCCATGGACGGATCTTGCTGCCTTCGTGCATGAATCGGCAGATGTTGGCATGACCGAAGTGCGTGTCGGATACTATGAACACGCGCTTGTTCGGTGGTGGTTTTGTGCCTTTGGGAGTATCCATCTGCTGACTCAATCGTGCTCAAGACATTCTAGCCATCGCCCTGAGGGATTCGATGGGGTCGTTCCAGAATCGCGATGACATGTGCTTCATCGCTGCGTTGCGAACCGTGGCAGACTCATCGACGGAGAGCTTGATCCAGATGCTTTTCGTGATCCTGTGGCTGGTGGCGAGGGCGGCTCGCACCCTGGAATCCTTGTCTTTCGCCAGCTTATTCATCATCTTAATGGTGATGTTTCTCTCGTGAGTGACAATCTTCCTCAGGCGGTAGTTGTCGTGAGCAGCCATCCATGCCAGTATCCTCCTGTTCATGGACGGACTACTGAGTATCAAGTACATGAGATTCTTTTCCCCATTCAGAAACTCATGCCAAGCGTGCTTCAGGACATCGTCCGACAGCTTGTTGCTTAGGAACACAACGTCAATCAGGCTGCTGTCCTTGCTTGAAATTGCTGCCTTGAGTTCATCGTCGCTTGCTTCTCCAGCCTGCATCTTGCGCGATAGTTCGATGACGGCGAAGCCCTTTCCTCCAGCGCCATCCTCCACGTGCGCCCAGTACGAGCCGTTGGTATAGCTTGGCTCGAAGATCTTGGTGAGCATGTCTTTGCATGCCTGCTCAAAATGCTTGTTAGTCTCCAGCAGCCTTGCCTCCATGAAGCTTGCAAACTGCTCCTTGTCGGCGATGAGGTTGTGCCTGTAGATCCAATTGCAGAGGACTTCGTTCTCCAGCATGTCTGTGCACCTTTTTGCAAGGTTGGAGGAGATGCTGTCTATTTTCGATGCGCTGGCTGTCTTCCGCCATTTATTGTTGTTCATATCGCGTCCTTTTTACAGCAGCCAATGGACTCTAACTGCCTCTCTCGCTCGACTTCGACTCATTCATCAATTCGCGCAGGGGATCTGCGGAGAATACGCAGACCATGTTCGTATTGCTGTCCACCGCCATGTGCATGCTCAGCATGTTGTTCCTGCACATGTCGTTCAGTATGAAGCTCATCTTCTGCCAGTCAGGCTGGTTCGCTGATACAGAAGTGCGTTCAAAAACTGGACAGCAGTGGGGAAATTCCTCCAGCAGGATCATTGCGAGCTTATGGAATGGCAGCGGTCCTTTCCTGTAGATGATGGAAAGCAGGGCTTCCTTGGTTGGACCGTCCGTGGATTCTGGAAGCGTTTGCGTTTCTGATTGCTGCATGCAAGTATCCTCATCACCTTGCGGCATAGGAAACGTTCCCCATGCGCCATTCCTTCCACTCGCGCATTCCCCATGCCCTGAGAGGCTTGCCAAGCCAGTCCCATTCCTGCAAGGTTGTGCCCTTGTTCTTGATATTGCTGGGGAGCTTGCCTTTCTCGTTTATGCTTGAAACCAGGCTAAGAGACTCAAGAGGATCCATTTCGCAAGTCTCAAGCAGCGCTTCGGAAAACATGTCGGAGAAACTGCTGATGCTGTCCGCATACGCCACATTCATGCGAGACCATCCTGAAGGCATCTTGATGAGCGTTTTCCTCTTGAAGTTGGCAATGACGCAGGAGTGCGCTGCCTGCCTGCTCGCATCGGCAAATACGCGGATGTCTTCGCATTCCCGCATGATGCACATGATGTACGACATGATGCACTCATTGGCAAAGTCACCGTCCACCGAACCCATGGATGTCCTGCGCGGTATGCTGAAGCTCTTCCACTTGTTAGGAGAAAGCCTGACCAGCCTGGGAAGCCTGAAGAACTCGTGAGGAAAAGTGCAGAACTCCTCCTTGCGATCCTTGATGCTGCTGCTATAACTGCTGCTGTCGCTGAAGGCAAGGGCGCAAATGGGGTAGCATCGTTCCTTTGCAGTGCTGATAGGAAGAGGAAGGTTCTCCGCGTTGAAGATGTTGACTTTGCTGGTCTCAAAAACCTTTGTCATGCCTCGGCTCCTTTTGAGCGGATGCCCCTTACTGGCTGGTAATCATCGTCACGAAAAGGTTGCTTCCTGTTTCGTCACAATGGTTTACGATGAGATCCTCTAGAGAGTCAATTTGACCATCATCTAGTTCCTCGACCATTTCTCGCAAAGAAGCCATGATGGCATTTACCTGAACGGAGCGTTGTTTGCAGTCCATGAAGCCATTGTAACGCCCGCTTTACAGCCTGTCAAGCGGATAAGAGAGGGAAAAAGTCACTTTTTTCTCTCTTTTTTCCTGCGGTATAAGGCAAGAACCTGACATCCTCCAAATGCAAGAGCCACTCCGATAACAATCAGAGTGGCTACGAAATTCACTGTTGCAGAGCTCATGACGACCTCCTTGCCTATTTCGGCATCCATGACAGATAGGAGGCAGATGAGCTCATATGTGGATATTTTTGCTGAAATAAGGTTTTTGCCTACAAGAACTTATCCTGCTCATCGTCTTCGCCTTCCTACCACACCAATAACCGCAAGCAGGGCAAGTGCCGATGGTGCTGGAACCACCGTGTATTCGATGTTGTCAATGGCAAAGTGGGAAGACAGAGATCCAGTGCTGTAGATCTTGATCTGATCGACCGCATATTCCATAAACATGGGATACACCTGTGAGATGTTCAGTTTTACCCGCTGTGCTGTAGTCAGTTGTGCCGTGTAGGTATAGATGAGTGACCCGTTCCTATACCCCTCTATGACTGCTGTAGATGAAGCCCAAACCGATGTGACTTCAATGCTGTTGAGAAACCACAACTCATTCCGACGAATGCGGTAGTTCTTGCTCGCTTCTGCACCCCACGGGGTGAAAAGCGCACGATCCCCGACGATCCCCTCATCGTATCCTGCCCATCCCCCACCGCCAACGAGATCGTAGTATGCCCATTGGAAGTTGCTTTGTGGATAGGAGCTTGTGAAGGTGAACCCCTCGTATGAGGACAGTCCATCATAAATGAATCCAGTTATGTATGAATCAGAGCCTGCAATCGTGGGTGCAGGAAGGTTCTCAAAGGTGCAAAGCTCTGCGTGTGCCGAAGTTGCGATTAGCGTTGTTGCGATTAGTGTATTCATCATTGTGTGTTTCTTAATTGAACGGAAGATGTGGGATTCGAACCCACGGTAGGATTGCTCCTACACAGCATTTCCAATGCTGCTCCTTAAACCACTCGGACAACCTTCCAATAAAGCGGACAACGGGATTCGAACCCGTGAGAAAAGTTTGGAAAACTCTTATGTTGCCACTACATCATGCCCGCGAGTACTCCCTATAGGATTCGAACCTACAACTTTTACCGTGTAAAGGTAACACTCTAGCCGTTGAGTTAAGGGAGCGCTTTAAATTATAACGGATAGAGAGGGATTCGAACCCCCGGATGCATTTTGGGTGCATCGGCAGTTTAGTAAACTGCTGCCATTAACCGCTCGGCCATCTATCCAAGCATTCCCGAGTGGACTCGAACCACTGACCAACGGTTTAGAAAACCGTTGCTCTATCCAGCTGAGCTACGGGAATAAAGAACTACAACCATTGTAGTTGCTTGGTGACGATGGACATCAGAAAATAAGACCCGACTCAGAAAATCACAATTCTGGTTCGGGCGGAAGACGAGTCGAAGGAGCGACACTTGGCGCTGGTTCTGGCTTGTCAGGAGCCTTTTCCGATTTTTTCTTGGCTATTTCCTTCTCAGCGGCCGCTATCTGAGCCTTCATTTGGGGCAGCATCTGCTGACAAGCCTTAATGTACGCGGAAATTGTCTCGTCCATGGCATCATTGATACCGCGCAACTGGGGAGCCATGCTGATTATCTCATTGAGATCTTTTTCAAAATTCTCAACTTTTTTCTTATCCACATTAAGCCCAGAAATAACTTCTGAGATGTTTTTATTGCCCGTTAGGAGACCGTAGCTTTTCTCCAGACCGTAAGCCATCAAACCCAATCCCGCGCCTATGCCCGCAAGAGCTGCGAATCCTATGGCTTCCTTCTTGAGGTCTTCTTCGTTATCCATTTTTACCACCGCGCTTGTAGAAGTAGTTTCTTAATTTTCTAGCGACCATGTTTGCGATCTTATCGCCTTCCTCTGCTAATGCTGGCGAATAGGAGTTGCCTGACGAACTCCCAAATGGACCCTTTGAAAGCACGCTAGAGCAGTCGTATCCGAGTTGATGGAGCATGGCATCACGAGATTCATGCTTATCGCATTCTTCTTTTAAAGCCATAGTTATTCCTGAGTTTACCGATGAGGCAATCTGCCCAGCGGATATGTGGGGATATATTTCTTGAAGTTTTGAGAGCAGCGTATTCATCGACTCCGTCAGCCTGCCATTTTTTATTGGGCGAACCCATTCAAAAGGCATCTCGGTAAAATCTGCCTTATCTGGAGCATAGTCTCCTCCCCTTTCGAAGATAGAACCGTCGGTTCCTTCGTCGTCCAGTTTGGCGGCTTTCTTATACCAGTTATTAATCATCGCCATACCTCTTGGCAATACCCTCGTCAAGCAGTATCTGATTCAAGCACGAGCCGTCCTTAAACAGTACTTTGGCTAAGTACCTGCCGTATTTCTCCTTCTTGTCCTTGAATGTGAATATTTTCACATCTTCATATCCTTTTTCTTGACAAAGGCTTATGACCCTATTTTTTGCGTTTACAGCCATAGCTCTCTTCGCTATGTCTTTGTCGCGCAACTCCTCCGTGTTGATTTCGGCTAACCTTATTCTTAAAAACGATGTTATATGGAAACCAAGATCAACGCTTAGGTCGAGCGTGTCTCCGTCCACCACATTGAGTATTTTTGCTGTGTATTCGTACATGCTTTCTGTTTCGCCAAAAAACGACAAAAACTTTCTTCAGTTTAAAATCATTGTGCAAAATATGATGATCCAGGCACTAAAATGAACTATATGAGCACAAAAATATCACTTTCATACAACGACTTTATCCATGTGTATAATGAATGCTTTGACGAGGATAATGTATTCCTTGATTTCAGGCCGTCCGACCAAAGAATGGGTCGCATAGCAATCGCACTGGATCCATCGTCTGCAGTGGTAATCTACTCTGGCTTAAGGTCGCAGATATCCAAGATACTCGACAATGCTAAGCGCAGCGACGATGAAATAATGGGTAAGGTTGTCTCGCAAGTTGACAAAAGGATCAAATCAAAGGGGGCTTTTGCCGTCCTTGGAGAGATCCCATATGGAAGTTGCGAAGATCCAAGGGAAGACCAGATCCAGAGGGGATTCGATTACTTCGCAAAGCATCGCGACAAAAACAGGAATATGGTGGATAAGGCGCTAGATAGCCTTCATGATGAGGAATCTGCAAAAAACATATGGAAAATCAATGAAGTTACGCAAGGTAAGATCGCTGCGGAAGGTGCTATAATTGATGTTTTATTGATGATGTCGCGATTGACAGACAGCACTGATGATCGAAAGTTGTCTGAAGAGTGTCTGCATTTGATTTTTGAAGTTGCGAATATGACAAAAAATACCGAAAAGTTCGGTGCATACGAAGAGTGCGAAAAGAAAATAGAAAAAATCAAGACTAAGCTTAGCAGCAGGTTTTGCGAAAATGTCCCTAATTTATTTGAATCAGGAGAGTAATTGCCATGATAAAGGCACAAGAAATGATGAAAGATATAGAAGATACCATCAACAGGAAGGGATCTATATCTATGCAAAAATTAATAACTTTCATTACAGAGACAAATACTCTCCAGGATAACATCATTCAAATTGTGAAAACTCTATCTGAGCACGGATTCGGGCCAGATGATGACGACGCGCAATTTGATGTGATTACTATGCTTAATTCTGCCCTTTCGGATCTGGCTGAACTAAGGAAAGAAAACGATGCGCTTCAGTCACAAGTCCGAAATTCGAAGATATTTGAACAAGAACTCATGGAAAGCTGATAATATGCAAAAAAGCAATAGGAGTTTTCCGTGTTCACGATGGTTTGTCGCAAGGGGTATAGCGTTATGCTTGTGGAAGCTACTTGGCATAAGGACTGTCCAGGTTTCGCTATTATTCTTAACCCTGCTCCTTGGATGCATATGGATATTACTCACATATAGAATAATATGATAAAAAGAAAATACACTGTCGGATCGATGTTCGCAGGAATAGGCGGCTTCGATCTTGGATTTGAAAAATCTGGATTCGATGTTCTTTGGTGCATAGAGAAGGACAAAAACTGCCAAAAAGTTCTTAAGAGGCATTTCCCTAATGCAAAAATATACGGAGATATCACCCAGATTAATGCTGATGAACTCGAAAAGGTCGATGTTATATGCGGCGGATTCCCGTGTCAGGATCTGAGCGTGGCAGGAAAGAGAAAAGGACTTGCAGGAGAAAGATCAGGATTATTTTATGAAGCAATACGACTTGTTCGCGCCCTCAAGCCAGAATTCCTCATACTCGAAAATGTCCCAGGATTGCTTAGCAGCAATAAAGGGAGAGACTTTGGAGCACTCCTTGGTGAAGTGGACCAAGGGTGGCCTTGTGAGGAAATCGGCTGGAGAATACTCGACAGCAGATACTTCGGAGTACCCCAGAGACGCAAGAGAATATTCATTGTGGCAAGTGCTCGAATTGGAGGCTCCGAAGCGGTATTGTCTCTCGGCGAAGGCATGCGAAGGGATATTGAGAAGGGCAAATCGGCGGGAGAAAAAGTTGCCTGCGATACTGCAGGAAGCACTGACGAGTGTTGTAAATTCGGAAAAGAAAGATCCGAACAACCAATAATAATAGACAGAGCTGCATTTAATCAGGGGCAAAACGCGAAATACGAGCCCTCCATCAAGGAATCGTCTGAATCTCCATGCCTGGTCGCAAGAGGACCGCATGCCGTGGCATTTCGCAAGTCAAGGAGAGCTCAGAGCAATACCGATGCTGAGACATGGGTGGATGATGGAATCGCAAATACATTGAATGTGTTTGACAGCGGCGATACCAGAACCACTCATGCAATAGTTGCCATACAGGGAAATCTAATTGGCAGGGATGTGGGAGGACCAGAAGGCATAGGAGTATCTATGGAGGGAGTTATGTACACCCTCACATCAACAGATGTCCATGGGGTAGCGACTATATCCAAAGAAAAGACATTCTCATTTGATGGACTGAACCAGAAGGCATCAACAGAAGTACATCATTCATTACGGACGGGAAGAGATTCTGGCGACTTCATAGCCATGGAGAAATCAGATAGCAATAGTGGAATGATAGTGAGGAGACTAACTCCTCTAGAATGCGAAAGACTTCAAGGTTTCATAGACAACTGGACTGATAATCAGTCCGATGCAGTGAGGTACAAGCAGTTAGGGAATGCCGTGACGGTTAATGTGGCGGAATGGCTGGCGAAGAACGCGATACAATTCCTAAAACATGTTCAACCTGTAGGAGAATAGCTCTCATGGAGTCCATGCCTCACGGCGGAGACGTGCTTGAAGAATCAAGCCATGGGAGCGGCTCGCCGATAAGGTGGATGCAATGGATAGATAGGGAATCATTCCTTTTCATTCTTCTTGGTCATGATGTGCAAATCATGAGCGGGCCCCATAGCGCGGAAGAATTCAACATATCACCCATGGATCCTCTTGTCATGCTGCTGTACGAAGCAAGTTACTCGAGATGCGTCGAAAACAAAAGCAATGAGACCTAGACGCATAACTCACAGCAAATACCCCTTTGAACTCATAACGAAATTAAACAGAAGCAATCATACTTCAGTATCGAAGGAAAATCCCAGAAACAGGATGACGGACAAGGTCTCCAACACGGAGGTCATGCACATATGCTCTGTGGTTTGCAACCAGCCAAATCTAATATCGAGTCTGCATGAGTCTGTGCAGAGTACATGCATT
>Ga0208783_10001869_pt1 | contig 12280 bp, 14 predicted proteins | sample DEB19_08_DNA_2_FD_184529 | JGI IMG/M metagenome (GOLD analysis project Ga0208783, IMG submission 184529) | Aqueous microbial communities from the Delaware River and Bay under freshwater to marine salinity gradient to study organic matter... | ecosystem: Environmental > Aquatic > Marine >... | reverse complement strand
ACGCCAGCAGCCGGGCTTCGCGGTCGATCCGCGCGCGCACCACGGCATCGTCGGTGAGACGGGTCGCAAGCACCTTGATCGCGACGTCGCGCCCGAGCTTGACGTCGTGGGCGCGATAGACCTCGCCCATGCCGCCGGCACCGATCAGGGAGACGATTTCGTTGACGCCGATGCGTGTGCCTGGCGGGATGGGCATGAGGTCAGGTCAGCAGGCGTTGAGACAGCACCGACCACACCGCGTACGACAGGCGCCGGCGATCGTGGCGCGCGATATCGGTTCGCCAGAAGTCACCGACCACAGCTTCGGTACCCGGATCCAGCGTACCGATCTGCAACGGGCGCTTGTCTTCCGCTGCGTAGCGGTCGACGGCTTCCTGCGATGGCTGCCCTTGATTGGCGATCAACACGTCGACCTTGCGGCCGATGGTCTTGCTCACCCAGGCCACTTCGTCGGCGGCCGTGAAGTCGCGCATCCCCGGCCCTTCCGTGAGCAGGTTGCTCACGACGACGATCGGGCCTTTGACAGACGCCAGCACCTCGGTCACGCCGTCGACCAGCAGCGTCGGCATCAAGCTGGTGAAGAAGCTGCCTGGCCCGATCACCACGGCATCAAACGTTGCGATGGCCTGCTTGACCGACGGATGAATCGGCGCGGCGGGTTCGAGCCATACGCGCATCACGTGGTGGCCACGCGCGTGCCCTTGATCCACCTCGACCTCGCCGCGGGTGCGATGGCCGTCGGCGTACTCCGCACAGAGCGTCGCCTGCTCCACGCTGATCGGCCAGACGTAGCCGCGGCAGCCAAGCAACGCCCGAAGTCCATCGACGGCGGCCAGAAAGTCGCCGCTGTAGCGCTCCATCATGGATAACAGGAGGTTGCCTCCGGTGTGCCCCCCGAGCCGGGCGTGCTCCAGGGTCGGCAGCCGCGCCAGCAGCACCCGGCGCGCTTCGCCCTCGTTGCGCGACAACGCCAGCGCGCATCGCAGCACGTCGCCTGGCGGCAGCACGCCAAGCTCGTCGCGAAGCTGCCCGGAGCTCCCCCCGGAGTCGAACATGGTCACCACCGCGTTCAAGCGCAGCCACGGGTTGCGCTTGAGGCCGCCAAGCAGGCTCGGCAGGCCCGTGCCCCCACCAAAACACCCCAGATTTATCTCGCGAAGCTGCATACGGAACAGGCGGACCGGATGGTCGTATTCTATAAGAGATGACGACATCTGACGGCGGCCCGCTCGCCGCCGCGTTGCAGGATCTCCAGAACATCTTTGCCGACCGCTTACTCGCGATGGTTGCGTACGGGCAGCCAGACGCGACGCCGGCCACCAGCCTCGCGATCGTCGGCGCCATCACGGCCGACGACCTTGATCGCTGCGCGTCACGCGCCGCGTCGTGGCATCGCGCCGGGTGCGCAACGCCGCTGCTGCTGACCCGCGAGGAGTTTGCCGGGTCGCTCGACGCCTTCCCGATCGAGTACGGCGAGATTCTCGACACGCGGCGATTGATCTTCGGCAGCGACCCGTTTGCCGGGTTGTCGATCAGGACGGAGGACCTTCGCCGCGAGATCGAAACGCTGGTGAAGGGCCACCTCGTGCACCTGCGCGAGAACTACATCGACTGCCGCGGCCGGCAAAGCGACATCAACGCGCTGGTCACCGACGGCGCTCCCGGCTTCAGGCTGATCCTGCGCCGCTTTGCGCGGCTCGAGGGATTTCCTTCGAGCAGCGCTGCGGACCTGAGCGCATACGCCGTCAAGCGGCCAGGACTGGATGCGCGTACCGTTGGCGACATCCTCGCGATCGCCTCGCAGCAGAACGCCGGGGTCGACGGCGTCCGTCTCTACCCGGCATACCTTCGCGCTGTTGAACAACTGTGGCTGTTCATCGACAGGTGGAAAGCAGAGTGAGCGCATTCTTCGGCAGGCGCGTAGTGGCCTGCCTCATCGCCATCGCTGCCGTGATCGCCCCTGCGCGAGCTGTCGCCCAGGAGCCGCCGGAGCTGACCGCGCCGGTGAACGACTTTGCGGGTGTCATCGACAGCGCGTCGCGGCGCGATCTCGACACGCTGATCAGGCAGCTCGAGAAGGCGACCGGCGACGTGATGGTCATTGCCACCGTCAAGACGTTCCAGCCGTACGCGGACATGCCGTCGTATGCCGTGAAGATGTTCCAGAACCACGGCAACGGCATCGGCGCGAAGGGCAAGGACAACGGCGCGCTGATCGTGCTGGCCATCGACGACCGCCAGGTGCGCATCGAAACCGGCTACGGACTCGAAGGGTTCATCACCGACGGCTTTGCCGGCGACACGAGCCGCGCCATGGCGCAGTACTTCCGCAACGGCGACTATGGCGACGGCCTGGTAGCAGGCGCACGCAGGATCGCGACGCGGATCGCTGAAGGCCGTGGCGTCGACCTCGGTAGCGGTGCGGCGCCGCCCGAGCCGAGGCAGAGCCGGCGCAACCGCATGCCGCTCGGCGTGTGGGTAATACTCCTGATCATCATCCTGAGCTCGAACCGGCGCCGCCGCCGCGGGAGCCGCGGACGCTGGATCAGCGGCGTGGGGCCGTTTGGCGGCGGATTCGGCGGGGGCGGTTTTGGCGGCGGAGGGTTTGGCGGCGGCGGATTTGGTGGTGGCGGTTTCGGCGGGTTTGGTGGCGGCCGCTCAGGCGGCGGTGGTGGTGGTGCAGGTTGGTAGCGAAAGCTGATAGAAAGGGAGTTATGAACAGTCTGAAGCGTGTGCTTGTGGTGGTGGTGCTTGTCGGCGCGGCCGTGGCCTCGTCCGGATGTTCCTACAACAAGTTTGTGAGCCAGGAAGAGGCTATCAAGACGCAGTGGGCCCAGGTCGAGAACCAGCTCCAGCGTCGGAACGACCTCATTCCCAACCTCGTGGAAACCACGAAGGGGTTCGCACAGCAGGAGCGCGATGTGTTCCAGGCGATCGCCGACTCGCGCGCCAAGCTGGCCGGCGCCGGCACGCCCGACCAGAAAATGGCCGCGGCCAACGAACAGTCGTCCGCGCTGGCGCGCCTGCTGGTGGTCGTCGAGCAGTATCCGGTCCTGAAGTCCGACGCGACGTTCGCCCGCTTGATGGACGAGCTTGCGGGGACCGAGAACAGGATCGCTGTCGAGCGCATGCGCTACAACGAGCAGGTCCAGGCCTACAACACGTCACGGCGCCAGTTCCCGGCCAACATCACGGCCTCGATCTTCGGCTTCAGCGACCAGTACAAGCTGTTTGAAGCTCCGCCCGAGGCCAAGGTGGCCCCGAAAGTCGACTTCAACCGGCCCAAATCGTAAGAAATCGGCCTGATTTTCCGGGAAAGGGGTCTTCCCCCTTTCCCGTTCCAACCCTTCGCGACCCTTCCTCATCCAAACTAGTGCCGGTGGACGACGTTGTCCTTGCGACCCAGGGGGATACGGCGGCTTTCGAGCGGGTTTACCGGGCCCATATGCCGCGCATCTTCAATCTTGCGCGGCGCATGGCCGGCCCCGACGCAGCCGAATAGCTGACGCAGGACGTCTTCGTCCGCGCGTGGCAGAAGCTCGCCCTCTTTCGCGGAGAGTCTTCGTTCGCCACCTGGCTGCACCGGCTCGCCGTGAACGTGATCATCGAGCGGTTTCGCACGCTCGGCACGGCGCGCGAGAGGTTCCTGGCCGACGGTGAGGCGGTACTCGACGTCGCGCCGGCGGTCAGCACGAAACACCTGGACCTCAGCATGGATCTGCAGGCGGCCATCGAACAGCTGCCTGATGGCGCCCGGACGGTCTTCGTGCTGCACGACGTCGAAGGCTACCGGCACGAAGAGATCGGCGACATCCTCGGCGTCTCGTCGGGGACGTCGAAATCGCAACTGCACCGCGCCAGGCAAACCCTGCGCGGCCTGCTGACGAAGAAGAAGACGGTTTTCGAAAGCTGATGGCCTGTTGGCCCGACTGCCTGATGGCCTGACACATATGAGCGAACAGAGACGATTCGGAGAATCCGATCACGGCCCGCTGAATGAGGATGACGTCCTCAAACAGGCGATCAGTGAGTGGGATAGCGAGTGGCGCGACAAGTTGCCCACGCGCGACCTGTGGTCGGGCATCTCAGCGCGCATTCAGACCATGCCGGTGACTGCGACACCGCCGGTCCAGGCGGGACGCATCTCGTTCACGTTGCCGCAGCTGGCCTTCGCCGCTTCCCTGCTGATCGCCGTCGCGTCCGGATTGACGTGGATGGTCGCGCGGCCACAGTCCAATACGCCCGGGGCCGCCGCCAACGAACCGGTGATCCAGGCCTACGGCGTTGCCGAAGAAGAGACCGGCGGCCGGATCGTACCCGCCAACTTTGCCGACGCGCAGTTCAACGCCGCGGTGACCGACCTCGAACAGATCCTGCGCAGCGATCGCGACCGTCTCGATCCGCGCACGGTGCTGATCATCGAGCGCAACTTGAAAGCCATTGACGCTGCAATCAACGAAGCCCGGATGGCGCTGAACGACGACCCCGCAAACCCGTACTTGAATTCACATTTGGCCGACGCGCGACGGCGCAAGCTCGATCTGCTGCGTCATGCCACAACGCTTGCCATGGCCGGAGAGTAATCAGATGAAGAGATTCCCCATGTTCGCGCCGATGATCGCGATCGGCGCCTTCGCGCTCAGCTTGAGCGCCTCGGCTTACGCGCAGCCGCGCGACGGCGCTAACGACGCGCAGCAACCGATCCAGGCCCGGCCCGGTGGGCCGGAGACTGGACCCGGTTCCGAGAAAACCGTCGACGTCACCAAGGGCACTCGCCTGGTGCTCAACAACCAGGCCGGCGAAGTGGTCGTCCGTTCCTGGGACCAGGATCGCGTCCGCATCCAGGCCAATCACGGTTCGCGCGAAACGATCAGTGCCGAGATCACGGACAACACGCTGCGGATCCGCACACAGCGCACCGGCACCAGCCGCGGCCCCGGCGGCCTCGTCGACTACCAGATCACCGTGCCGCGATGGATGCCGGTGAACCTGTCGGGCACGTATCTGGACGCCACCATCGAAGGCACGCAGGCCGAGGTGACGGTGGAAACCGTGCACGGCAACGCCCGCGTCACCGGTGGCAACGGCTCGGTCTCGCTGCGCTCGGTCGAAGGTGTCATCACCGTCGACAAGGCCAGCGGCCGGGTGCAGGCCAACACCGTGAACGAAGGCATCCGCATCACCAACTCGAGCGGCGAGATCAGCGCCGAGACCACCAACGGCGACGTGTTCATCGACAACGCGCAGACCTCGAACATCGAAGTGTTCACCGTCAACGGCGAGGTGACCTTCAACGGCACCATCCGCGACAGCGGCGTCTACAAGCTCGGCACGCACAACGGCGACATTCGCGTCGGCCTGGGCGGCGCCAACAACGCCACGATCTTCGTGCGCACGTTCCAGGGTGACTTCGCGGCCGACTTTCCGGTGCAGTTGCCGGACGGCCAGAACGCGCGCAGCGGCAGCAAGCGCTTCAACTTCACGCTTGGCAGCGGCAGCGCCCGCATCGAGCTGCAGTCGTTCGGCGGCGACATCGCGCTTGCTCGCAAGGCGATCGTCAGCCGTGCCGAAGAACGTCAGCGTCGCCGCAATCAGTTGACGCCGATGGCTGCGCCACCCGCGCCGCCGGCTCCAGGTGCAATGCCTGCCCCGTCTCCAGCGCCGGCGCCGAAGCCGCCCAAGCCGCCCGGTGGTTTCGACGGCGTATGGGACACCGACTTCGAGCACGGCTTCTCACATGACTTCGAGTTCGAGTTCGACGCCGAAGCATTTGCCAAAGAGTGGGAACAGAAGTTCGAGAGGGAATTCGGCAAGGACTTCGAGAAACAGTTCGAGAAGGGCTTCGACCACGGCTTCAAGGCGCTCGAGAAGTCGCTCGACGGTTTGTTCAAGAAGCAGTAATGCCGCAGAAGGCAGAGTTAACGCAGATAAAATGCGGCGATGCCGCTTATCGACTTATTGCTGCCAGAGTTCGACCGCGAGATGGGACTCACCCGCCGGGTGCTCGACCGAGTGCCCGACGGGAAGTTCGACTTCAAGCCTCATCCCACCAGCCGCAGCCTCGGCCAGATCGCCGAGCATCTCACCGAGATGCCCTACTGGACGACGGCGACCATGACGCAGTCCTCCATCGACGGCATGCAGAAGCCGGAGGGCTACGAAGTGCCCGGCACCCGCGCCGCACTGCTCGGCCTCTTCGACGCCAACCTCAAGACCGGACGGGCCAACCTGGTGGGGAAAACGGACGGCGAGTTCAACGCTCCGTGGACGCTCAGGGCCGGCGGCAAAGAGATCTTCACGATGCCGAAGATCACGGTGATCCGGAACTTCGTCCTGAACCACATGATTCACCACCGCGGCCAGGTCGCGGTATATCTGCGAATGCTTGAAGTGAAAGTGCCGTCGCTCTACGGCCCAAGTGGCGATGAGCAGATGTAGCTGAATTGTCTAGCGGTGGGAGGGCTTCGGCTTGCCCATATGCTGGGCCAGATACGCGACCACCTTCGCGAAGTCTTCTTCGCTTCCGTCGGCGCCTTTCGAACGCATTTCGTTCACGATCCGCGTCCAGCCTTCTTCGGTTTCACGGGTGGAAACCGTGAACATCAGGTCGTGGCAGCCTGAACAGAGTTTCGAGACCTCGGCCTTACCAGGTCCATCTGGCAATTCCTGTCGCGAGTCTGCCGCTGCCGGTGCCGGCGGCGCGGCGCGAAGAACGGCCGCAGCCAAGACCGCGAAAAACGTTGTGGTGATGACACGGCGCATGCCCGTTTACTCCTCCCTCTGCTCACGGGCGCGTGCCAGCGCGAGCCGGGCTTCGTCGAAGTGCCGCTCCATGCAGAGGCCCGCTTCGTGGGCGTCGCCCTTGGCGATGGCATCGATGATGTCCTGGTGTGATTCGATCACACGCATCACCTGCTCCTGGTCGCTGCGGCTCTCGAGGCCGGCGCGCACTGATGTCGCCATCGCTTCGCCCAACGCGCTCGAGATGATGGCAAACAGCGAATTACCCGTCGCCGAACCAAGACATTCATGGAAGCTCACATCGTGGCGGACGAAACCGTCAATGTCGCGGCGCGAGCGCTTCATGCCTCGAACGGCCCGGGTCAGCACCTCGATGTCCTCGTCGCTGCGCTTCTCTGCGGCCAGTTGTGCCGCCCGTACTTCGATCGCGGAACGCAGATCGAGCGCCTGTTCGGGCGAGGCCTGCTGCGTCGCCAGTGCGTGCTGCAACAGGTGAATCAGCGACGTGTTGCGCAGTGCGCCGACGCGAGGCGAGCGTCCGTTCGAGATCTCGAGGATTCCGGCACTCCGCAGCGCGCGGTAGGCTTCACGAACAATCCCCCGGCTGATCTTCAGGTCCGCGCTCAGCCTCACTTCTGAAGGCAGCCGTTCACCGGAGGCGAGACGGTTGATCCTGATGTGATCCATCAGGTGGTGAGCCACCCGATCCGACAAGTTCCGGTGCTGTTGCGCAGTGGCGGCTGGCGCCGATTTCCTCATGGCAGTTTGAAGGCGATCAGATTGTCGCCGACCACCCGATCATAGTAACCGCCTCCGGTCGCAAACACAGCAACATACTGCTTGCCGTCGCGGGCTCGATACGTGATCGGTGTCGCGTACGCTCCGGCGTCGAGTTGCGTCTCCCAGATCACCTTGCCGGTCTTGGCGTCAAACGCGCGGAATCGCCGGTCGTTGGTCGCGCCGATAAACACCAGCCCGGTCGCGGTCGCGATCGAGCCTCCCATGTTCAACGTGCCCGTGCCCTTGACGCCCTTGGCCTCGAGTTCGTCGATCACGCCAAGCGGCACACGCCAGGCTTCATCACCAGTGCTGACATTGATGGCTACCAGCTCACCCCAGGGACCGACCTGGCACGGGTAGTACTTATCGCCATACCAGAAGCGGGCGAAGTTGCCTCGAGAGCGACCAGGCCGAACGGGTTGCGATTGAGCTGCGGGAGATTGCTGATGAACTGGTTGTTGATGACTTCGCCGACCGAGGCATCCGCAGTCCGCAGCATCGGGGCCTCGGCGGTGACGGTGATCTCCTCCGTCGTACCACCCACTTCGAGCGCCAGGTCGAACTGGAGACGTTCGCCGACGTGCAGTTGGAAAGGCTTACTAGCGTTCTTCTTGAAGCCGCTCATTTCTGCGCTGGTGACGTAAGTGCCCGGCACCACGCTCGGAAACTGGAACCTACCGTCGGTGGAACTGACCGTCCGCTGTTCGACACCGGTTTCTGTGTTCGTGACGACTACGTCTGCGCCCGGCAGAACCCCGCCGGATGAATCCTTGACCACACCGCCGATCGAGCCCGTGTTCTGTGCCGAAGCCGCGACGGCACACAACATCAACGCACCCAACGCCACGGTAATACGTATTACACGCATACCTTCTCCCCCTTTGACACAGGACTTACAAACGGCGGGCATGTTACATGAACCTGTCCAACAGGTAAAGAACTTAAAATGTCGTTTCGAGGAAGTTGGCGCCAGTTTTCTAGAAGGCTCTGCTCGAAGCCTGATGTCCCAATTCTTCTTTTTTTTCAACGACTTATCGGCTTACGGCGCGTCAAACCGCCGCCGATCGCTTTAAAAACGCTTCGTATAGACGGCCTTTGCAGCCGCGCGGCGATCGAGTGTCGTAAACCGCGATGACGGATCAACTGAGTCGATCCAGTTGTGCGTGTAGACGAAGAAGATGTCGTTGCCGGGCTTGATGATCCAGCGGAAGCGCGACTGCCAGCCGAGGATCTTGCTGACCGAGTCGTACTGCACGTTGTTCACCAGATACATGAACGGGCTGAACTGCGTGTCCGCGATCACGCGGAACAGCTTGGTCTGGAATGCGCCTTCCTTCAGGTCAACATCGTTGTATTCGTAGTTCAGGTTGACCGTGACGCCCGGGCGCGGACGGATGCCCATGCCCATCACCATCTCGCGGCGATGACCTGACAGGAAGCTGCCCCACTCCAGGCGCGGCTGGACCGAGACAATGCGCTTGTTGGCGGTGTTGGCCGCGAGACGGAATCGCGTGAAGCGATAATCCGCACCCGCCGGCAGCGTCACGCCCGAGGCGATAGTGAAATTCGATTCGAGCCGTTCGTAGCCCGGCGCGACGCTGAACTCGGCGTTGTCGCCGCTGTGCAGTTCGACGCGAGCCGCGGTGAAGTCGAATTCCTGGGTGACCAGCCTGTTCCGGGTATCGGTGTAGATGTCGATCTCTCCGCCGAAGCCGAATCGGCGAATGAACTTGTGCCCGGCGGGACGCGGATTCCAGCGCAGTTGCGGCTGGTAGCGGCGGAAGTCGACGCGATTCACGAAGCCGACCGCCGGGGCCACGTTCCTCTGCACTTCCATGAAGGCAAAGCTGCCCTCGTACTTGTCGTTGGGATAGTTAATCCGGCCGCCATACGCGACGTTATCGCCCGATCGCCCTCCATAGTTCGAGGTCATGGAGATGAAGCCGCCGCCCTCGAGGTTCTTGTTGCCGAGGAACGTCGAAGTGGCGAGGCGGACGTCCAGGCCGGCGGTCGAGCGCGTCGGCACCGCCGATTGATCGCGCGTCGCGCGGCCGGTATAGATGCCGCCGATGAAGGACTGACGCAGAATGCGGCGCCGCACGCGAATCGCCGCGAAGTCCTCTCCGGGAGCGCCATTGTCCTCACCGGTGCGGACGTACAGTCCGCCGACATCAAACTTCCCCGCCTGCCCGGTCAGCTTGGTGCCGCCGATGACGCGCTGCGGCTGGCCATTGGCATCGAGACCGATGCGCCGGGAGAAGAACGCCGGCACGTAGAAGTCGAAGAAGGTCGCGCCGTCGAGAAAGAATCCGCGCTTCTCCGGGTACTGCAACGCGAAGCGCGTCAGGTTGACGCGTCTGGCATCGACTTCGGTTTCCGCAAAGTCGGTGTTGATGGTCGCCACCGCGCGAAGGCTCGGCGTGAGGTTGTAGGCCACCTCACCGCCCACATCCAGATCGCTCTCGCGCGCTGCGGTCGCGGTGCGTCCCGGGTAGTCCGCTCTGAATCCGGCCACATAGGGCTTCACTTCGAAACCGTTGCCTTGCGTCACGTCCTTCAGGCCGACCAGCAATCCGGCATTCGACATGCGCCGGAACCCCTGGTTGCGCTGATGTCCCGTCCAGACGGTCTCTTCGTTCTTGCGGCGCACGGTGCGCTGGAAGTTGATGCCCCAGGCCGGCGCATTGGGATCGAAGGCCAGCGAGCGGAACGGGAAGTCGACCTCGATCACCCAACCGATCTCACTGCGCTTGACACGCGCGTTCCAGATGCCGTCCCACTCGCGGTTCGTGCTGCCGCCGGGGCCCATCAACGCATCCGCCATCAAGCCTGACGGATTCATCTCGAAGAAGTAGCCCGTCTGCTGATTCAGGAACGTATCCATCGTCCACATGAACCGGTCATCGGCGCTGAGGAATTCGTCGCGCTTGCGCGTGTTGCCAAGCAGCTTGTCCGGCTCGGAGTCGTAGCACACGACCGCCATGTAGAGGTGGTCGTTGTTGAACGCGAAGTGGATCTCGGTCCGCTCCGTCGGCGTGCCTCCGAGGATCGGGTCCTGCATGATGAAGTCGCCGCCCGGGACGGTTCGCTTCCACACCGGTTCGTCGAGCACACCGTCGAGCGTGATGCGCTCGTCATCGGCAAGGCGCACGGCCTGGATCCGCTTGCGGTCAGAGTTGAGTAAGTCCGTCTGGGATTGTGTTTGCGCGAGAACCGGCGCGCCGAACGCGCACAGCAATAGCGTGACCGCAAGGGGGAGAATGAGTTTCATTCGTGAAGCGGATAGCTTAGCATTGCGCCCGGAGGGTTCGATGTCAGCATCTGTCTCCCGTCGCGACTTTGGTCGCCTGTTTGCGGTTGGTGGCTCAGCTGCGCTCTTTGCCGACCCAGTATGGGCCAGGGAGAACGCTCAGGCTGGTCAGACGCCGACTATCTTGGGCACCGGTGAAGCCTTCTGGAAGTCGGTGCGGGCGCAGTTCGTCATGCCGGCCGACCTCGGAGTGCTGAACGCCGCCAACCTCTGCCCCGCATCCCGCCCGGTGCTCGAAGCGCTCAAGCGCGAGAGCGACAGCGTCGACCGCGACCCGTCAGGCCAGAACCGCGCGCGGTTGACCGGCGAGAAAGAGAGCCTCCGCAAGGCCCTCGCCTCGTTCCTTCGCGTCACGCCGGAAGAGATCGTCATCACGCGCAACACCAGTGAAGCGAACAACTTCGTCTCGAGTGGGCTGGACCTCAAGGCCGGCGACGAAGTGATCGTCTTTCACGACAACCATCCCAGCAACCTCACCGCGTGGAACGAGAAGGCCAGGCGCTTCGGCTTCACGGTCATTGAGATCCCGCAGGTGAATCCGCATCCGGGGATGGAGCACTACATCAACGCCTACAAGAAGGCGATCACCTCGAAGACCAGGATCCTGACGTTTACGCATCTGTCCAGTTCGGTCGGCGATCTCTTCCCCGCCAAGGAACTGTGCGCGCTGGCGCGCGAGCACGGCGTGATGTCGCTGGTCGATGGCGCACAGTCGTTCGGGCTGCTGGACGTGAACCTCGCCGACATCTCGCCGGATTTCTATACCGGCAGCGCGCACAAGTGGCCGTGCGGCGCCCGTGAGTGCGGCGTGCTTTACATCAACGCCCGCGCCCACAAGAACATCTGGCCGTCGATCTACAGCGCATATCCAGGCGCGGTCGGCATCTCGCGCACGTTTGAAAGCTTCGGACAACGCGATGAAGCGACGATGATCGCGTTCAGGGAGGCGCTCGAATTCCAGACCAAGGTCGGCCGCGCGGCGATCGAGAAGCGATCGCGCGAGCTGGCCAATCAGTTGATCGCTGGACTGTCGAAGCTGCCCGACGTGAAGGTGTGGACGTCCCCGAATCCGGCGCTCAACGCGGCGTTGGTGTCGTTCCAGCCGGGTTCACTGAATCCGCAGCGTCTGGGCCAGGCACTTTACGAGAAGGACAAGATCGGCACCGCCGGGCGCGGCGGACAGGATCGAGGGGGGCTACGTGCCTCACCGCACTTCTACAACAGCCCCGAAGAGGTTGATCGCCTCGTCGGAGCTGTTGCGAAGTATCTGAAAAACGGCGTCTAGCTACTGCTTACGGACAGTCGGGTATTCGATGCCGAGCTGTTCGAGGTAGGTCTTGTACTTCGCCGGGTCGTAGTAGAACGGCTTCATCTGCTCGCGATACTTCTCGAGGATGCCCTTGTTGAGGTGCGTGGGCGGCGGGGTATCGCGCGTGATGAACGGGATGT
>Ga0208783_10001867_pt1 | contig 12291 bp, 10 predicted proteins | sample DEB19_08_DNA_2_FD_184529 | JGI IMG/M metagenome (GOLD analysis project Ga0208783, IMG submission 184529) | Aqueous microbial communities from the Delaware River and Bay under freshwater to marine salinity gradient to study organic matter... | ecosystem: Environmental > Aquatic > Marine >... | reverse complement strand
CATGAGCACCGAACCGAACTTTGACCAGACCACGCTCGCACGCCTCGTCGTCGACGCGCTCGAACGCACGGCGTTCGTCCTCGCGGATCCCTGCGACGAACCCGAGTCGCTGCCGCCCGCCGACACCTTCGCGCAGATCGACTTCAGCGGCCCCACGACCGGCTGCGTCGAGCTCCTCGCCAGCCGCGACTTCGCGAAGAACCTCGCCGCCAGCATCCTCGGCACCGATGCGTCGGCGATCACCGACATCCAGTCCGAGGAAGCGCTGCGCGAGCTCGCGAACATCGTCGGCGGCTCGGTCATCACCGCCCTCGGCGGCAGCGAATGCCGCTTCTCGCTCGGCCTCCCGCGCCTCGGCCGCGCCAAGGCGACGGGCGACGACACGATGTGCGTGCTCGACGCCGAAGGCCAGCGCCTCGAGGTCCATTGCCACCACGCGCGCGCCGCGTGAACCGCACGGAACAGATCGATGCAGGACACGAAAGCGACCACGCCCCCGCCCGCCGCCACGCGCACCGCGCGCGTCATCCTCGTCGATGACAGCGCGATCGTGCGCCAGGTGCTGCAGGCGCAGCTCTCGCGCCAGCCCGGCATCGAGGTCGTCGCCACCGCAGCCGACCCGTTCGCCGCGCGCGAGAAGATCCTCGAGCTCAAGCCCGACTGCGTCGTCCTCGACATCGAGATGCCGCGGATGGACGGACTCACCTTCCTCAAGAAGCTGATGAAGTTCCATCCCGTCCCGACCATCATCTGCAGCTCGATCACGCCGAAGGGCTGCACGCTCGCGCTCGAATGCCTCGAGGCCGGCGCGTTCGAGGTCGTCTCGAAGCCCGGTGGCAACTTCAGCGTCGGCGATGTCGCCACGCGGCTGGCCGAACTCATCCGCGCCGCCACGCACGCGCCCAAGCAGGCGATCGCTGCTGCGGCAGCGACCGTTCCCGCGCTCACCGCCGTCAACGCACTCACGCCCGCGAAGCCGAAGGTGCTGCCGACGGCGTTCCGCCCCGGGCTCTCGGACCGCCTCATCGCGATCGGCACCTCGACGGGCGGCACAGAGGCGCTCCGCGAGGTGCTCGCCGCGCTCCCCGTCGATGTCCCGCCGATCGTGATGGTCCAGCACATGCCCGAGGGCTTCACGAAGGCGTTCGCCGACCGGCTCGACCGGCTCTGCAAGATCGCGGTCAAGGAAGCCGAGGACGGCGACGCGCTTCTGCCCGGCCGCGCGCTACTCGCCCCCGGCAACCGCCACATGCGCCTCGTGCGCGACGGCGCCGGCGCCGCGAGCAAGTGGATCGTCCGCGTCGCCGACGGCCCGCGCGTCCTGCGTCACAAGCCATCGGTCGAGGTCCTCTTCGAAAGCTGCGCGCAATACGCGGGCAAGAATGCGATGGGCATCATCATGACCGGCATGGGCAACGACGGCGCCACGGGACTGCTCTCGATGCGCAAGGCCGGCGCCCTCACCGTCGGCCAGGACGAGCCATCCTGCGTCGTCTACGGCATGCCCCGCGAAGCCGCGCTCTGCGGCGCCGTCCAGGTCGTCTCACCGCTTGACAAGATCGCGAAGCACATCGTCGATTTCACGAGCGGCGCGCTCAGCGCGCAGGCGGCGTGAGACGGGGAGTCGACGCTCGGCGATCATCACCGCGCGATCACCGCGAGCCGCGCAGGCAATCGTAACTTCCCCCCCGCCTCGCGCTTCCCGCTCGGCGGCTCCAGCGGGGGCAAGTGCGCGTTCCACGCAGAGCGGACATTGGTCCGCCTTGGGGATACCAGAAACAGCGCAGGGTAGAGGAACCTTGGATCCGGCCCCTCGCGATACAACTCAATCCTGAATAAGTATGTCCCCGCGACGTAGAGGGTCTGGTACCCATCGTGCTCCGTCCGCGGTGGTCCAACCGCTCGCAACACGAAAGCCGACGGTGTAGAGCGTGCTCCCCGGCGTGAGTTCGTCGCGACGGGAGGAGCGCACGTCCCTCGCAACGTCGGCCCAAGAGCCGCCGCGCAACGCACGAGGTGACTTTGCAGGAGCGCCTACCCCCTGCGAGGCATCGGTTCGGGGTAAGTCCCCGATCACGTCCCCGCACCACTCCGAGATGTTCCCATGCATCTCGCGGAAGCCCCACGGGTTCGACGGGAGCGACCCGCAAAGCACTGGCTTCCGTCTCAGAATCCCCCCATCGTCGCCGCCGTTGTACGGCGCACGACCATCGAAGTTTGCCTCGTCTGTCGTGATGGTGTCACCAACTGAGAATGGCGTCGCCGTGCCCGCCCTACAGGCGTACTCCCACTCCGACTCGCTCGGCAAACGGAAAAAGCCGCCCGAAGCCATACAGAAGGTCACACAGTCATGCCAACTCACCTGTTCCACGGGATTTCTGCGATCCTGATCGAAGTACGACGGGTTTTCCGGCATCAGCCGCAGCCACTCTTCCTGCGAAACCTCGCGTTCCGAGAGATAGAACGCACGGCGGATCATGCAACGATGCTGTGCCTCGAGATAGTTTTCGGTGTGACGCCCGGGTTCTGAGTCGGGCGACCCCATCCAAAGCTCGCCCGGCGGCACCAAAAGCATCACGATCCCGGTCTCGTCGTGTCGGATCTTCCACGGCTTCCCCGTCGCCTTGATCCGCTCGCGGGCATCGGCGTCGGTAACCACCATAGGGTCAGGGTCCTGCGCAAGCACGGTGAACTTCTGCAGCGCCAGCCCGCGCCGGTAGTCCTGATACGCCCGATGCGCGGGAACCGCCAGCGCGCCGATGGCAAGCACGACGCACAGCAACGCCGCAACGATCGCGACCGATCGCAGGACATTTCTCCGTGCGTACTTCCTCAGGCGGTAACCGATCGACTCAGGTGCGGCGATCAGCGGTTCTCCCGCGAGATAGTGGCGCACATCCTCGGCAAGCAGCGCCGCACTCTGGTACCTCCCCGCCGGCTCCTTGCGCATCGCCATCAGCGGAATCCACTCCAACTCACGGCGCAACCTCCGCACGACTTCGCCGAAGCCCACGCCGTGCGTCTTCGCAAACTCGTTGGCGCGCTCGACCGACTTCACCGCAACCGTCGACAGCCGCGCGCTGGGTGTTGGCGGATCCTCCTCGCGCAGCGTGCGCTGGATCTCGCCGTACGCCTTCTGCCGCAGTTCCTTCGGATCGAACGGCAGCTCGCCCGTGATCAGTTCATACAGCAGCACACCCAGTGCGTACACATCGCTCCGCGTGTCGACATCCGCAGCGCCAGGGTCCGCCTGCTCCGGGCTCATGTACTCGGGCGTCCCGACCATCTGGCCAGTCTCGGTGAAAATCGTGCGCTCGGTCAGGCGCTGCGTCAGCGCCTTCGCCACTCCGAAGTCGATCACCTTCAGCGTCGGCTCCTTGCCGTCCTGCTCGTAGGCCAGCACATTCGACGGCTTGATGTCGCGGTGCACGATCCCCTTCACATGCGCGTGGTGGATCGCGTCGCAAGCCTGCGCGAACAGCGCCAGCCGCGCCTCGATCGTCATCCTGCGCCTGTCGCAGAATGCGTTGATCGGCTCGCCCTTCACATACTCCATCGCGAAGTATGGGCGCCCGTTCGCGGTCAACCCACCATCGAGCACCTTCGCGATGTTCGGGTGGTTCATCACCGCCAGCGCCTGGCGCTCCTGCTCAAACCGCGCGATCACGGCGCGGGAGTCCATGCCCAGCTTGATGAGCTTCAGCGCGACCGTCTGCCGGAACGGCTCCCGCCGCTCGGCGACCCACACCGTGCCGAAACCGCCCTCGCCGATCTTCGCGACCAGTTTGTACGGCCCGATCTCATCGCCCGCCGTCTCGCCGGGGCCGTTCCCCTCGTCGCCGTGGATCGCCCGCCAGAAGCGATCGGTCGTATCGCCACCGCCGAGGCTGCCAGCGCCGAACTCGTCCGAGGTGGGAAGTTGATCGTCGGGGGGAGTCGCCATGGCGCCGTCGTCCGGCCAACCGTCATTCTGCACCACTCATGGCTGAACATGCAAGCGGTCAGGCTCAAATGCAATCGCCCCCACTCCGTTCGGACCTCGGTCCGTGGACCTGATCTGGCTTCGGTACACCCTGACCCCCCCTCACGCCCCCGACCACACCGCCGCATGCGGCGCCGCCATCAGCGTCGGATCGAACCGAACGGTCTCGCTTCCATCATGCAGCACCACGCCGCGGACAAAGTTCTTTCCCGCGAGTTCGCGCAACGCGCGAAGCCCGCGGAACGCGTCTGCTCCGACGGTCCGCGACGACTTGATCTCGATCCCGACAATGCGGCCTGCGCGGTCCTCGAGCACGAGGTCGACTTCGGCGCCCGCGGATGAGCGGAAATGATGGATCGCCGGCTTGACGCGGCTCCACCCGCGCTGCTTGAGGATCTCCATCGCGATGAAGTTCTCGAGCATCGCGCCCCGCGCAGGGCCATCCTCGGCCAACCGCTCGGCACTCGCGCCGATCAGATAGCACGCGAGCCCGCTGTCGGCGACGAGCACCTTTGAACTCTTCGCAAGGCGCGACGAACGATTCGTCGACCACGCGGGGATCATGACCGCGAGGAATGTCGCCTCGAGTAGCGCGATGTAGCGGCGCGTCGTCGACTGCGGCATGCCAAGCGCACGCGAGACATCGGCGACATTCAAGAGTCCGCCCGCTCGGGCCGCAAGCACTGCGAGCAGTCGCGGCAGTTCGGATAGCCCCTCGGCGCCCGACAGCTCGCGCACTTCCCTGCGGAGCGTGGTCTCCGCGTACGCGGCGAACCACGCATCGCGTCGGCCTGCATCCGCGCGCGACGCTGCTTCAGGAAACCCCCCTCGGATCATGCGGTCGACGATCGACCGCGTCCGCTTGGGCGGCGACTTCCACTCCGGAGTCTCGCGCTCGAACACGCGATCGATGAACCGCTCCCGCACCCCCTCGAACTCACCCTGTGAGAGCGGCCAGAGCGGGATCAGCTCGACGCGCCCTGCGAGCGACTCCGAGAGATTCGGAAGCAGCATCGCGTTGGCGGAGCCCGTCAGCAGGAACCGTCCCGGCGTGCGGTCGCGATCGACCGCCGCCTTGATCACCCGAAAAAGCTCGGGCGCCCGCTGCACCTCGTCGATCGAGCATGGCCCCGTGATCGCCGAGATGAAACCCTCGGGGTCCCGCTGTGCCGCAGAGAGCACCGCTCCGTCATCAAGCGTGAGCACTCGACGCGGCGGCGCACTCTCCTGCAGCGCCTGCACCAGGGTCGTCTTCCCCACCTGCCGCGCCCCCTGCAGGAGCACGACCGGCGTGTCGGCGAGCGCGATTTCCAGGGCTTCCGCAGCATTCCGTCGGTGCATGCCCTGACTCTATCGGCTGCTGGTGGAAATTCCACCACCTACTGGTGGATTTTCCACCATCTACTGGTGGATTTTTACGCGCCGAGAACCTCCCCTCCCGTCCTCGTGTCCGAAGAACCTGTCCCCAAAACGCACAGCGGCAGGCCGAGGACCGAGCCTCGACCTGCCGCTGCGGTTCATTCTCTGCGCTTAGGCGCTCACACCAGCTTCGGGAAGCTCGGCTGCCCAGCCTCGTTCGGCTTCGCAGCGAGGTCCTTCACGACCTTCACGAGGTCCTTCACGTGCTTGGCGCTCTCGTTGAACAGCGCCTGCTCGTCGGCGTTCATCTTGATCTCGACGATCTTCTCCATGCCGCCCTTGCCGAGCACGCACGGAACGCCCACGAAGTAGCCCGCGCCCTTCGCGCCCGGCGCGACGCCGAAGGCGTCCTCGCAGTACGCGGCGCACGGCAGGATGCGCTTCTTGTCCTTGATGATCGCCTCGGCCATCTGGATCACGCCCGACGCCGGCGCGTAGTACGCCGAGGTGCCCATGAGCTGGACGATCTCGCCGCCACCGACCTTCGCGCGCTGGACGCACTTGTCGATCACTTCCTTCGGCAGGAGCTGGTCGATCGGAATGCCGTGGACGCTGGTGAAGCGCGGCAGCGGAACCATGTCGTCGCCGTGACCGCCGAGGAGCAGCGCCTGGATGTCCTCGATCGAGCAGCCGAGCTCCATCGACAGGAACGCGCGGAAGCGCGCCACATCGAGGCAACCGGCCTGGCCAAGCACGCGGTGCGCCGGGAAGCCCGACGCCTTCCACGCCGTGTAGACCATCGCGTCGAGCGGGTTCGAGAGCACGATGATGACCGAGTTCGGCGCGTGCTTCGCGACCTTCTCGGCCACGCTCGACACGATGCCCATGTTGGTCACGATCAGGTCGTCGCGGCTCATGCCCGGCTTGCGCGGGATGCCTGCGGTGATGACCACGATGTCGCTGCCCTCGATGAGCGCGTAGTCGCTGCCGCCCGTGATGTTGCAGTCGAAGCCCTCGATCGGCGCGCTCTCGTAGAGGTCGAGCGCCTTGCCCTTCGCCACGCCGTCGGCGATGTCGATGAGGACGATGTCCCCGAGTTCCTTCGAGGCGGCCCAGACAGCGCAGGCGGCTCCGGTGTTGCCTGCTCCGATGATCGAGATCTTCGCGCGACGCATGCTTTCAAGCTCCGTTCGGGGTTGCGGCTCCGCGCATGGCGCGCGAAGGGGCAGCGATGATAGCGGCTCGCCGCGGTCCCGCGGAAACCCCTGCTTCCCCGACGGTTTGACCCTGATTCAGTGCTTCTTCGCGCCTGCGGAGATGCGGTCCGAGAGCGCCAGCAGGATCGCCGACACCACGAACACCATGTGGATCCCGCTCGACCACCACAGCTCGCGGTCCGTCGCCTTCTCGACCTGCATGAACACGCGCAAGAGCTGGATCGCGCTGATCGCCACGATCGACCCGAACACCTTCTGCTTGAGCCCCGATGCGTCGAGCTTGCCCATCCAGCTCGGGCGGTCGACGCCCTCGAGGTCGATCTTCGAGATCGAGTTCTCATAGCCGCTCAGGACGACCATGAGCACAAGGTTCGCCGTCAGCACCACATCGATCAGCGACAGCACCAGGATCGTCGTCTGCGCCTCGGTCAGCGTGTTCATGTCGCCGACCAGGTGCACGAGCTCCTTCGAGAACTGCACCAGCAACGCGACCAGCGACACCACAAGCCCCAGATAGAACGGCAGCAGCATCCAGCGGCTGGCGAACAACCCTCGCTCGAGCACCGACTCGAGGAATCCCGGCTGAGGCTTCGACTGCGCTCGCTCCTGCTGCTCGTGACCCGCCGCCATGGTGCAACCCTTTCGATCAATAGGTCCATCAATGGCAACGCAGCCGCGGGACGCGACTGCGTTGGAATGGGCCAGAAAGGACTCGAACCTTCGACCTCACCCTTATCAGGGGTGTGCTCTAGCCAGCTGAGCTACTAGCCCGAATTGTCCCGCAGAGGCGGGTCGCGAAGTGTAGCGAACCAGCCGCCACGCCGCAACAGCCTCGCTCCGTAGCGCTTCCTGCCGTCATCTTCCTTCGGCTATCGGTCGGCTACCACGCCACCAGATCGCCGACCAGAGGCTCGACCAGGTCCTTCATCGAGACGATCCCGAGCGGCTTGTCCAGGCGCTCGCCGACCACCGCCATCTGCACGCGATCGCGCCGCATGCGGCTGATCGCGTCGAGCGCCGACATGTTCGGACCGAGCAGCAGCACGGGGCGCGCGATCGCCTGCGTCGCCTCTTGCGGACGCGCGAAGTGGTCGACCGCCGCGACAATCCCAACGACGGCACCGTCGGCATCGACCACGGGCAACCGGCTCGAGCCCGACGCGAGGAACTTTCGCGCCCGCTCCTCGGGCAGCGCACTCGACGGCACCGCGGCCACCGATTTCCAAGGTCGCATCTCCTGCCCGATCTCGATCCCGCGCATCGTGAAGACGCGGTCGGCGAATCCGAGCTGGGTCTCGCTCAGTCCCTCGCCGCCGGCACCCTCCGCCAGCAGCGCGGCCACCTTGGCACGCGCCTCCATACCACGGCGATCGATGCTCGCTCCAAGCAGTCGCGCCACCGCCACCCCGAGACCTTCGACGACCCAGACGACGCCCGTCATCGAGAGCACCGCGCGGATTGCCCGAAGGAAGCCCGAGTACCGCGGCAGCCAGCGGTCTGCGTTCACGCGGAACAGATCCTTCGGAAGCACCTCGCCAAACACGAAGATCGCTGGAACGAGCACCACGAGCTCGAGCAGGATCGCCTCGATCGGCGAGTACCCAAGCCCATGGAAGATCTGCGATGTGCCGAACCCCGCGAACCAGCTCGCGAGCGCGTGCACCACCAGCAGCGCCGACAGCAGCCGCTGCGGCCTGGCCTGCTCGCGCGCCAGCCGCGCAGCACCCCGGTCGCCGCGCGCCGCGCGCACCGCGAGCCGCACCTGCGAGAGCGAGTAGAGCCCCGTCTCGAGTCCCGCGAGCAGGCCCGCGAGCGCGAGCCCGAGGACGCCGATCGCACCGAACAGCAGCATTTCCCCCGTCGAGAGCGCCGAGTCCGAGGCCAGGAGCCTGACGAAGTCCCTCATGCGACCTCCCTTTGGAGCGAGACCAGGACGCTTCGGATGCGCGCACCCTCGACCTTCTCGACCTCCATGCGCACGTTCGCAAGGTCGACCTTGTCGCCCGCGCGCGCAAGCCGCGAAAGCCGCTGCAGCACGACACCCGCGACGGTGCTCGAGCGCGGGCTCACCACGCGCGCGCCGAAGATCTCGCTCCAGCGCGCCACGCTCATCTCGCCGCTCACCCGCCAGACACCCGCCGCGACCTCGATGGGCGCGTCGACCGCGACCTCGCCGACATCGGCGATGTCGCCCACGATCTCTTCCACGCAATCCTCGAGCGCAACGATCCCCGCCGTGCCGCCGTACTCGTCGACCGCGATCGCGAGCTTCGAGCCCGTCTTGCGGAAATGCTCGAGCAGCTGCTCGAGCGACGCGAGCTCGGGCACGAAGCGCGGCGGCTCCATGCATTCGGCGCGCGTCGGCCGCGGCGTGGTCAGGAGGTACCTCTTGAGCGACAGGATGCCGACGACCTCGTCGACATGGCGCCCGACGACGGGTAGGTGCGTCAGCCGCGCGCGCGTCGAGGTCGAGACGATCTCGGCGTCATCGGAGTCGACGTACATGAACGCCATGTCGACCCGCGGCGTCATCACATCGCGCACGCGCAGCCGACGCAGGCGCATCACGCCCTCGATCGCCTCACGCTCGCGGACATCGATCGAACCCTCGCGCGCCGACTGCTCGAGCAGCGCAGCGAGCTCGGCGGCATCGACGACGCCCGGCGCCTGCGCATGCGCCGTCAGCCGCCCGATCGGCGCGAGCACGAATCGATCGATCGACCGCGCGATCGGACCCATGAAGGAGCAGAAGATCGCGGTCGACGCGGCAGTCACGCGCGCGACCCGAGCGCGGTCCGTGGTGCCGATGATCTTCGGAAGGACCTCCGCGGACAGCACCATGCCGAACACAGACGCGACCGCGAGCGCGATCGAGAACAGAAGCGACCCTTCAAAGCGGCTCACGAGGACCGTGCTCACCACCAGGTAGGCCGTGTTCACGATCAGCATTCCGAGCATGTCGCTCACAAGCAGGACGCGTGGCGCGGCCAGGATCGCCTCGACGCGCCGCGCTGCCTCGGGGTGGGCACGCCGAAGTCCAAGCCTGTCTGCAGGCGTCAGCGAGAAGTAGGTCGCCTCGATCAACGAGAAGTAGGCCATGGCCGCCAGCAGCGGCAGGAGCGTCGCGAGCAATGCGATGTCCATCGCGGAGAGTTCCGGCCACGCGAGCGCTTCGGCGTCGCCGCTCATACGCCCCCTGCCTCGCGGTCGAGTTGCTCGAGCATTCGATCGAACGCGCGCAACTTGTTGAGCTCGACTCGAATCGCCTGCGCGGCCGATGCCGCGATCGGTGGTCCCCCAGCCGATTCGAAGCATTGGGCAATCCGTTCGATCGCGTCGGCGCGCAATCCCTGCGCGTGCTTCCGCAGGACTGCCACCGCATTCGCGTCGCCAAACGCTGCGTCCGCCTGCTCACGGAGTTCCATCATCGCCACGAGAAATCCGTCCGGCATCGCCCGATCGTCCCCGGCAGGTGCGTTGAGCCTCACCAGCACCGCTTGGGCACGGGTGATCGGATCGGCGAGCACGCGAAACGCATCATTTGCGTAAGTGCCTTCCCCAACTGATCCTACGGCATCCGGATGTGCCTGAGAAATGCGCCGCATCCATGCGCGACGCAACTCTTGCGCGTCCAACCTGAACCGGACCGGAAGTCCGAGGGCATCAAAGGGATCGGGAAGTGGCGAGGACATCGTGGTCCAAGGCTTATCGGCGAAACCAGATCAAGGTCCGAAACCAGAAATCGTGCGCCAGTCAGAGGCGCGACCTCGAGGATCGGACGAGATTCCTGGTGCGAGTCGGTTGACGAACGCAAAACTCTGTATGCTGCCGAGTTGACCGCACCACTGAGCGTCAGTCCCCTGCGCGTCGAGACCCATACGCCACGCCGAATTGCAAATGCATGGCGTGGCACGAACTGGCCTGGGAGGCCAGACATGTTCAAGCTCTTTGTCGGAAATCTCAACTATCGTACGACTCCCGAAGGTCTTCGTGAAGTGTTCGCCGTGCACGGGGAAGTGTTGGATGTTTTCATCGGAACCGACCGCGAGACCGGCCGTTCGCGCGGCTTCGGCTTCGTGACCATGGGTTCCAAGGAAGCTGGTCAGGCCGCAATTGAAGGTCTGAATGGCAAGGACTTCGAAGGCCGCGCCCTCGTCGTCAATGAGGCCCAGCCCCGCGCTCCGCGCCCGGGTGGTGGCTTCGGCGGCGGCGGTGGCGGCGGTGGCCGTGGCTTCGGTGGCGGCGGCGGTGGCCGCGGCTTCGGTGGCGGCGGCGGCGGCCGTGGCTTCGGCGGTGGCGGCGGCGGCGGCGGCGGCGGTCGCGGTGGCGATTTCGGCGGCGGTCGTGGTGGCGAGCGTGGCGGCCGCGATCGTGATCGCGAGCGCGAGACGCGCCGCGACTCGTTCGAAGGCGACTGGTGAACAGACCAGATTCGCGCCTATCAACTTGATCGACTCGACGCGCGTGGCAACACGCGCGTCGTTTCTTTTCCGGTCCTGGACCGCTGTCGATCTGATTCCTAGGCGACCTGTGGCACCGTGGAGTTCAGACGCCGGCCCGAGGACTCAGACTGAGATCTCAAGTCTCAGGCTGGTCGTTCTCTCGGCGAGGCGGCAGAGGCGGGCGATTCTGCGAGTCTGAGCGCGGAGGCTGAGCTCCACCCGTCGATCCTCGTGAACCGAAGCCACCAGATTCGGGACCGCCAGAACCTGCGCCGCCCGAACCACGCAGTCCGAAGCCTCCGCTCGAGGGCCGACCCGAACCAAACGACCTTGGACCTTGCGGTCCTCGTGGTCCCTGCAATCCACCCGGACCAGCCGAACCATCTCCACTGCGAGGCACGAAGCCGCCACCGCCGGCAGATCCGCCAGGCCCCGACGAAGGTCCGAACGAAGCCCCCCCGCTTGCTCCGCCAAAGCCAGCTCGTGGTCCTCGGTTCACACCGCGGCGCAAGCTGCCACCGCGAGAGGTGCTTGCGCGACCTCCACCCTGGCGGTTGAAGTGCGGCCCAAACGGACCTTGCCGCTGCTCCTTGGCAGCCTTTGCTGCAGCCTGGCCCTTCTTCATCACCTCGTTGATCGTCAGCGTCTTTCCGAGGAGGCGCTTTCCCTGAGTTGCCTTCACCGCCGCCCGGCCGATCTCTGGGTCGCGCACCATGACGATCGCGAACCCCTTCCCCTTGCCTGTCTTGGTGTCCGCGACAAGCACGGCATCCTCGATCGTCATGAACGGGGAAAACAACTCCCGCACCTGCTCGATCTTGACGCGCGGGTCAAGGTTGCCGACATAGATCTTGAACATGGGCACGGCAGGAACTCCCGACAGATTGGACGGTGAAGCCTGGAACCAGTCTGGCTCGCCTCGATCGCTGTATCGGCAATCCGATCCGATATCGTTCAGCCCGATTCAGGATGCGGTCGAAAGTCACGGCAGACCTACGACCAGCCCTGCGTCCTGAACCAGCCCAGAACACTGTCATGAACTCGATGATACGGGACCGGCAGGACAGACCGAGCCCCTTCCGTTGCGGAACTCATCCCGTGTGAGCGGCCCTAGGCTGCCGGGACGCCTAGGCTGCGGGGACGCCTACAGACCGAGATACGACTGCCTAGTCCTGGCGTCAGGGCCGTGGGCGACCCGCGGAACCTGGTCGAATCCGAAGCAGCGAAGTCCCACGCGCGCGGCACCGTGATGAATCACCGAGGTGAAAAACAAAGAGGGCCTCGCCAGGGT
>Ga0208783_10001866_pt1 | contig 12297 bp, 7 predicted proteins | sample DEB19_08_DNA_2_FD_184529 | JGI IMG/M metagenome (GOLD analysis project Ga0208783, IMG submission 184529) | Aqueous microbial communities from the Delaware River and Bay under freshwater to marine salinity gradient to study organic matter... | ecosystem: Environmental > Aquatic > Marine > Coastal... | reverse complement strand
TCGTACCTGCGGTGCAAGATCGCGCGCGATCACCTTGAGTCGACGGCGAATGCGGTTGCGCACCACGGCGCCACCAATCTTCTTGCTTGCGGCAATGCCGATACGGAACGCAGGGCTCTCTTCCGCGCGCACCACATAGCGAACGCCGAGCAGTGGCGTGTTGACGCCGGGCGCGGCGGCAAGGGCCGTAAAGTCAGCTGCGGTTCGAATCATGTCGAAACCTGCGGGGCGCGAGTGCGCCGGCCCGCTCAGACGGTGAGGCGCTTGCGGCCGCGTGCGCGGCGACGAGCCAAGACCTTGCGGCCTGAGGTCGTCGACATGCGCTTACGGAAGCCGTGTTCGCGGAATCGCTGTCGCTTCTTTGGCTGGTGCGTTCGCTTCATGTAGATCGCTCCCGTCAATGTGGCCTTGGCTTCGCTCCGCCGTGCGGACCGGGTACCAAGAGGGCTGCCTGGCCTAGCGCCGCGAGGTGGGCGGATCTAGGAAGGGAAGTATCGTCGTAGGGCGTAGGGGGTGTCAATCCACGCACAAAGAGGGGGGTTGGGGGTCCCCTCCGCCCCTAGTGTTACGAGGGGCCCAGGGTTGAAAGAGACCCCGCGCGACGCGCCGTACGGGTTGCGGGGTTGCTGCTATTCTCCCCCTCCCCCAACAGGGTCTAGGTGGCCAAACCGCCACCCCGCCGACCTGTTGACGCGGGACAGAGAGAGGGAGGGCGCAGCGGAATGGATCAACGACAGGTCTGGCGCGCAACTCTCGGAGAGCTGGAGATCAGCCTCTCTCAGGCGACCTTTGAGACCTGGTTCCGTCGCACCGCTCTCATTCGCGTTGATGAAGCGAGCAGCACCTTTGTCCTTGGTGTCGCCTCCGGTTTTGCAAAAGATTGGGTTGAGGAGCGCTACCGCTCGCTGATCGCGCAAACAATTGCAAAGATTGTTGGCTACAGCGTCACACTGACTGTTGAAGTTGTCAGCGAAGCAGAGCTCGATGCGCACGGCGCGCTCGGTTCGCGCAGCAAGAGCCTTCCTACTACATCAAATCTCACAGCAGAGAGTGGTGCTGGGGTTGGCGCGTCTGCTTCACGAAGTGGCGACGCTGTCCGCATCGTTGATGCGAGTGAGCCAACGCGACCAACAAACCTCAATGCGCGTTACACGTTCGCATCATATGTTGTTGGTTCTGGAACTCGGCTAGCACACGCCGCGTCGCAGTCTGTCTCTGAGAGACCGGGTGGTGCGTACAACCCGCTCTTCTTGTACGGCGGTACCGGCCTAGGGAAGACGCACCTCTTGCACGCGATTGGCAACGCAGTGATGGAGCGCTCGCCAAAGCGCCGCGTTTTGTACATCACTGGCGAAGCCTTCACGAACGAGTTCATTCTTGGAATTCAGCAGGGTGCTGCAGACGCGTTCCGCTCACGTTTCAGGAAGATTGACGTTCTCCTTATTGACGACATCCAGTTCATTGCTGATAAGGAGCGCACGCAGGAGGAGTTCTTCCACACCTTCAATGCGCTGCACTCCGCCGGCAAGCAGATCGTGATCACCTCAGACCGCACGCCGAAGGAGATCTCGCTTCTTGAAGAGCGCCTCCGTTCGCGCTTTGAGTGGGGCTTGATCGCAGACATCTCTTCGCCAGACCTTGAGACGCGCATTGCCATCTTGCGCAGCAAGGCGGAGGAGAGCGGCGTGATCGTTGCCGATGATGTGGTGGAGCAGGTTGCTCGCCGTGTGCAGAGCAACGTTCGTGAACTCGAGGGGGCGCTCACCCGTCTTGTCGCCGTCGGACGACTAAGTGGAATGCCAGTAACGATGGAGCTGGCCGCGCGTGTCTTGAGTGAGGCGGTCTATCCGAACCCGAAGCGCATCCTTGAGCCGGAGCAGGTTGTCTCCGTGGTGGCGGAGCACTTCGGTTTGACGGTGGAGCAGCTCCGCGGGCCGAAGCGTGACCGTGAAATCGTGGTGCCGCGGCAGATCGCGGCCTACCTCTCCCGCGAAGAGACAGATGCCTCCCTGGTCCGCATTGGTGGGGCCCTCGGCGGCCGCGACCACTCAACCATCATCCACGGGTGCGCCAAGATTGAGCGTGAGATGAGCTATGACGCTGAGCTTCGCCGCGAGGTGGCGTTGCTGCGGGAGGCCCTACTCCGCCTCGGACGAGGGGTTGCCTCCGCCAACTAGATTGTGGGGAACCGGTGGAAAAGTACCCCTGGTTGCCCGTTTTGCGCACAGCCGGGCTCCTTCTTGGGGTAAAGGTGTGGAGAACCGGTGAGAGTTCTCCTCCCGCCCTCCACAGGTTTGGCGCCAGGCCTCGCTGCCGGGAGGCGATCATCCTCTTAAAGAGGGGGGTTTCCCACGGGTGGGGCGTGCGGGGTTGATCTCAACCCTCCACAGGTTCCACACTACGAAGAGGACTACTACGGGATATAGAGAGATAAGAGACTATTAGCCAGACGCTCTGGTCTAGATGTGGAGGAAGAGATGAAGTTTTCAGTGATTCAGGAGCACCTCGCGCGAGGCCTTTCCGTGGTTGGTCACGGTGTGGCCTCTCGTAACACGCTCCCGATCCTCTCCAACGTCTACCTAGGAACTGAAGACGGCGGGCTCCGCCTTGTTGCAACCAATCTTGAGATCGCCGTCACCCACTGGGTTCCGGCGAAGATTGAAGAGAAGGGGGCAACAACAATCCCCGCCCGCCTCCTCAGCGACGTGGTCAACGGGCTCCCGAACGAAAAGATCGACGTTGAGCTTCTCGCCGACGGCCGCGTGCATCTGAAGTGCGGGCGAAGCGCCTCACACCTTCGCGCCACACCCGCTGACGACTTCCCACAGGTTGGCGCCGCCGGCGAACGAGTAACGGCACGGATGACCCAGAAGGCCCTCCGCGCAGCGCTCGACTCCACCGTCTTCGCCGCCGCTGGCGATGAAGCGCGACCGATCCTTACTGGCGTCCTCACAACGTTTATTGGCGAGAAGGCAACGTTTGCAGCGGCAGACAACTACCGCATCGCGGTAGCTGGCGCAGCACTCGCCGAAGCAGCGCCGGAGACTAGCGTGATTGTTCCAGCACGCGCGTACGCTGAACTCCTTCGCCTCCTCACCGATGTTGACGAGCTGGTAGAGATCACGCTCACACCTGCAAAGAACCAACTGCAGTTCAAGCTCGGCGACACCATGCTGGTGAGCCGCCTCATCGACGGACAATTCCCACCGTTCCAGCAGGTCATTCCAACATCACACACAACGAAGGCAGTCATTGTTCGCGACGACTTCCTTCGCGCCGTAAAGCTTGCGCAAGTTGTTGCCGACGCATCGGCGCACATCGTTCGCTTTGCGATTACCACAGAAGGAGGCGGGGCGATTGACATCACCGCCGCTGCAGATGTTGGCGACCACGCGGCGCACGTTGAGGCAAAAGTTGAAGGCGAAGGCACAACGATTGCGTTTAACGCGAAATATCTTGTTGACGTGCTCTCGCGCGTTGAGGCAGATCAGTTCTCGCTGGAGCTCACCGGCCCGGTTGCCCCAGGGCTTCTTCGCCCACTCGACGGACGAGACTACCTCCACGTTGTGATGCCGGTGCGAACCCCCTCCTGATCCCAGGCGAGCAGTTGCTCCGCAAGGGCGACAAGGGACGAGGTGAACACGGACTGCTGAGAGGAGAGCAATGATTGAGCGCGTGCGCCTGCAGCAGGTTCGCAGTTGGACCGCGGGCGACATCACCTTCTCTGACGGCCCCCACATCCTCTGGGGGGCGAACGGCGCCGGGAAGACAACAATAGTTGAAGCCCTTCTTGTCACTGCGACCGGTCGCTCGCACCGCGCCTCCCCGCTCCGCGAGCTTGTACAAGAGGGGGCCGAAAACGGTCTCATCGGCGTGGGTGTGCGCAACAGTGATGGGCGCGCAGATGATCCGCTCGCGCACTCCGTCCTCACCGTAGAGATTGGACGAACGGAGCGAACGAAGTACAGCCTGAACGGCACCCCGCGCCGTAGTGAAGCGCTCGGCGAGCGCCTAAAGGTCGCCACCTTTGTTCCAGAGGAGACCGGGTTGGTTGTTGGGGCGCCCGCGATTCGCCGCACAGCGCTCGACCGTATCGCAATCCAGTGGCGCCCTGGCTACCGCGCGGCACTCACGAGATACGAGCGCTCGCTCAAGCAGCGCAACAGGCTTCTGAAAGATGCACTCGAGAGCGACGGCGCGGCACGACGAGCCGCCGCAGCTGAGATGGCACCGTGGACCACACTCCTCATTGAGAGTGGCGCCGAACTGGTTACAGCACGTCTCGCACTACTTGACGCTCTCGCCCACCCGCTCAGCGCAGCGCACCGCGAGGTTGCCCCAGAAGAGGAGCCACTCTCTGTGCACTACCTCTCACGTGAACAACATCAGCCTGGTGAAAGCGCCTCGGAAGCTGCAGCGCGGCTGCGCCAATCATTTGATGAGACGGCGGAGAGCGAGGGGTATCAAGGACACACGCTTGTTGGCCCACACCGAGACGATCTTGCTTTTTATGCCGGCCGCCGCAACCTGGCAACCGTCGCCTCACGCGGTCAACAGCGCAGCCTCCTCCTCGCCCTCCTCTTTGCAGAAATTGAGCTACTCACCGACAGCGCTGGCCACCCACCACTCCTCCTCCTCGACGACGCATTCTCAGAGCTTGATCCGCAGCGCCGAGATCACCTCGTGGAACGACTTGTTGCACTCCCACAAGCGATCATCACGACAACGGCACTAAGTGATCTTGTGCCACGGCTTGTAAAGAGCAGCACCTGCCGAGAGATTGCGCGTGGTGCAAACGGGAGCGAGGTGAGAGATGCCTGACCAGAAGCCACGAAAAGGGCGACCGCAACAGATCGGCTCGCTCATCCCTGAGGCGGCACGAGCACTTGGGTTTGAGGCGGAGCTCGAGCTCTCAAAGCAGGCGACAACGCTCACGAGCGTGCTGCAGGCGATTGCGCCCCACCTTGCGAAGAAGTGCAGGCTTATCGGAACGGAGCGCGGGCGGCTAATCGTAGAGGCCGACGACCGCGCTGCAGCACAAGAGCTACACCTCCGTGGCACTGAGATTGCGAGCGCGTATACGCATCACAAGGAGGGGAGCCGCACGCTCGGGGTTTCCGTTCGGTTATCAAACGTCGACCAAACATCCAGAGAAAACGAGTAGGCGTATCCTCCTCCAATGACAGCGCAAACCCCTCGCCCAACCATCGTCTCCGCCACAACAAGCGTGGTGGTCGGAAAAAGCTGCGCGTTGCTTCTTCGTATGCCAACAACCCCAACAGAGGAGCGAACGCTTGGCGCGCGCGCGATCATCATCTCCGCACAAAAAATAACCGAGCAGGCAAGACGTGCGGCGGTAGAAGAGGCGCTCAACTCCTTTGACACCAGTGCAGGCGCGAGCGCAATGGAGCGCGCGCGCAACATCATTACAAAGCTACGCGTCACCCTTGGCGAGAGCAGTGAGATCTGCATGGTCGGCATGCTTCCACGCGAAGCGTGGGCAGCAACCACCAGCGGCATTAGTGCCGCCGCTCTCGTCCTACGGGAGACACGTCGCGTCACAATCGCACTCCCGAGCGGCGCACCCGGGGCGAAGGCGCCTTCAGCAACACGACAAGGTGTGACGGTTGGAAGGCTGCCGATTAGCGAAGGCGATCGCATCGCATTATCGGAAACATCAGAGGGGGCCACCGCACTACTGAAGGTTGCCCTAGGCGACGATGGCGAGCGGGAGGAGGTCGGCGCAGTCATCGCACTGTTAACACCTGCAACAACCAACCCCCGAAGATCGGAACGACACGAAGAGACGCTCCTCTCAATTCCTGCAGACAACATTGCGCAAGCAAAGGCGCGTGCGCGGGTCCGGTGGGAGGAGGGGAACGACGAGCGAAACGAACAGATCGCCGCCGCGGTTCCACCAAAACCAACAGGGGACCCCCGCCGTCCAGAGGGGGCGACAACCCCATACACACCGATCGACCGAGCGGCACAAGAGGTGATCGCAGTGCGCCGAGGTGGTGGAGTTCGCGCAAGCGCCACGCCGCGCGGAGCGGAGCCGCGCCAAGAACGACCAAGCCGAGAAGGTCGCGCCCGAGACGCGGCGAGAAAGGCGGCACAGGCACGCGCCGAGCGCAGCCCCGGATCCGAGCCGCGGATTGAACGTTCGTGGGCTGAGCGCGCCGCCACAGCGCCATCTCCCATTCAGCGCGCCGTCGCTCGGTTCGCCGCAACACTAGAGGCGCGCTTCCCGAGGCTCGCCACCAAAGAGGTCCCGCCAACACTCAACCCTGAGCATGTAGCCAAGCGACAATCCGCCGAAGAGCGTGCGACTCGAAGTCGCCGCTTCGCCGCCTCAACCCTCCTTGCAACGGTGCTCATCGCAGCGCTCGGCGGCGGGGCGGCCGTTTACCTGAACCAGGCGAACCCGAACCTTGATGACGCAGCGTCCGCGCGCATCGCGATGAGCGACGCGCGCCGCGCAGTGGAAGAGGCGCTCAATCCAACAACCAACCTTCTGGTTAACGATCCAGAACGTGCAAAAAATCTCCTGGTCTCGGCTACGGAAAGCTTAAACATCGCAGAGGCGGGCGGAGCACCAGCAGACGAGATTGCAGCGCTGCGAGAGCAGATGTCGCCGGCGCTTAACAAGATCTTCTTCCTAACTGAGGCAACCGTGATGGAGGTGTTTGATTTCTCTTCGGCGAGCGTGCCAATCGCCATCACCGCAATCACGCAGGGGCCAGACGGCTACTCATACATCATTGATGACTACTCGGGCGCGGTCTACCGCGTTGATCCTGCAGCGCAACCCAATCCACGAGCCACCGTGGTCTTTCAGCCAGGCTACGACCTGTTTGGAAGCAGGACGGGGCGTGCACAAGCGATCATGTCGGCCGGCCCAGACCTCGTGATCTTTGACGCCTCATCAAACCTTTGGCGATGGCGACCGGCGGACAGCAGCGGTAAAGGGACACTCGTGAAGCTTCGCGTGCGTGACGGAGAGCTCTGGGGGAGTGACGTGAAGATCATCTCCGGGTTCGCCGCAGACGAAGGGACGGGCCTCTACCGCCTCTACGCGGTTGATCCCTCCGCGCGACAGATCCTTCGCTACGCGCCTGCGCCAGACGGAACGGGTTATCCGGCACCGCCGACCGGATATCTCATTAACCCAACGTCGCTTGCAAGCGTTGAGGCGCTTGCGATCGACGGCGACCTTTACCTTTCGCAGAACGGCGCGATTCGCCGATATGTTGGCGGTGCAGTGGATGAGTGGACACCCGCAGATCCTGGCGACAGTGCGCTACGCAGCGCTCCGCAGATTAGTCTCATCTTCTCCGCTGGCGCGAGCAGGACCGGCGTGATCTACGGATGGGATAGCGAGAACCAGCGCATGCTTACCTATAGCAAGGGGAGCTCAGGCAGCGTGCTCGCGCAGTACAGGCTCCTCGCGGGAGACGCTACCAATCTCAACATCGTTGGCGGATACATCTCTCTCGCCGTAGACGGTGGCGCACCAACCTTTGTCTGGGCTGAGGGGGCTCGCATCCGGAGCGCCGTCCTCGGCACAGGGATCACCCCAGGGAACGACCCCTCCGCAGCGCCCACCGCCGTTCCAGTGATTGAGCTACCAAGCACACAACCGTAACGAGCCGCCCCGCGCCGCCTGCGCACGGAGAGTGGAAGGGTGGGATCATCAGCAGATGGATCTACGACGTGCGGTTGTTGAAGGGGTTCGCATCCAGATGCTCTCGGGGACGCACATCCTGCTCCTCCGGGACGCGGAGGAGCAGCGCTACCTACCGATTCCAATCGGACCGAACGAGGCGAATGCGATCGCTTACCACCTCCAAGGCGTTCGGCCAGAACGACCCCTCACGCATGACATTGCAACGCTGATGATGAGCGCGCTCGGCGCAGAACTCCGCGAGGTGCGCATCCTTGAGCTCCGCGACGAGACCTTTCGCGCGCGGATGCTGGTTGCACCAACCGGTGGAGCGGTACAGGAGCTTGACGCACGACCAAGTGACGCCGTAGCACTCGCCCTCCGTGCAAACGCGCCGATCTTTATCTCGCTCGACCTGCTCGCCGCAGAAGGGATTGTTCCCGAGGCTGCAGAGGAAGAGCGACTCTCACTCTTCCGTGAATTTGTTAACTCGCTCGACGGAGAAGAAGGGCCACCAGCGAGTTGATTTAGAGGAGCGGCTCCCCACGACGGAGCGCAGCGTCGCGATCGCGCCAGAAGGTGAACCTTAGTGACCAGAAGTCTCTGACCGCCGCAAGCACGACGCTGAGCCGCGCGCCACTCGCCGATCCAGCGGTACGCGGAAAGTGTGGGACGCCAACCTCTTCAATGGTCACACCTGCGGCACGGAGCTTAATGAGTAGCTCAGCAGAGAAGAAGGCACCATTTGAAGCAATAGAAACGTTCGCCAACACACTACGATTAAAGAGCTTCATCGCACAATCAACATCGCGTACGTTGAGCGAGAACCAGAAGCGGTTTGCAAACCGGTAGACGCCCGCATACACCCTTCGAACCAGTGGATCTGCGCGGCGCAGCCTGAACCCTACTGTCACCGGTGCGTTACGCTCGCGTGACACTTGTAGCAAGAGCGCAAGGTCTGCAACGCGGAACTGACGATCACCATCGGTAAAGGCAACAAAGCGCATCGTTGCAGCGGCGAAGCCGCTTCGAAGCGCACCGCCGTATCCACGGTTCTTCTCGTGGCGAACCAGGCGCACCACCCCAGGGTGTGCAGCAACAAGCCTCGCCGCAACCGCTGCGGTGCCGTCAGTAGATCCGTCGTCCACGATGATCACTTCATAACGCGTAGCGAGCGTGGGGAGTGAGGCGAGCGCTTCGTCCACAAGCGGGAGAAGGTTCTCCTCCTCGTTATGGCACGGGAAGAAGAGGGAGAGTTCATCAATCAGTATCGGCATACTCTTCCTCCACGGCTACACTCACAGCATGAACGGCGCGAATGAGAGTTCAACATCCGGCTGGCCTACCAGCACGAGCATCGCACTCATCATCGCCTGCGCGGTCACGCTGCGGCTCATCATCGCATACGCGATTCTCCCTGCTGACGCTGGGTTCGCGGCAGATCTCAACGCATTTAGGAGCTGGGCCGCCGACCTTGGTGCGAACGGACCGTGGGGGGCATACGCGCGAGGCTACTTCCTTGATTACCTCCCAGGCTACCTTTGGATCCTCTGGCCACTCAGTGGAATCAGTAGCGCGCTTACGTCAAGTTTCGACCCCGGCGCGCTGGTAAAACTCCCCGCCATCCTTGCGGACGCACTGCTGACCCTCGTCACCGTGCGCCTCGCTGCCGATCTTGGAGCCTCAGCTCGCGCGCAACGAAACGTCGCGCTCCTTCTTGCCTTTACACCAATCATCTGGCTCACCTCCGCGGTCTGGGGGCAGGTTGACTCTGTTGGAACGACACTGCTTCTTCTTGCCACCTCAGAACTGATTCGTGGCAAAACACTTCGCGCCGCTGCACTTGCTGCACTCGCCGCTGTGGTGAAGCCACAGTTCGGCATCCTGATTCCACTCCTCGCCGCTCTCGCTCTGATTCGCGCTCGCCGCGCAGGTGACCCGTGGGGCGTGGTGCTCGCCGGACTCGTTGGCACAGCGGTCGTCTCCCTTGTCGCCTTCCCGTTTGGGCTCACCGTGGTGGACGTGATCGGCAAGGTTGGTGAGGCGGCGGGGAACTACCCATATCTCAGCGTCAACGCATGGAACCCATGGGCACTCGTCAGCACCGAAGGGACGGGGCTCCTCCTTAACGGTGGTTGGGGGAGCGACCTTGCGCCTCTCGTTGCGGGCGGACCACCCGCCGTTCTCTGCGGCGCTGCACTCCTTGTTGGTGCCATCCTTGCGGCACTCTGGGCGGCACGGGGCGACAACAGGGTGCGCACCGTTGCCGCCCTCACGTTCATCGCCATCGCTTTTTTTGTGTTGCCGACACGCGTTCACGAGCGGTACCTCTACCCAGCAATCCCGCTGACCCTTGCGCTCGCCGCGGCGCTGCCGCGCTGGCGACCGATCGCTGCAGCTGTTGCAGTCGCGCTCTTGATGAACAGCTGGGGGGCGCTGACCCTTGACTACCTGAAGAACCCTGGCCTGCCGGACCTTGGCTCGATCACCGATCTGCTCCACACCCCAACCGCAATACTGCTCGTGGTGGCGCTCTCCCTTTACGCTCTGTGTGCCAGCGGCTGGCAACTTTTCCGAGCGCAGCCTGAACGGCAACGCGCCACCGCACGAATCTCAGCGGCAATCAGGTCACGAATGCCAGTCCAACAGCCAGCGCCGAGAGCGTCGCTCAACCGCGTCGACCTCTGGATGATCGTCGTGATCGCTGTCACGGCGCTCTCACTTCGTGGTTGGCGCGTTGGAGAGCCCACACGCTTTGAGTTTGACGAGGTGTATCACGTGCGCACCGCAACGGAGTTTATGCAGTTCTGGCGCTACGACGACCCGCACAAGATTTATGAGTACACACACCCACACGTTGCAAAGTATGCGATCGCCGCTGGACTCGAACTCTTCGGCGCGCCGCGCGTTGATGGGAGAAGCGAATACGCAACATCAATCACAGCTATTGCTTCACGACCTGAGGGAGCAGGCATCAGCGCACTGATCTGGGTCGCTACACCGGATCGCGTTAACGTTCTGCGTGCTGAGACACGTGTACTGGTCGCCTCAATCAGCATCCCCAACACCACACACCTCGTCGCCGCAGACGACGGTTCACTCTGGGGTGTGACGAAGAGCGGAGAGATCTTCCACGCGTCAGCGCAGGGAGCGGAGAGCGGTGCAACGGGAGATATTCGCACGTGGGCGGGCGTAGCAGTTGGGGCTACCGCGATTGCACCGCTCGGAGAGACGCTCTTCGTTGCGGCGGGCGATCAGGTGCTTCGTATTACCAACGGAGTGTTGGAAGCAACCGCGCCGGTGCGCGGCGCAACCGATCTTGTCGTCCTTCGCGCAGAGGGGGAAGACCGAGTCACTGTCGCTGGAGAAGAAGGCATCACCGTAATGAGCGCAGAAGACCTAAGTGGCGCAGAGGTAAGTGCACGACCTGGTGGCGCACGCAGCATCGCTCTGGTGAACTGGTTTGATACCCCGAGAATCTACGCGGCAGTGTCAGATGAAATTGTTGTGTTCACAATCCGCAAGGGCGGTCCAGCATATGAGATTGAGAAGATTGCAATCCCTGGCACCACAGCAATTGTGGTAAACAACGCAACGCGGATCATTCACGCTATCGCGCCCGGATCAACGGGAGCTGCACTCTGGAGCATTGAGCCAAACGGTAACGCGCGATTCGCTGACGTCCCGCTCGGCAGTGAACGCGGTGATAGCACGGCATCAACGGAAATCGCGGGCACTGCGCTCGACGCCTCCCCTGTGCTACCGAACGGCGGCCGCGGTGAACTGCTGGTCGCCTGGCCAGACGGAGAGATCGCACAGCTCTCCGTTGGCGACCTCACGGCAGGATGGCGATGGCCCGGTGTGATTGCTGGCGCACTGGCGGCGGCGCTCCTCGCCCTCCTCGCGCGACTCCTTACGGAGCGTCGCGATGTGGCGGCGCTAGTCGGCACCCTCGCGCTCTTGGACGGCGCCGGCTTTGTACAGAGCCGCGTCGGCATGAACGACGTCTACCTACTCGCCGCACTCCTCGCCGCATGCTGTGCATTCGTTGCATGGTTGCAAGGTCGTGTGCACACCACGCTTTCGCGAGCACTCCTTCTGCTCGCCACAGGGGCAACGCTCGGCGTGGCGCTCGCAAGCAAGTGGGTGGCGATCTACGGAATCGGCGCGCTCGGAGCCGCCTGGCTCTCACGCAGCGCTGGAGGAAGAGTGGTTGTGGTGGGTGGGCTCGTCCTTCTTGGCGCTCTCCTCCTGCCGCCCGCGCTCGCACGGAGTGCGGAGAGCACCCGCATACCGAACCTCCCCTTCCTCTTGGTGGCGGTAGCGACGCTGGTTGCCACAACCGCCGCCGCCTGGCGCGCTGGGCTTCTACGCCGCGCGGATCTCTCAGCGCACGCCGCGTCGCGGCTCGCCGGGTTTAGCGGAGAGGCGCTCCTTGTTGGGTTCGCGCTCGTAGTACTTCCGTTCGGCGTCTACCTGTTGAGCTACTTGCCGTGGGCGGCGCTCGGCAACCAGATCGTTCCCGGATGGCCGCCAGGGAACACAGGGCAGACGCTCATCGACCTCACCGAATCCATGTATCGCTATCACGACACGCTTCGTGTTGCGCACGCTGCAAGCTCACCCTGGTGGGC
>Ga0208783_10001862_pt1 | contig 12314 bp, 9 predicted proteins | sample DEB19_08_DNA_2_FD_184529 | JGI IMG/M metagenome (GOLD analysis project Ga0208783, IMG submission 184529) | Aqueous microbial communities from the Delaware River and Bay under freshwater to marine salinity gradient to study organic matter... | ecosystem: Environmental > Aquatic > Marine > Coastal... | reverse complement strand
TGAGGTAATATATAATTCTGGTATTCCTACTATTAGATTAGATACTGTATATTCAGTTACAGTTGGTGCTGGTGGAGCAGATGCTGTGGTTAATACTGCTAATGGTATCGGAGGTAATGGATCACCAAGTTCAGTATTTGGTGAAACTGCCAAACCTGGTGGAGGTGGAAAAGGATCTGATTATACAGGATCAAATCCTGCCACCAGTGTTATAGCCAATGGTGGTGGTGGTGGATCAAGAACCAGCGGTTATGCAGGTGCAACTGGAACAAATGTTACCTATGCATTTTTACGTTATGGTGGATATACAGGAGGATCTGGACAAAATAATGTAGGATACCCTACAGGCGGTGGTGCTGGGGCAGGCGGTAATGGGGCATCTCCTCCTAGCAATTCATCTCCTGGTGGTAATGGAGGCTCGGGTGTTCAAAATAGTATTTTAGGCACAGCATATTATTGGGGCGGAGGTGGTGGTGGAATGACTTATTATTCTTCTACATCGCCTGGCGCAGGGGGATATGGTGGAAACGGAGGTGCAGGAGGTGGCGGCGCTGGTTGGTCTGAAAGTAGTAGATTTGGAACGCCGGGCACAGGATTAAATCCTGGATCTTCTCCTTCAGGATATAATGGTGGAAACGGTGGAGCAAATACCGGTGGCGGTGGTGGTTCTGGGGCAGGTAACAATAATCCTTCTAATAATATTTCAGGAGGTAGTGGCGGTTCTGGTATTGTTATATTAAAATATAACGAACTATATTATATCAACGTAGGAACAGGACTGACAGCAGAAACAATATGGTTAAACACTGGGTATAAAGTAACAAAGTTCACTGCCGGCACAGGGAATATAACATTTACAACGAACCCTTCATTACTGGTAGATTATCTTGTTGTGGCAGGTGGGGGTGGTGGTGGTGCTTGGGTTGGCGCAGGCGCAGGCGCCGGTGGTGTGAGATATGGTATGCTTAATACTTTGGCGGTAAACACACCTTATACAGTAACAGTGGGTGCTGGCGGAGTAGCAAGTTATATCACAGCAGCCAATGCTAACGCTAATTCCTATACAACCTTAGGAACAAATGGCAGTGATTCTGTTTTAGCCACAATAACATCTTCAGGCGGAGGTAGAGGAGGTAACTACCAACAATCTGCAAATAGCGGTGGTTCAGGTGGAGGTGGAGGTGGAGGTGATTCATATAGTACAGCAGGAGCAAGCGGCAATACTCCTGCTGTTTCTCCTAGTCAAGGTAATAATGGAGGATCGGGTACCGGATCACCGTCATATTCGGCTGGGGGCGGTGGTGGTGCTGGACTTCTGGGGACAGGTGGAACCGCTTCTACCACAGTAGGTGGAACAGGGGGTGATGGTGTTTCTTTAACTATTACAGGCACATCTACCTATTATGGAGGTGGTGGAGGTGGTGGTGTAAACACAGGAGTAGGTGGCACAAAATCAGGAGGTGCTGGCGGTCAAGGAGGTGGTGGTGCAGGAAGTGTAGGTATATCTGCCACCGCAGGTTCTGCCAATACAGGAGGTGGTGGGGGTGGTTCAGGAACACCCGGTGCCAATCCAACTAGCACAGGTGGTGCAGGTGGGTCTGGTATAGTTATTATACGTATTCCTACAACATATACAGCCACTTTTTCTGCAGGACTAACTACAAGTTTAAGCACTAGCCAAACAGGCTACAAAACATATTCTGTGACAGCGGGAACTGGCACAGTTACATTTAGTTAAAAGAGGAAATATAAAATGGCACATTATGCTTTTTTAGATGAACATTATGTAGTAACAGAAGTAATCGTGGGCAAAGACGAATCTAACTACGATTGGGAAGCACATTACGCTCAATTCCGTGGACAACTCTGCAAACGCACCAGTTATAACACAAGAGGTGGCGTGCATTCAGAAGGTGGTACACCATTCCGTAAAAACTATGCGGGGATAGGATACACCTACGACCCACAACGTGATGCTTTTATTCCACCCAAACCATTTACGAGTTGGGTATTGGATGAAACAACCTGCTTGTGGGCAGCACCGACACCGATGCCTACAGATGGCAAAATGTATCGTTGGGATGAAGATACTACCAGTTGGGTAGAAACAGCAGGAATGTAATCAGTGCCTCAAGACTACGGTTATCTCAGATCTCTCAGCGGCTCTGTATATGTAGGAACTGGTTCTACTTTTACCAGTTATATGCCTATACCTGTAGGAACTTCAAACCAAAGACCCAGCAATCCTACAACAGGTGGAATACGATATAATAGTACAAACTTGCAGGTAGAACATTGGGATGCTACTTATAACACTTGGATGAGTGTAACAAGTTTTTCTAATACCAATACTTTCGCTCTAGATTACCTTGTTGTAGCAGGCGGGGGTGGAGGTGGTGGTGACCTAGCAGGCGGGGGTGGTGCAGGTGGTTATCGTGCCGGAACTAGTTTAACTGTAGGTGTTAATACTCTATATACAGTTACAATAGGAGCAGGTGGTAGTGCTGGTGCAGCATCTAGGCCTTCAACGGGTGGAACTGGTAGTAACTCTGTTTTTTCCTCTATTACTTCAGCAGGTGGAGGTGGAGGAAGTGGATATAGACATCCAGGACCGGCGCCTGGAGTAAACGGAGGATCAGGTGGCGGTGGCGGAACCACTGAAGGGGGACAGGGTGGTGGCCCGGGAGGAACAGGAAATACACCGTCAGTATCTCCTAGTCAGGGGAATAACGGTGGAACTGGAACTGCAATTGCTGGGAACTATTGTGGCGGAGGTGGTGGTGGTGCCGGATCAGTAGGAGGAAATGCAACTAGTACTAACGGTGGAAATGGAGGATCAGGAACTAGCAATTCAATTTCTGGTGCTTCAGTAACATATGCCGGGGGTGGTGGAGGTAGTATATATCCGCCAGGAGGACCTTCGGGCGGAACTTACGGAACCGGAGGTTCCGGAGGTGGTGGTGATGGAGGTGCTGCTGCAAGTCCTGCTAGAGCCGCAGTAGCAGGAACAACTAATACTGGTGGCGGAGGTGGAGGTGGTGCTTATAATAGTGGCTCATCGTCAGCCGCAGGTGCAGCAGGTGGTTCGGGCTTAGTGATATTAAAATATCCTGCGGCTTATTACATCTCTATAGGAACTGGACTTACAGCCTCTACAGTAACCTCTGGCGCATTTAAAATAACAACTTTCACGGCAGGAACAGATAGTATCTCGTTTAGTCCATTCCCTCCATTTGATGTTACCTATCTAGTAGTGGCAGGAGGTGGGGGCGGTGCAGGAACTTACCACGCGGGAGGTGGGGGAGCCGGAGGGTTGCTGACCGGAACTCAAAATATCAAACTTAATACAACCTATACCGTTACTGTGGGCGGAGGCGGAGTAGGTGGAACTGGGGGCACTAACCCAAGTAGTAAAGATAGTCGTGGAACAAATGGAAGTGACTCGTCCGTAACATTAGCATCTACTGTTACCGCAACAGGTGGGGGAGGTGGAGGATGCTATGACGGATATGCTGGAAAGGCTGGCGGTAGTGGAGGCGGGGAAGGCGGAAACGGAAATAATGCAGGTTTATCCACTAGAAACTTATTTGGTGCCGGTGTATCAGGTCAAGGAAATAACGGAGGAAAAACAGCAGGAACAACTTGGTCCGGTGGAGGAGGTGGGGGCGGTGCCGGCGGTGTAGGTAGTGATGGCTCAAGCAATAGTGCTAATGCTTCAGGTTGTATAGGCGGAGCTGGAGGAATTGGTGCATTATCTTCTATTACAGGAACTTCTACCTATTACGCAGGTGGCGGTGGTGGCTCTGGGGCTAATGTTGCCTTCCCAAGCGCGGGTGGTCAAGGCGGCGGCGGTCGTGGAGGTGATGCTTACGGTGAACCGGGATTCGTTAATACAGGGGGCGGTGGAGGTGGCGCTGAAAGAGGGATAGCCTTCAATGGCTGGAATTACATTAATCAAGGTGCTGGGTATAATGGTGGAAATGGGGGATCAGGTATCGTTATACTTAGATATCCAGCAAACTACATGATTAATTTAGGCAGCGGATTAACGGCCGAAACTATCGTTATCAACGCAGCAGAAAAAGCCACTAGATTTTTATCAGGAACGGGACAGATAACTTTTAGTAATCTAGTACCATTTATTGTGGAATATCTTGTAGTTGCAGGAGGTGGCGGTGCCAGTTCAGGTGGCGGCGGTGCAGGTGGTTTATTAATGGGATCTTTAACTACGTTGTCTACTAATGTAGCCTACAGTGTAACTGTGGGAGCTGGAGGGAATGGAGGTAGCAGTGGATCACCTGGAACAGTTGGATCTTCCGGTTCATCTAGTACATTTTCAAGTATTACAGCAGCAGGTGGAGGTGGAGGAGGAAACACCAATTCTAATAATGCTACATCAGGTGGTAGCGGTGGAGGAGGTGCTCGAGCAAGCGTAACAACAACTACTGGAGGATCTGGGAATACACCTTCTACATCTCCTAGTCAGGGCAATAGCGGAGGGAATGGATTTAATGGAGCCCCATATCCGAGTGGTGGAGGTGGTGGCGCCGGCTATGCAGGTTATAGCGGAAGTAGTGGAAGTGCATCGGGTAATGGTGGTATAGGATTACAAGTTTCATTAACAGGAACTTCTACATATTATGCAGGTGGAGGTGGAGGTGGAGGAAGTGTTCAAAGTTCTTGTACAGCAGGATCAGGAGGATCCGGTGGGGGAGGAAACGGATCTGCTAACTCTGCAGGATCAAGTGCCACTGTAAATACCGGTAGTGGAGGTGGTGGAGGAGCGAATTCAGGAGATGGTCCTAATTCAACAACAGCAGGATCTGGAGGTTCTGGTATAGTTATATTGCGTATTCCAAATACCTATACAGCAACATTTAGCGGCGGATTGACAACTAGTATGAGCACAGCAGTGACAGGTTATAAAACATATTCAGTAACAGCAGGAACAGGAACCGTAACTTTTAGTTAAATAGTAGTATGATTACTAGAGTTAATCCAAAAAACATAGAACCAGGTGCTATTACCAGTGCCAGCATAGCCACAGGTGCTGTTACTGTAGAAAAAATTTATGTAGAGGGCATTTCCTCAAGCGGTGTAACCACTGCTACTAATATAGCAGATGGTGCTGCCAATCGTATCCCATACCAAACAGCACCTGGCGCTACTGGATTTATCACAGCACCTTCACAGAGTTCAACTTATCTACAATGGAATGGTTCTGCTTATACTTGGGCTGCTAGTGTAGGCCCGCAAGGACCACAGGGACCCCAAGGCCCCAGTGGCGTAAATGGATCAACAGGACCGGAAGGACCTCAGGGACCAGGTAGCCCAGTGGCAACGCAATTTACTATAACAAATACCACACAGGCAAGTTCTACAGTAACTGGTGCCCTACAAGTAGCAGGTGGGGCTGGTATAGGTGGGAAATTATATGTAGGCGGTGATGCTGTATTTTCTAGTACTGGAACACTAACTGTTCCGGTAGGAACTACTGCACAAAGACCAGGAACACCTACTGTAGGTATGGTTCGCTATAATACAACAACAGGTTATGGAGAGATGTATACTTCAGGAGGATGGGCAGTAATTGGACAAAGCCCTCCTACTGTTACAGCGGTCGGACCTGCTTCATATAACGGAGAGTCTGGAACAACATTTACAATTACAGGAACAAACTTCACAAATGACATTTCTGTAAAATTTATAGATGTTAATAATGTGGAATATACAGCAGGAACAGTGACTTTTCTAAGTTCCACACTCATACAGGCAACAACTCCGCAAGATTTCACTGTGGCTCAGGAACCTTTAGATGTTAAAGTTTCACAGATGTCTGGAACTACTACACTATTAGATTGTATCGATTGCGGAGGTGTTCCATCATGGTCAACACCATCTGGTAATTTAGCAACAATAGATGATCGTTATGGAAGTTATGTTTCAATAGCCACTGTAAGTGCAAGTGATCCAGATAGCGGAGCAACTATTTCCTATAGTGTGTGGTCTGGAGCCTTACCTACAGGGTGCTCACTAAATTCGTCAAGTGGTGTAATAAGCGGACAACCTACAAATACTGTGTCTGGACAAACTACATTTAATTTTAATATTACTGCTACAGATAATGCTGGCAATACTAGTACAAGGGCTTTTAGCATGATTGTTAATCCTGCACTAGACGGAGCAGCCAGCACTCGTGCTGCAACCAGTGCTACAGCCATTAAGTCTTTAACCAGTACAACTACAGATGGTCTATATTGGATAAATCTACCAACTGTGGGACCAACTCAACTTTATTGCGACATGAACACATCTGGTGGCGGATGGATGCACATAGGTACATTTAGTGATGCTAATGAAGCCCGTGGCGAGGTTTTCAATACTACTCAGCAATCTGGCGGAAATCACCCTTGGGCTTCTCCATTAATGGCATCACAGGATACAGGAGTATGGCAGAATACAGCAACTATAGGCACGCAAAGTTTTATTGCCGATTATAAGAACTTAGGTTGGGGATACTATCCATTTAGACAAATGCTAATGAAAGATTCAGGAGCAACATTACGCAACTTGTTTTATACCACTAACGCAATATCAACTGTAACAATGAGTGCATTTTGGACTGCTAGAACTTGGAGTGGTGCAGGAAGCGATACGGCCAGTGCAGCCTATGCAGCAGGTAGAGTATATGGATTGGCAATTACAAATTATGGAGTAGCAGACCCTGTTCTAGATTCTGGAAATAAGTCAGTTATGCTATTCAAGTTCGGTGAACCTGATGGTGTTCAAGACGGAAACAAAGATCGAAGTATGATCGCTGCTCATAGATCCAATACGGCAGACGGACTAGATGCTCCAACCGGTATAGGCTGTTTCACCTATCATGATGGTAGTCAAGGTGGACCAGTTCAACGATATAGAGACATGGTTCCGTATGCGAATTATCCTATAAACCAGGATGAACCACCGAATACCAACGGTGGTGCTACTACATACAACTATACCTTATGGGTTAGGTAAATATTTCGATGATAACCAGAGTTAATCCAAAAAACATAGAACCAGGTGCTATTACCAGTGCCAGCATAGCCACAGGTGCTGTTACAGTAGAAAAGATCTATGTAGAAGGTATTTCATCCTCTGGTGTAACCACAGCAACTAACATTGCAGACGGCGCTGCTAATCGTATTCCATACCAAACAGCACCTGGTGCTACTGGATTTATCACAGCACCATCTCAGAGTTCAACCTATCTACAGTGGAATGGGTCTGCTTATACTTGGGCCAGTTCAGTTGGTCCACAAGGACCTCAGGGACCAAGTGGAGTAAATGGTGCTGCTGGACCACAAGGACCCCAAGGCCCTAGTGGCGTAAATGGATCAACAGGACCACAAGGACCACAAGGACCGAGCAGCATTGCAGCAGTTAGCGATCAATCAAATAGTTCAACAGGATATTTAGGTATTCCAGTCGGAACTACTGCACAAAGGCCCGCAACACCTGCTAATGGCATGGTTAGATTTAATACTACTACAGGCGAACCCGAATGGTATAGTGCGACCAATAGCACTTGGTATAAATTCTCTCAAGCCTTAAGTTACACAATTGAATACCTAGTAGTCGCAGGAGGTGGAGGTGGAGGTGGATCAGACTGTGGTGGAGGTGGAGGCGCAGGCGGTTTACTTGCTTCATCAGCAGCAGTTAGTCCTGGATCACTATATACTATAACAGTGGGTGGAGGTGGTTCAGTTAATAATGCTAATTACGGGGGTAATGGGTCAGATTCGGCAATAGTAAGTATTGCAACATCTACTGGCGGTGGTGGTGGTGGAAAAGGCAATGTTAACACTTCCACTACAGGAGCAGGACAAAATGGGGGCTCAGGCGGTGGCGGTGGCTGGGGAGCTAGACCGGGCGGTAGCGGAACTCCTGGTCAAGGTAATAATGGCGGCGCAGGCAATGGTAATCAGAGTGCTAGCCAAACAGGTGGGGGTGGTGGAGGTGCTGGCGGTGCTGGAGTCAGTAACAGTGATCCAGGAAATGGTGGCATAGGAACGAATTCTTATTCTACTTGGGCAACTGCCACTTCAACAGGCGCAAGCGGTTATTATGCAGGTGGGGGCGGTGCAGGAACAGATACTTCGACTTCTTCAGGTGGAGCAGGAGGAGGCGGTGGCGGTGGACGAGGTAGCCCTGCTACATCTGCTGTATCTGGTACTACAAATACCGGGGGCGGAGGTGGCGGTGGACGTGGTTTCAGTGGACCAGGAGGGGCTGGCGGAGGATCAGGTATTGTTATTATTAGATATAGCGGTGCCCCAAGGGGAAGCGGTGGAACTATTGTTCAAAGCGGTGGTTATACCTATCATACATTCTTAGCCTCATCTACATTCACTGCTTAAATACTCTTAATAGAGAGTATTATGAATAATAAAACGAATTATGAGCTATTTCCCACTCTGATAACCAAATATGATGAAATTTTTACCACCCAACAATTAAAGGACATTTTTGATTATTGTAAAGAACAACTACAAATAGATTACTTTTTGTTAATTGGAGAAGGAAAGTCTTCTTACGATATTAATAGTAGAATATTAGAAAATATAGGTAAAGATGTATCAAGCTGTAATAAAATTAATGTCTTTATTCAAGGATTATTAGATCAGTACACTGCTGACATTAATATCAAAAACCTACAAATACAAAATAGTTGGTTTAATGTTCAACAACAAAATAGCATGTTGCTCCAACATTACCATCCAATGAGTATTGTCAGTGCCGCTTTATATATCAATGTTGATGCATCGAGTTCTAAAATATACTTCGAAAATCCTAATAATCTTATACGTCATTTGAATTCTTATAAAGGTGAACTGAATAGTTATAATAAGTTTAATAATGAGTTTTTTTGGTTCGCCGTTAAGCCCGGAGATATAATTTTCTTTCCAAGCTGGATAAAGCATGGTGGATATTTTGAATCAAATAATACCAAAGATAGGATGGTTATAAGCCTAAACGCTTTTTAGTAGATAATACAATTAAGAAAAACCGCTAAATATTAGGACAACAAGGTCCTAATACATGACTACACGAATTACTTCAAATATCATTGCTTCGGGCGCAGTAACTAGCTCAACTATTGCTTCGGGTGCGGTTACTGTAGAAAAAATCTACGTTGAAGGTATCAGTGCTGCTGGAGTCACTACAGCAACTAATCTAGCAGACGGTGGATCGAACCGTATCCCCTATCAAACAGCACCCGGTGCTACTGGATTTATTACAGCACCGTCATTGAGCTCAACCTATCTACAATGGAATGGATCTGCTTATACTTGGGCTAGTTCAGTAGGACCACAAGGACCACAAGGACCAAGTGGTAGTAATGGATCAACTGGTGCTCAAGGACCACAAGGTGTAGCTGGACCACAAGGCCCTCAAGGACCAAGTGGTAGTAACGGATCAAACGGACCACAAGGTGTAGCTGGACCACAGGGACCTCAAGGACCAACTGGAAACACAGGACCACAGGGACCGCAAGGACCTACAGGTAATACAGGCCCTCAGGGACCACAAGGACCAAGTGGACCAAGTGGCGCAGGTAGCTACGCAAGACAATTTGGTTATACATTAGTATTCGGAGGATAATATGGCAGCGCCAAATCTTATAAACGCATCAACAATCAATGGTAAAACTACAGCAACTAATTTAACATCTACTGCTGCTACTGCAATTTTAAGTAATGCCGCTGCTTCAGGTAAAGCACTAAAAGTTAATACACTTAATGTAGCAAATACTTCATCCACAGCAGCAAACGTTACAGTGAATTGGCATCCTGCTGCTGCAATAGGTGGAAATCCATTTGCTATTGTGGGAACTGTCAGTGTTCCGGGTAATTCTACATTGAACGTAGTAGATCGTAGTAGTTTTGTCTATCTTGAAGAAAATCAAAGCATAGGAGCCACAGCAGGCACAGCTAACGCACTGATCGTTACATGCAGCTTTGAGGATATAAGTTAATATGCCTAAACGTTTTCTTGGCGGCATACAAAGTGCTAGCCAAGGTTCCGCCACTGTTCTATCTGCATATGGTATATGGGGATTAAGCGATCAACTTAGATATAAAAGTGCTTCATCTTGGCCTGCTTTAGAAAACAGGACTGTTGTTGTCTCATTTACCGCATCAGGAACGTGGACTTGCCCTTCAGGAGTAACTGAAGTTCAATATTTGGTAGTAGCAGGAGGTGGAGGCGGTGGCTGCGATAGGGCAGGAGGTGGGGGCGCAGGCGGTTATCGAATTGGAACAGCGTTTCCTGTGGTAGCAGGTACAGATTATACTATAACTGTAGGGTCCGGAGGTGCTGGATCTACAAATATTAACAACAAAGGATCAAACGGAACTGACAGTGTCTTTAGCACAATAACTTCAACAGGAGGCGGTGCAGGTGGGTCTCTTTTTAATAGAAATGGTGCTACCGGAGGCTCTGGAGGCGGTGCAGCAGCAGAAGACAGCAATACCGGAACAGGGGGAGCAGGAAATACGCCTTCCACCTCCCCAAGCCAAGGAAATAATGGAGGAAATAGTTCCGGTAGTGGTGGTTATACCGGCTGCGGTGGAGGTGGTGGTGGTGCCGGTGCAGTAGGTCAAAATGCCAGTGGAGCCACTACAGCTGGAAACGGTGGAGCAGGAACTGCAAGCACTATTACAGGCTCATCTGTTACCTATGCTGGTGGAGGCGGGGGAGGAAGTAGCACTGGATCTAGTTCAGGTGGGTCGGGTGGAGGTGGTGCTGGTGGTATAGGATCTAATAATGGCGCCAATGGAACTGCTAATACTGGTGGAGGCGCTGGAGGTGGTGGAAGAAATTATAGTCCAGCAACAAGTTATAGCGGAGGAACAGGAGGGTCAGGTATCGTTGTTCTAAAATATACTGTTGCACCATTGTCTGCTCTAATATTTAAAACTTCAACGCAATGGACTGTGCCAACTGGTATTACAAGTATACAATATCTAGTCATTGCTGGAGGGGGTGGCGGAGGCGGTGGCGGAAATTTAACCACAGCAGGTGGTGGCGGTGCGGGAGGATATAGAACTAATGCCCCAGGACAAACATCTGGTGGCGGAGCCAGCGCCGAAGCAACACTAAATGTTACTGCTGGACAAGTAATTACTATTACAGTAGGTGGCGGCGGCACAGGCGGAACAAGTTATTATAATGCAGGTGGATCTAACGGCAGTGATAGTTCTATCGCAGGTAGTGGTTTTTCGACCATAACATCAACAGGTGGAGGCATAGGTGCTGCAGGTTTCGCTGGCGCAGGCAGTGGTGGTTCTGGAGGCGGTGCTATGACAACAAGTGGCGCCGGCACTGGCGTATCTGGTCAAGGTTATGCAGGCGGGTTATCTAATGGAGACTGGAGTGCTAACGGCCGTGGCGGTGGCGGTGGAGGAGCGGGTGGTGTTGGTGGAAATTATACTCCATCTGCTGGAGGTAGTGGAGGTCCTGGTGTAAGTAGCAATATTACAGGATCTGCTGTTACAAGAGCAGGCGGGGGAGGTGGAAGTGGCGGTACTGGTACTGGTGGCACAGGCTTAGACGGAGGAGGTAATGGTGCTGTTCACGGTAGTCCTAATGGAGGTAGCGGAACTGCTAATACCGGAGGTGGCGGCGGTGCATCATCAGCACCATCGGGGGGAGCATCTGGAGGAAACGGTGGAGCAGGTGGTTCTGGTATCGTCATCATAAAATTAAATCAGTAATATACATATAGATTAAATATCTATATGAATGAAAAAGACTACTCTAATCAACCTAAAATATATCGCATGGTAGGCATAGACACTGCAATGCACTTACTACGTCCAGGTGCAAGTTGGGAAATATCTAATACTACATTTACTCGTTGGGATGATCCCCGCCCCTGCCCTACTATGGAAGAAGTTTTAGAAACTGTGGAAAAGATACGGCAGTTTGAAGATAGTATACAGACTATTTGGCTTCCAGAACAGATAGAGGAAATAGAACGTAATAATCCCGGTATAAGAGAACAATGGGACAGAGATGCAACTGCATAACTTATTTCCTACACCCATAGGTTTTTTTGATCTAGGGCGTGAACTAACTGATGTAGAGCGTAAGTTTGTTGATAAACAAGAAACTAGACGTAATATGGGTAACTTATCTAGCAAAGATAACTACATAGTAGAAAACAAACCCTTAGCTAATTTAAAAAAGTTTTTTAACGAAAGTGTTGCAGAATATTTTGCTGCTACTACTAATCCTAAAAATGCTGTTAAACTTCGTATAACACA
>Ga0208783_10001860_pt1 | contig 12326 bp, 9 predicted proteins | sample DEB19_08_DNA_2_FD_184529 | JGI IMG/M metagenome (GOLD analysis project Ga0208783, IMG submission 184529) | Aqueous microbial communities from the Delaware River and Bay under freshwater to marine salinity gradient to study organic matter... | ecosystem: Environmental > Aquatic > Marine > Coastal... | reverse complement strand
GCACGGGCACGGCGAGTCGCTCGCGCGGCGCTGCGATGTCGGGATCGATGCCACGGCGCATGCAGGTCGCCCGCTCGCGCTCGCAGGACTGGTTGGCGACCTCCGCAAGACGCCGCCATCAGGCTTCGTGCGTGTGAGGTAGGCGCTACTTGGCCGGGATCTCGATCGGGCTGTTCGCAGGGACCCTTGGCGCGATCTGCACCGCGTGGCCGAGGATGGCGGCGAGCTCGTCCACACGGCGGTTCGATGCGCGCAGCATGGCGCTGTCAGGTCCGAGGGTTGTGCTCAGGACGGCATGCGCGGCGGCCACGATCGGCTCCGCCTCCTGCGCGCGTCCCTGTCGGTAGAGCGCCTCGCCGAGCGCGCTGCGCGTGGCGGCGATCCAGCGGTGACCAGCGGGCAGCACACTCGTCTGCGCGGCGATGAGTTCGTGCGCGAGCAGCTCTGCTTCGCGGACCCGCCCGAGCATGAGCAGGGCGTCGATCTTGGCGGTGCGCGCGCCGTTCGTGAGCGCGACATGACCGAGGGATCCCGGCGGCGAGCGCAGCAGCGCAGCATTGAGGGCGGCCACCGCCTGCTCGGGCTCCTGCAGCGCGATCAAGGTGAGCCCGCGCTCGAAGGCGTGCTTGGCGCGCAGCGAATCGGCTTCGGTCGGATCGGCGCCGCGCAACAATGCGGACCGCCCGAGCGACTCCATGTCGGCCTCGAGCGTCGCAAGCGTCGCGAGCGAGGTGCGCGCATCGCCCGCCTCGCGGGCGACCGCGGCCAGCAGCAGCGCACCTCGGAACCGCTCGAGCACATTCGCGCTCGAAGGCATGCTGGAGAGATCGATGCAGCGGCGCGCCTCCGATGCCGCGCGCTCGTAGTCGCGCAGGCCGAGGAACGCGCGCCCCAGGTGAAGCCGCAGGTCGGCCTCGAGGTCGGGCGAGATGGCAACCTCGCTGCCTCGTGCAGAGATCTGCTCAAGCCGCGTCTTCATGTCCATTCGACGGGTCCCAGGCGCGCTGTCGGAGTATTCGTCGCGGAGCAGCCCGACGAGGAGCTCGAGCATGTCGACGGTCTCGGCCTGCGCATCGGCGCGCTGACGCATGGCCGCATCGGACTCGGCTCGCGCCGCGCTCGCATCGAAGGAGCGCATGATTCCCCATGAAGCGGCCGACAGCACGATCACGCTCACGGCGGCCGTGATGGCGATCGCGCGCGCGCGGCGACGCAGGAACTTCCTGAACCGATACGCGCGGCCCGCGTGGCGCGCCTTGATGGGCTGGTGGTGCAGCGCACGCACGAGGTCGGCGCTCAGCTCGATCGCGCTCAGGTAGCGCTCCGACGGCTCCTTCTCGAGCGCCTTGCGCACGATGCTGTCGAGGTCTCCCCGGAGCGCCCGCTTGAGTGCATCAACGGTCGTGCCACGCTCTTCGGCCGCGGCGCTCGCACGGTCAGGCGGCATCGTGTCGGGCAGGTCGCTCGGCAACACGGGGTCGACATACATCACCGTTTGTGCGAGCAGCGCGCCGTGCAATCCGCGCAGGTCGATCGGCGTCGCGCCCGCGAGGAGCTCGGCCAGCACGACACCGAGCGAGTACACATCGCTGCGCGCGTCGATCGCGTCGGACATGCCAACGATCTGCTCGGGACTCGCGTAGTTCACCGTGCCGACGAGGTTGCCCGTCTGCGTCATGTCGGCGGTGTCGATGCTGGGCATCTCCGCCTCGTCGAGCGCCTTGGCGATGCCGAAGTCGATGACTTTCGGCGTCGGCTCGTTGCGCGTCGACACGACGATGTTGCGAGGCTTGATGTCGCGGTGCACGATGCCGCGCGCGTGTGCGTGCTGCACGCCGTCGCATACCGCGATGAACATGCGGATGCGGTCCTCGAGCGTCATGCGCACGCGATTGCAGTGCTCGATGATCGACGGGCCGTCGATGTATTCCATCGCGAAGTAGGGGCGCCCTGACGCCGTCGTGCCGGTGCCGTACACGCGCGCGACGTTCGGATGCTCCATGAGCGCGAGCGCCTGCTGCTCGGCCTGGAAGCGCGCCACCACCCGCGGGCTGTCGACGCCGGGCTTGAGCACCTTCAGGGCGACCAGACGCCGCACGGGCTTCGATTGCTCGGCCAAGTAGACATAGCCGAAGCCGCCTTCGCCGAGTAGCGAGCGGATGTGGAATCCGTCGATCGGATCGGTGGCGGTTTCGCTCGGACGCGTGGGCTGGTCGCGCGGCGAGTGCATCTTGGATCGCCGTGTTCATCGACGGAAAACCGCGGCGGGCGCTGCGGCAGTCGGCCGTCGCGCCCGTGGGCGGTTCCATCTGTGCGGGTCGTGCAGGCGGGAGCAGGTGGCGTTCGGAGTCAACGGATCCGCATGTCCGGTGTCCCGCAGACTCCGTCTGCGGGCACCCATGACCTTCCAGCACCAGATCGAGCGGCCGCAGCCGCGACCGCGGGAATCACGAGTGCCTGCAGATGGAGGCGAAGCCGAAATCTGCGGAACGGATGTCGTTCGGAGTCAACGGACTCGCACGTCCGGTGTGCCGCAGACTCCGTCTGCGGGCACCCATGACCTGCGAGCGCTCAAGCATGGATCGCGCGGTTTTCCGTCGCAAGTGCAGCCTCGTGCAGGGCTTCGTGCATCGTCGGGTGCGCATGCACCGTCGAGATGACGTCCTCGATCGTCGCCTCGACGCGGCGCGCGAGACCCATCTCGCCGATGAGCTCCGACGCGTCCTCGCCGATGATGTGCGCGCCCAGGATCTCGCCGTACGGCTCGCTCACGATGACCTTCACGAGGCCCTCGGTCGCGCCGACGGCGATCGCCTTGCCGTGGCCCTTGAAGTTGTACTTGCCGACCTTGTACTTCAGGCCCTTTTCCTTCGCCTGCTTCTCGGTCATGCCGACCGAGGCGATCTGGGGGTTGCAGTAGGTGCAGCCGGGGATCGACGCGTAGTCGACGCCGAGCGTGTGGTGGCCCATGAAGCGCTCGACGCACGCGACCGCCTCCTCGCTCGCGATGTGCGCGAGCCACGGGGCGCCGATGCAGTCGCCGATCGCGTAGACGCCGGGAACCGAGGTCTGGTAGGTCGGCTCCTTCTTGTCCTTGTAGTCGGTCCAGATGTGGTTCTTCTCGATCTTGAGGCCAAGCTTGTCGTCGAAGAGGCCCTCGTAGCGCGCCTTGACGCCGATGGCGACCAGCACGCACTCCGCCTCGATCGATTCGGTCTTGGACTTGTCGGCGGCCTGGGCGAGCGTGACCTTCACGCCATCCTTGGTCTTGTCGATCGCGGTCGTCATCGCGCCGACCTTGAACTCCATGCCCTGCTTGCCGAACGCACGCAGCGCGGCGGCGGAGATGTCCTCGTCCTCGTTTGGCAGGATCCGGTCGAGCATCTCGACGACGGTGACCTTGGTGCCGAAGGCGTTGAAGAAGTACGCGAACTCCATGCCGATGGCGCCCGAGCCGATGATGACCATCGACTTCGGCTGCTTGGCGATGGTGAGCGCGTCGTAGCTCGACAGGATCGTCTTGCCGTCCGACTTCGCGAAGGGCAGCTCGTTCGGCGCGGCGCCGGTCGCGACCATGATGCGCGTCGCGGTGTACTCGGCGACCTTCTCGCCGCCGGTGCCGTGGTAGTAGTCGGCGTCGGCCTTCGAGACCTGCACGCGGCAGGGGCCCGACGCGGTCTTGCCGCTCAGGATCCTGGCGTGGCCCTCGATGTGCTCGATCTTGTTCTTCTTGAACAGGAACGCGATGCCGTTGTTCAGCGTGCCCGTGATGTTGCGCGAGCGGCCGATGACCTTGGCCCAGTCGACCTTGACCGTCGACGGATCGATCTCGAAGCCCCAGTCCTTGCCGTGGCGCACCGCCTCCATGTAGAGCTCTGCGTTGTGGAGCAACGCCTTGGTGGGGATGCAGCCCCAGTTCAGGCAGACGCCGCCGAGCTTGCCGCGCTCGATGCAGGCCACCTTCAGGCCCATCTGGGCCGCGCGGATCGCGCCGACATAGCCGCCTGGTCCGCCGCCGATCACGATGAGGTCGAAGTGCTTCGTTTCAGCCATGGTGTGCCTCTTTGTGTCCCGCAGGTGGTTTGGTCTGCGCCGCTTTCGCGGAAGGGGTCGAGAGAATAGCGGCGAATCCGTCCGCAGAAACCGCGACGGGGTGAATTGCCCCTCCGCAGAAGCCGATCAGCCGATGCCCTTCGAACCACCGAACCGACGCATCTGGAGTCGTTTCAGCCATGAAATCCAAGGATTCGGACTCCCGTTCCTACCCGTCTGCTTCGCCCTCGCAGTCGTGGCGCGACTCGCTGCTGACGGCCTCCGACATCGAGCGTCTGGTCGACCGGCTCTCGGTCACGCTGCAGGCACAATCGCAGACCGTCCGAGAACTGGAAGCAGCCCATCGCGAGCTCGACGCGCGGCAGCGCGAACTCGAGCACGCTCGCGACAAGGCCGAGCGTGCGAGCGAGACGCTTGCGACCTTCCTGAAGGCACTCGGTCACGACCTGCGCGCGCCGCTCGTCTCCGTCGACGCAGCGCTGCAGATGCTCGACCTCGAGTTGCGCGATGGAGACACGCTGACCGCAGCGTCGCGCGTCGACGAGATCCGCCGCACCGCCGCGCACGGTCTGTCGCTCATCGACGACCTCTTCGAGCTCATCCGATCGGACGCCGGCCAGTGGCGCGTCGAGCCGCAGGCCGTGCGCATCAGCGAGATCGTCGCCGATGCGCGTGCCGTGGTGTCGCCGAAGGCGCACCTCAAGCGCATCACCGTCGAGACCCGCTGCGTCGGCCACACCACCGACGCGAAGCACTTTGTCGAGACCGACCTCGTGCGCATCCGCCAGGCGCTGGTCAACCTGCTCTCGAACGCGATCAAGTTCTCCGAGCACGGCCCCGTGGTCGTCGAGGTCGAGCGCCGCGGCGACGACATGCTCGCCTTCCGCGTGCTCGACAACGGACCGGGCCTCGACCCCGATTCGATCGACGCGATCTTCGAGCCCTTCACACAAGGCAAGCGCACCTCGCGCCAGCACAAGGATGGCGCCGGGCTCGGCCTCGCCATCGTGCGCCGCTGCGCGCGCCTGCTGGGAGGCGAGGTCTACGCCGAGAACCGCGCGAGCGGCGGCGCGATCTTCACGCTGGTGATCCGCGCGCCGCGCGTCGAGGCTCCCGCCGCCGACGCAGCGCTCGAGCGCGCCATCGAGGAGGCTGCGCTGCAGAGCGTCGCGCAGGAAATCGAGCGTCAGGCCGAGAAGAAGGTCGAGAGGAAGGTGGCTGCGAAGGTTGTCGAGCGCATGGCCGAGCGCGTCGCGGAGCGCGTCGCAGAGAAGCTCGACCTTCGCGTCGAGACCCAGCGTCCGTCGATCAAGAGCATCGTCGAGGCGGGCACGCCGAGTGTGGCAGCACCCGCGCCCGCTCCAGTCGAGGCACCCGCACCAGCGCCCGCGCCTGCGCCCGCACCCGCTCCCGCACCCGCGAACACGGCGGAGTTCGGCGCGCTCTACCGCGGCCCACAGCAGGCCCCATCGAAGCGCAACTACGGGGGCAAGCAGCAGGGTCATGGCAAGCACCACGGCAAGCACCACGGGCACGCTGCGAAGGCGCAGGCCGCCGCGAAGGCGATGCCAGCCGCGCCGACGATTCATGTGCTCGTGGTCGACGGGTCGTCCGATGCGGCGACAGACATCTCCGAGCACCTGAAGCAGATGGGCCTTGAAGCGGTCTGCGCGCGCACCCTCGCCGAGGCACGCCAGCTCATCTCGCAGTGCCGTCCTGACCTCATCATCAGCGAACGCAAGCTGCCTGACGGTTCGGGCCTCGAGTTCCACGACATCGCCCCCGGCACCCGTCTGGTGCTCTCGACGATCAACCCCGATCCGAATGAATTCCCGCCCGGAACGCGCATCCTGGCCAAGCCCGTGAACTCGCGCTCGATGCAGGAAGCCGTCCTCTTCTCGCTCAACCGCACGGTGAAGTTCCCGACCTGAACCATCGGGCGTGCTACCATCCCGCCCCGCGCTCGGGCGCGAACGGGTAGCACGCATGCGCATCGCGATCGTCAGCGACATCCACGCCAACCTCGCCGCGTTCGAGGCGGTGATCGCGCACGCGCGCGGCCAGGGCTACGACTCGATGATTTGCCTTGGTGATGTCGTGGGCTATGGCCCCGACCCGCTTGAGTGCGTCGACCTCGTCCGGGCGACCTGCGAGTGGTCCCTGCTCGGGAACCACGACTTCGCCGCGCTCTACGAGCCCACGAACTTCAACCCTGTCGCCCGCAACGCTGCGTTCTGGACGCGCCAGCAGGTCTTCGGCACGCTCACGCCCGCGCAGCTCGACAAGGCCGTCGGCGAGCTCGACGCGCGGCGCGCCAAGGGCGAGATCTCGGCCGAGGACGCCGCGAAGCGCGCCGGGATGCTGCGCGACCCGAAGTCGCGCGTCGACTTCCTGTTCAGCATCTCGCCGCGGCATGTGATGCTCGACCGCTACATCTGCGTGCACGGCTCGCCCACACGACCCGTGAACGAGTACCTCTTCCCGACCGACGCCGAGCAGAATGCGCACCGCATCGAGCGCAGCTTCCGCATGCTCACGCTGCCGTCGCCGAACGGCACGCCGCAGCGCGTGAGCGCGCTGGTCGGACACACGCATGTGCCGGGCTTCTTCCTCGAGGACCGGGAGTTCAGCGATGGGGCGTCCGCATCGATCTCGGGCGCGCGCGGCCGCAACGATGTGACGATCGAGTGGGTCGGCCTGCCGCCCGACGCGACCGAGTGGACGCCCACCGACAGCGACCTGCCTCGGGGAATGCGCTTCATCCTGAACCCCGGCTCGGTCGGGCAGCCGCGCGACCGCGACCCGCGCGCGAGCTATGTGATTCTCGAAACCGGCGAAAAGCCGGGCTCAGGCGGCGAGCCTGATCGGTTCACCTTCCATCGCGTCGAGTACGACATCGCGCGCACGCAGAAGAAGCTGCACGATCTTCGCGCCGCAGGAGCCGACCTCGATCCATGGCTGGCCGAGCGGCTCGAACTGGGCCAGTGAGCCAGGTCCATAAGCGGCGCTTCCGCTGAAACGCGCGGAGAAACCCAATTGGGTACGCTTTGCGCCCCGCCCGGCCTTCCGCCGGGCCGTCTGGTGCCAAACGCATGTCCCCCACACTGAAGAAGTTCCTGATCACGAGCGGTTTCGCCGCACTGGTCGTCGTCATCGGCGTCATCGTGAGCGGCGGCCAGAAGCCTGCGCCTCAGAGCGCTGCCCCCGCCACGGGTGCCTCGAGCGTGACGACCGAGGCGAATGCGGACTCGACCGCTGCTTCGTCCGCAGCCGCGCAGCCGGCAGCGCCGCAAGCTCCTGCACCTACGCCCGCTGAAGCCGTTGTCTCGAAGGCTGCGCTCACCGCGCGCGTGCCCGCAGGCATGGCCGCAGCGACGAAGGCCTCCGATGGTTCGCTCGACCCCGCGCAGGCGCCATATCGCATCGACTACGCGGCGACCGGCGCGGGCATCGACCGGATCGTCTCGGCCGAGCACTGGACGAGCTCCGACGCGTCGGTCTCGGCCCGCAAGGGGGGATCGACCGAGGAATCCGACCACTACACGCTCGCGCAGGCCACGCTGCTCGAGGGCTTCAGCGTTCCCGCGCTCGCGATGCGCGCGATCGAGGTCGATGGAACCGTGACGAGCGTGTTCGGCGCTGTCTGGGCCGCGGACCCGAGCCGCCCCGGCGCGTTCGTGACCGAGCTCGCCGACGCATCCGGCAAGCCCGTACTGCGCGTCAGCCGCACCTTCAGCCGCGTCGGCGCGACGCAGGCGAACAAGTACCTGCTCACCGTCGAGCACGCAATTGAGAACCTCGACGGCGCGGCGCACGCGGTCAAGCTCGTGCAGTACGGACCCGGCGACCTCCCGCGCGATCCCGGCAGCATGCTCGAGGTGCGCCGCTTCCACTTCGGCTACCTGTATCCGCCCGAGCGCGACCCGAACCAGAACGCGGTCACCGCGCACGGCCAGATGTACGAACGAGGCGATGTCACCAAGCGCATCGCCGCGAACAACCTCACGCTCTGGCCGAATGAGGGCTCGACCGAGGGCAAGTTCGGCCTCGTGTGGTACGGAACGACCGACCGCTACTTCGCCTTCGCCGTGCATGGCACCGACCTGCAGACCAAGCGGCTCGAGGCGATCGAGGAAGTGCGCGTCATCACCAACGGCCTCGAGGCACCTGGCGACGAGATCTTCGCGACCCTGTGGAGCCCCTCGGTGCAGGTCGACGCAGGCGCGCGCGCCACGCTCTCGATGGGCGTCTACGCAGGCCCGCTCGATCCGAAGGTGCTCGAGGGCGTCGAGCCCTACGCGGGCCTCCACCTCGGCGAGCTCATCGTCTATGTGATGTCGGGCTGCTGCTCGTGGTGCACCTTCTCGTGGCTGGCCGACGCGCTGCTCTGGTTCCTCACCTTCCTGCACGACTACCTCGTGTTCGACTGGGGCTTCGCGATCATCGCCCTCGTGGTCGTGGTGCGCCTGATCCTGCACCCCGTTCAGAAGAAGTCGCAGATCTCGATGCAGCGCTTCTCGCGCGCGATGGCCGCGATGAAGCCCGAGCTCGACCAGCTGCAGAAGAAGTTCAAGGACGATCCCGCGCGCATGCAGCAGGAGCAGATGCGCATGTTCAAGGAGCGCGGCGTGAGCCCCGCGGGCTGCGTGGGCGGCCTGCTGCCGACCTTCGCGCAGATGCCGATCTGGATGGCGCTGTATGCGGTGCTCTACTTCGCGTTCCCGCTGCGCCACCAGGCGCCGTTCTTCGGCGTGTTCCAGGCGTTCGGCGACTGGTCGTTCCTCGCCGACCTCTCCGCGCCCGACCGGTTCTTCCTGTTCCCGCAGCCGATCAACCTCTACCTGTTCACGCTCAGCTCGATCAACCTGCTTCCGCTCCTCATGGGCGTCGTCTTCTGGCTGCAGCAGCAGTACATGACGCCGCAGATGCCGAACCAGACCGAGGAGCAGATCGCCCAGCAGAAGATGATGAAGTGGATGATGGTGCTGATGTTCCCGCTGATGATGTACTCGGTGCCCAGCGGCCTGACGCTCTACATCCTGACCTCGACCTGCATCGGCATCGTCGAGGGCCGCATCATCAAGAAGCAGGTCGACGCGATGGACCTCTCGAAGCCGCCCGAGAAGAAGAAGCGCAAGCAGGACTTCCTCGGCCGCATGTACGAGCAGGCGCTCGAGCGCGCGCAGCAGCGCGAGCAGGACAAGAAGAAGTACAAGGAGCGCTGAGCCGCGATGCTGGCGACCCGAGCCGCCGCCCGTGACACCATCGTCGCGGTCGCGTCGCCGCCTGGGCGCGGGGTGCGGGCGCTGGTGCGTGCGTCGGGGCCGGGTGCGCGTGCTGCCGCTGCGGCGGTGCTCGGGATCGCCGGTCCGCGGCGCGGCGTCGTGCGTGCGCGCGCGCGGACGGAGGTCGGGTCATGCCCCGTGCTCGCGATGTGGATGGATGAAGGCGCGAGCTTCACTGGTGAGGACGCGCTCGAGCTCTCGTGCGTGGGCGCGCCGGCGCTCGTCGAGTCGCTGGTGCATGCGCTGGTCGATGGAGCAGTGGTGGGCGGCTTCGCGGCGCGCCTGGCGCGCGCGGGCGAGTTCGCGTTCCGCGCGCATCTCGCCGGCAGGCTGACGGTGGACGAGGCCGAGGCGATCGCGGCGCGCATCGCCGCGACGAGCGACGCCGAGCTGGTCGCAGCCGACGAGCTCGCGAGCGGCGCGACGGGTGCGCGTGCGGCGGCCGAGCTCGCGCGCGTCGCCGAACTGCTCGCGCTGGTCGAGGCGGGCATCGACTTCACCGATCAGGAGGATGTCGTGGCGATCGCGCCCGAGGCGCTCGCGCGGCGCGCGGGCGAGATCGCCGACGCGTGCGCTGCGCTGCGCGGCGCGCAGGGTTCGGCGCATGCGCTGGCGACGCCGCTCGTCGTGCTCGCGGGCGCGCCGAATGCGGGCAAGAGCACGCTGTTCAACGCGCTGCTCGGGCGGCCGCGCTCGATTGCGAGCGCGCTGGCGGGCACCACGCGCGACGCGATCGTCGAGAGCGTTTCGCTTGGTAGGGGGCTCGAGGCCGACCTCGCCGACCTCGCGGGCATCGACAGGGATGCGCGGGGCGCGCGCGCGTCCATCCATCGCGACATGCAGCGCGCCGCCGCCGAGATGCTCGCGCGCGCCGATGTCGTGGTGCGCTGCACCGCGCCGGGCGCGGAGCCGATCGCACTCGTCACGGGCGGCGATGTGATCGATGTCGCGACCATGGCCGACCTCGGTGGATCGGGCGGGGGGTTGCGCGTGAGCGCGCGGACGGGCACAGGAGTCGACGGGCTGCGGGGCGAGATCGCCGCGCGCATCCGCAGCGACCGCGCGCTGCGACGGGCGCAGCTCGCGGGCGTGCTTCCGCGGCAGGACCGCGCGTTCGCCCAGGCCGAGCGCGCGCTGCGCGACGCCGCGTCGAAGGCCGCCGATTGCACGGCGCGCGGGCGCCTGGCCGATGTCGAGCTGGTCGCCAGTCTGCTTCGCGCCGCGCTCGACGCGCTGGGCGAGGTCGCTGGTCCCGTGCACCCCGACGATGTGCTCGGACTCGTCTTCTCGCGCTTCTGCATCGGCAAGTGACACGATCGCCACCATCATCCGACCCATCATGACGAGAGCACGCGACATCCTTTCCGCAGAGCCGCTCCAGGTTCATGAAATCGAGGTGCGCGTGCGCTACCCCGAGTGCGATCCGATGGGGGTTGCTCATCACGCGGTCTTCCCGATCTGGTTTGAGATCGGCCGTACCGAGATGCTGCGCGCGAGCGGAGGCAACTACCGAGACCTCGAGGCAGCGGGGGTGTTCCTGGCGGTGGTCCGGCTTGAGGTGCGCTACCACAGTCCCGCGCGCTACGACGATGTGCTGCGGCTGGTGACCGAGCTTCGGAGTTGGGGACCGGTGAAGGTCGAGCATGCGTACCGGCTCTATCGGGGCGACGAACTGCTGGCCGAGGCGGGCACGACCCTGGCGTGCCTCGACCGCGATGGGCGCGCGGGTCCTCTCCCAACGGAAATGGTGCCAGGCATGTCCCGGGCACGCGCGGTCGACGCATAAAGCCAACTGGCGAAGACACTTGCAGGTGCCGTGAGCGTGCCAGGCATGTGCCAGGCACCAGATTTCCTTGGAAATCGCGATCCGTTTGCGCAGAAGCGGTACCGATTTCGACTCTTCTCAAGCGTCAGGGTTGGTCCTCTCCCCTCCCCAACTCCCCCCCCTTTAATGGGCTGGCTCTGACAAACAGGATCGCGAAAGCGACCTGAAGGGAGGCGCGCGAAGTGTGCGCCGCCGCCAGCGAAGTGCATCGTGGCACAAGCTGACCGGACCCCTCGAGCTTGCGGTTGTTCGGATTCCCGTCCGCGCCGCAGACCGAATTCCACGTTTGCATCGTCGGCGCCTCGGATTTCCGCGGCGCCGACGATGTTTTTACACGCCATCGCATTTGCGGTCATGGCTAGGATGCGCGCATGAAGCTCGGTTCCCTCGCCGCCTGCATCCTGCTCGCCGTTCTCCCTGCCGCCTGCACCGCCATGTCGACCTATCCACCGGTCGACGGCAAGCCGATCTCGACGCCCAATGTGTCGCCTGGACCTGAAGTCATGGCTGGCGCGATCCGCGAGGCCGCGCGTCAGGTCGCCCCTGGCAAGCCGATCGTCTTCAACCTGCCTGCGGGTCTGAGCGAGAACACCTGGAACCGAGTCGCGTTCCTTCTGCCCGACACCGCGCGCGCGATGGAGGCCGAGGATGAGGAAGTGTTCTCGGTGAAGCAACTCCGCATCTCCGGCGGCACCGCTGAGGTCGATGTGGTCTACCGCGAACGCGGCGTCTACCAGCTCATGACCGTGAAGCTGAACGGCGGCGCGATCGCCGGCTGGTCGGTCGCGTGGGCGTACCGCTGGCTACTGCCCGAGCAGAAGCCGACGCCGAACGATCCGCTGCAGAAGGCCGAACTGGCGCAGGTCAACGAGACCGCGCCCGTTGCGAAGACGACCGCAGCCGAAGAAGAAGACAACGTGAAGTGAGGCGTGCGCGACTGGTGCTCGCGTAATGTGAGTGCCCGCAGATGCAGGCGAAGCCGGAATCTGCGGAACCGCTTGCGTCACGAGTCGACAGACCCCAACGTGCATGGACTCCCGCGCAACCCGTTCCGCAGACTTCGTCTGCGGGCACTCGTGAATTGAGCGGTCGCCGCTGCGGCGGCTCCCTCTGGACGAGCGCCGCGCGAGTGAATCGCGACGGCGCTCCCGACACGCGTATCT
>Ga0208783_10001853_pt1 | contig 12355 bp, 8 predicted proteins | sample DEB19_08_DNA_2_FD_184529 | JGI IMG/M metagenome (GOLD analysis project Ga0208783, IMG submission 184529) | Aqueous microbial communities from the Delaware River and Bay under freshwater to marine salinity gradient to study organic matter... | ecosystem: Environmental > Aquatic > Marine > Coastal... | reverse complement strand
TCCGTGTAGTCGAAGCCGTGCCGCTCGTGCCCGAGCCACAGGCCGACCGTGACGGTGATGCTGAGATCGTGCGCCCGGTCGATCATCCGCCGGCCGTCCACAACCCGTGCCGGCGCATCCGCATCCCAGGTGCGAATCGCGTTGCCGCCACAGGCCGCGAGCGTCTCGAGAGAGCCCTCGCCGCCGGCGCCGCGGATCACGAACAGCTCGCCGTTGCGGAGCAGTCGGTAGCCGCGCTCGGCATCGCCCTCGACCGCGACATGGGAGCGGTCATGCCGCTCATGGCCCTGATCGCTCTCGTGGCCTCCGGCCGCGAGGCCATGAACTGCGATCAGCAAGGCCGTCGCGATTCTCCGAAACAGGTGATCCATGATGGTTCCTTCGGAGTGCATCCTTCGCCATGCGTCATCCGGCACAGGGGCCGTAGGGCCCATTCGTGGCGGGAAAGCCACGAGCGGCGGACCGTCTCGCGAAGACTCGGCGCCAACAGGCTGTCACCGGTTGTAGTTGATGGCTTCGCCGTCAGAGCGATGCCCTAGGGCGTTGAACGTCTCGGGATCGACGTCGTAGCCGATGAGGCTGACCGACCCATCGGCGAACACGGCGTTGACCCCGGCGGCATGGGCAGAACCCGGACTCCGCCAAGACCCCTTGTTGTCGTTGTCGACGATCTGCTTCGGCGAATCCTGCACCGGCAGGCAGTAGGTCGTCCGCACGGTGTCGAAATCCCAACCCGCCGACCATCCCTCGTCGTCGTCATCGACTCCCGGCACGTAGGGCGACATCAAACGCTTCTCGAACACCATCATCGTCTTGCTGAGGCCGTCGGTGATGTCCTTGATCTTCGTGTTGGCCGGGTAGCCGAGCTGCGTGACGGTGCCATTTTTCACGAGGTAACTGCCCCGCCCGATCACTCCCTTGTAGCCGGTGAAGCTGGAATCCTTGGGCCCCACTGGAGTGTAATCCTTGATCGATATGCCGGCGCCCCAATAGCCGTAGCCGCTCGCGCAGCCAGCCGTGCTGGCAACTTCACCCGCCACTGGATTGGACATCTTGATGGCCGAACTGTAGATCGTCGGATTTTCAGTACGGCTCGGCCCGGGATGAACGGAGGCATAATCCATCATCCAATAGGTGACGGGGGTGCTGATGCCTTGGATCGATTTTCGATCCGCCTTATCGTTCACGAAACTCGTCGGCCCTCGTCGGGAAGGGCAGTTGAAGGTCGACACCGCGGAGTTGGCGATCTGCGGAGTGTTCGTGATCGCCGTAATGCTGCCTCCCTCCATGTGGGGAAGGATCTGAAATCCCCACGAAAGACCTTGTTTATCGGGACCGAAAGCCCGGCCGCCGGCCGAATAATCCTCGATCTTCGGGTAGGGGGTGATTCCGCCGCTAGGAAATGTCCGAGACGCGCTCTCGGTCTGCAGGATGGCGAGCCCGATCTGCTTCAACTGGTTCGAGCACTGGCTCCGCCTCGCCGCCTCACGGGCCGACTGCACGGCCGGCAGTAGGAGCCCGATGAGGGTAGCGATGATCGCGATCACGACCAAGAGTTCGACGAGCGTGAAACCTGATAGCGGTCCACAGCCACGCTCACGTTCGAACCGGCAACCGCCCACGCGACACGACCAATTCATGACACAGCCCTTGAAAGAGAACCGAACACGAGTTGGGAAGAAACACCGGTGACGACGCAACGACAGGCCGCCCTCATCGAGCGGCCCGCCGCCGGCCCACGGCGGCCAACGCGAGACCGCCGAACGCCAGCAGACAAACCGCCGACGGCTCCGGCACCGCAGCGACGCTGCCAACGGCTCCCTGCGGAGGATTGTAGGCCCCCGCGTTGTAGAGGCCGGTGGTGATGAAATCGGCGGCGTCGAGCACGTCCACGACGCCGTCATAGTTGAAGTCGCCCTCGGCCCACGTCGCGGGATCAGCGGTGTTGAACTTGCCCGCGGCGAGCACATTGGCGGCATCGAGCACGTCGACCTGCCAGTCGAGATTGGAGTCGCCGGGCGCCGCGTAGGCGAACGTCACCGAGCCATCACCGTTGTCGAGCCAGCCGACCGCGCGGGCGGCGCCAAGGGCCACTTCCGTCGCCACCGCAGTGGAGGTGATTCCGGCGGTGCCCGTCCAGGAACCGTCTCCCCGGCCGCCCAGGATCTGAACCACGAGATCGGTAGCCGAGAGGCCGCTGGCCACGGTCACGATTCCGCGGCCAACATCGACCTTCCCACCATCGGCAGTGGCGGCCGGGGCGTTCAAGGCATTGACGACGACGGTGCCCTTCGAGGGCAGATCGGTGATCCAGACGGTGGGGCCGGTGGTGACCAGGCCCCACTGCACGTGCCGTGAGGGGTCGTCGATCGTGGCCAGGCTGACGGAGAAATCACCGGTCGAGGTGAGCGGCACCATGGAGTCGACATACGACGAATACGCCGCGTCGAAATCACGAATGAAGGCACTGACCGTCCAGTTGCCGGAGCCGCTCAGCAGCGTGTAATCGGCGACGTTTCCGCTGAAACGCACCGTCTTCCCGGCGTAGGTGCCGTTGGCCTGACCGTAGGCAAGAGCCTGGACGATTTTGTTGCCTGTTGCGCCGGGCTCGCCGCTTGGGGTGTACCAGAAGGAACTGGTGTCGCTGACGTAGCAAGGGGCGAGCGTCACGCTCGTGCCGCTCGTGAAGGTGGCCCGGAGGTCCGCCTGGTTGACTACCTCACCATAGAGAAGGGCTCCGCCGTTCGCAGGGAGTTCGTAAATGTTCCTGTATCCGTTCGTCATGGTTGCGCTGTCGACCGTGAAATCGACCGTGGCGGAACCGAAGTCCAGCGACTGCACGGCGACCGTCTGAGCGATGTCACTGCGAAGCGTCATCCCGGCGCCAACGTCGAGGACCACGGACGCAAGGCCCGTCGAACCCGGAGCAGTGACGGCAAGCGCCGCACCGCCACTGACAGAGACAGGACTGGCCGTCAGGCCAGCGGTGCTGGAGACCTGCAGGGTGCCGGCCTGGATCGCGGTCGGGGCCGCGTAGGTGTTTGCGGCATTGAAGACCACCGCGCCGCTGCCGGTCTTGAACACCGGCAGCGTGCCGGTGATCAATGGATAGCCCGCCTGAGCCTGGGTCTGCGTGCCGCTCGGCACGTTGATCGTGATCTCCGTCGGCGTCAGGGTCGGAGAGGTCTTGACCATGACACTACCGAGCGAAGCAGCCGCCGCCGGATTCGCGTTGACGCCCTGAACATTGAACCCCACCTGCAGCAGCTTTCCCTGATAGAACGTCAGGTCCGAAGTGATCGAAAATGTGGTCAATCCACTGAGATTTTGGGTGTCGTAGAGCAGGGTCGCATAGCCGGCCGAGGGATCGAGCACCTTGATGAAGGCCTGCGCTGTGTAGTCAGAGGAGAGCGTGTAGCTGCTCACGTCTCCGTTGAAGGTCCACGAGGAATCGGTGATCGAACTCTGCGGCTCGACATAGGTAATGGCTTCCATCCACTTGTTGCCGACGGTGCCGCTGGCCCAAAACGGATCGGTTGGGTTGTAGGTGTTGTAGTTTGGATAGAGGTCGAGCACGTTATTGGTGATCGTCGCTCCGGTGCCGCTGCCGTTGACCACGACGGTCTTGAGGTCGGGCACAGCCCACCCCTGATTGAAAATATAGGCACCCTGACCGCCGGAAGAGGTTTTCTCGAAAACCGCCATCCAGCCATTCCATACGCCAGCACTGGCCGTTGTCGACGCGATGCTCACGGCAACCGCCAGGATCCACATCAATCGATTCGAACGCATGACAATCTCCATGATTTGATTTGTGCCACCCGAACCCGTGCTCACCACCCTTGTCCGTGATTGATTCAACCGCATCGCTGACCCGAACACCACCAGCGGGCATCCGACCGCCATCAACTTCGCCTCTTTCGACCCAGCGGCAAACCCCGAGCAGCGCCGGCCTGGGCCTCTGACACCGACGAATTCGATTCACTCGCCCGGCCCGGGGCCACGGCGGTCGTTCCGTTCACCTCGAAACTCGTGGCGATCGTCCGGCGGCACCCGCCGCTCACTTTGGCCGTCTTTTGCATGGTGATCGTCCGGGTGAGCCAGAGCGCCGCTTCGAGGCCGAGCGCCGAGGCGTCCTGCGTGACGGCCGTGAGCCGAGGCCAGACATGCATCCGAACGTCGCTGTCGTCCACGCCGACCACGGAGAGATCCCGCGGCACGTCGATGCCCCGCTCCTGCGCCCGACGCATGATGCCGAGGGCCGTCATTGGGTTGGTCGCGAAAATCGCCGTCGCCGGCTGCTGCAACCCGAGCAGGGAGTCGAGCACTTGCTCGCCGGAGGGAATTCCGGCTGGAAGCTCCATGACGAGCGCCGGATCCACCTTGATCCCTGCGCAGTAGAGCGCGTCGTCGTAGGCTCGACGCCGATCCGCATGGTCGGTGTCGGGCACGTTGTGGACGGCCAGCCCGATCCGCCGATGGCCGAGGCCGATCAGGTGCTCCACCGCCCGTCGGCTGCTGGGATAGGAATCCGCGCGGATGAAGTTGACCTTCGGCTCGCCGAACTCCGCCGCGACAACCACGCACGGAAAGCCTTCCTCGGCGATGCTCGTGATCACCTGGCGGTTGTACCGAAAACACCGCAGCACGACGCCGCGGATGCCCTTCCGCAGGAAGAACTGCGTGTAGGTCTCGTTCGGCAGTTTGTCGCGGCGAATGCTGAGCAGTTTGAGATCGAACTGCTGCTCCTCGATGCCCCGCATGATCCCGCTCAGGAGCGCCGGTTCGAAGGCGCCATACTCCGACCTCACCGGCTCGTCGGGATAGGCCAGGGCGATCACGTTGGTGATCCGCCGCCCCACCCTTGGCACGTAGCCGATCTCGTTGATGTAGGCGAGCACCCGCTCACGGGTGGATTCGTCGACGTCGGGATGGCTGTTGAGCACCCGCGACACCGTGGCCGGCGACAGCTTCAACCGCGACGCGATGGCCCTGACGCTCGGCACGACTTCGGACTCCGCGATTCCCCCACTTGAACCAAGGCCCGGCACTCGTACCGGAACTGTTTCGGGATAATATCACAACGGCCTCGGGTGTCAAGCCAAGGGAGACCCACCGATTGCCAGAATTCGGTTCTATGACAAACGTCGGCCATTCGTTCAGCGGCGGATTTCTTCCCGAAGCCGTCGGTAGATGTCGCCGAACCGCCCCCCCTGCCTGACGCCCTCCTCTGCGATGGCGACGGCGTCGCTTTTCCGGCCCGCCTGGAGGTACGACAACACAAGGGCCTGATCGGCACCCACGCGATCCTCTCCGCGGAGCCGGGGGCGGGCTTCGAGGAGAAACTCGATCGCCTCGGAAGACTCGCCCGCAACTGAAAAAACTCCGAAACCACCCCGCCGCAATGAAAACCTTTCAGGGTATGCCCAAGAGCGAATACGGCAATCAATTGGGTTGCTAAGAAATTTCTGCCGTCGACGCCGTGCCCGGACCTGGGGGCACTCCGCGAAACATTTTTAGAGTCGAGCCGTTTAAACCAGCGGTGTCGCAGGTTCTGTCGCCCATCCGGCTGCCCCCATGCGTTCCAGACCGGCACGTTCCGTTGCTCGCGCCGCCATCGCCGCGGCGATCGTGGTGACAGCCACCGTGGGCGTTGCTGCCCCGCCGTCCGGTTCCGCCACCCACCGGCTCCGGAAGCCAGCGATCGCCGATACGGTGCGGGCAAACGTCTACGCCGACAACACGTTTTCGCTGTACGTCAACGGCGAACTCGTCGCGGTCGACTCGATCGCCTTCATCCCCCACAACGTGATCTCGGTCGATATCCTGCCGGCCTATCCGATGACGATCGCCGTCATGGCGAAGGACAATGCCGACCCCAAGACCGGCATGGAATACGCCAATACGAATATCGGCGACGCCGGCTTCATCCTCAGATTCGGAGACGGCACGGTCACCGACGCCTCGTGGAAGGCGAAGTGCTTCTCGCACGGGCCGGTGAACGGCGACACGAAAAACCCGCGGGTCGAGACGAGGCCGATCCCGGAAGACTGGGCCGCCGTCGGCTTCGACGACAGCGACTGGCCGGCGGCCCGGGAATATTCCGAAGCCGACGTCGATCCGCAGCAGCCCTACTTCACAGCCGACTTTGCCGGGGCACGGTTCATCTGGACCGACGACCTCAAACTCGACAACACGGTGATTTTTCGAAAGACGGTGGCCACGCCGCCCGACGGCAAGGATCGCCCTGATTTCCGGGGCCTGAACGATGTCGTGCCGGAGGGAGGCCCGAGGCGCGGTGGCCCCGGTGGACGACCGCCCGGAAGAAGGCCTCGCCCGGAGCAGCCGCGATGACGTCGCCGCGGACGCTCGCCGCCGCCGTTCTGCTCGCCTCCCTGGCGACTTCCGCATCGGCGGCCGGCCGCGATGCCCGACCCAACATCATCTTCATGCTCTCCGACGACCAGGGCTGGAACGGCACGTCGGTCGCGATGCATCCAGACGTGCCGGCGTCGAGGGGGGAGATCTTCCAGACGCCGAACCTCGAGAAACTCGCCGCGGCCGGCATGCGGTTCTCGAGCGGCTACGCCCCCGCCCCCGTCTGCTCCCCCACCCGGATCAGCCTGCAGACCGGCAAGAACCCGGCCCGCCTCCACTGGACGAAGGCCGCGCCCCCCGAACCGGGGCACAAGCTGCTGGAGCCGCAGCTCATCAAGCGGATTGCCGACGACGAGACCACGATCGGCGAACTCCTCCGGCAGGCAGGGTACGCCACCGCCCACTACGGCAAGTGGCACATCTCCGGGGGAGGGCCAGGGCGGCACGGCTACGACGAGCACGACGGCGACACCGGCAACGAGCAGGCCTTCGAGTTCACCGATCCCAACCCCGTCGACATCTTCGGCATGGCCGAGCGGGCCGAGGCCTTCATGGAAAAGAGCACGAAGGCTGGCCGGCCGTTCTTCATCCAGCTCTCCTGGAACGCGCTCCACGCGCCGGGCAACGCGCTGGAGGCGACGCGGTCAAAGTACCAGCGGCTCGCCGGCTCGGCCGGCGACAGGCGAGCATCCGTGGCCGCGATCACCGAGGATCTCGACACCGGCGTGGGCCGGGTGGTGGAGGCGGTGGATCGCCTCGGCCTCGCGGGCACCACCTACGTGATCTTCATGTCGGACAACGGTTCCGGTGGCGGCGGACGCCGCGGCGGGCTGAGCGGCGGCAAGGGATCGGTCTGGGAGGGGGGCGTGCGGGTGCCGCTGATCGTCCGCGGGCCGGGGATCGCCGCCAATTCCTGGTGCCATGTGCCGGTGGTGGGCTACGACCTGTTTCCCACGTTCGGCGAGTGGGCGAAGGTGCCTGCGGCAGCGATTCCCAAGGACATCGAAGGGGGCAGCATCGCGTCCCTTTTGGCTCACGATGGCCGGGGCGAGGTGACGCGGCCGCGGGAGGAGATCGTGTTTCACTTTCCCCACTACCAGACCGGCCACACGCCGCACTCCGCGATCCGGATCGGCGACCTGAAGCTGCTGAAGTTTTACGAGGACGACAGCGTGAAGCTCTTCGATCTCGCCCGGGATCTCGGCGAGCAAAACGACCTCGCGGCCGAGTATCCCGCCGATGCCGCGCGGCTCCGAGGGCGGCTGGAAGAGTATCTCGCCGCCGTCGATGCCCAGCTGCCCACGATCAATCCCCAGTACGACCCCGGCGCCGATGGCGGGCGTCCGGCCTCGCCCGATCGCAGGCGGGGTGGAGCCGCGAAGGGCGGCAAGAAAAAGGAGCGGCCATGAGCCCGAACCGATGGTGGACGGCCATCGCCTGGATGGGCGTCGTCTCGGCCTTCAGTCCGACGGCCCTCGCCCATCCGTGGCACCGCCATCGGGCCGATGAGCCGACGACCGAAACCGCTGAGGTAAGGCAACGAGACGCGACCGCCGGCGATCCCTTTCGCCTCGTAGCCGCGACGAAGCCCGCCGCGGCCACGGACATCGAGATCGCCGATGCGTTCGCACCGTTCGAGACACGCGGCGACATCACGACCCGCCGTGACGACCGCTGGTTCTTCGTCGAATCGAACGGGATCCCGGATCACCCGCTGATGATCGGCATCCGCGCCTGGCAGCAGCAGGTGCCGCTCCCGCAGAAGTACGCGGGCGACAACGCGTGGCAGATCCCGCTGCATCCGGTGCCAGCCGCGAACCCGCAGACCACGAAGGGCCGGTTTCTCCGCGGGGCCATCGCCGTGGCCGTCAACGGCATCCCGATCTTCAACCCGCTCAACAACCGCGGCGAAGACGCCCTCGCGATCGGCGAACTCGACGACTTCGGCGGCCACTGCGGCCGGGCCGACGACTACCACTACCACGTCGCGCCCGTGCACCTCGAGAAGGTCGTCGGCAAGGGCAAGCCGGTCGCCTACGCGCTCGACGGCTATCCGGTCTACGGCTACACCGAGCCCGATGGCTCGCCGGTGAAGGATCTCGACTGGATGGGGGGCCACGAGGACGCCGCGGGCCACTACCACTACCATGCCACGAAGACGTATCCCTATCTCAACGGTGGCTTCCGCGGCGAGGTCACCGAGCGGGACGGCCAGGTCGATCCGCAGCCGCGGGCGCAGGGTGTCCGCGAGGCGTTGCAGCAACTCCGGGGCGCGACGATCGTGGGCTTCGACGCCCCGGCCCCGGACACGCGTCGGCTCATCTACGAGGTGGGGGGCCGGAAGGGCTCGGTCGAATACACGGTGAAGCCCGACGGATCGGCCACGTTCACGTTCACCGATCCGGAGGGCCGCTCGACCACCGAGACCTACTCGCCACGACGCCGCGGTCCGGGCGGGGGCGGTGGTGGAGGTCCCGGCGGCGGTCCGCCGGGGGGCCGCGGTGGCCCCGAGAACCGCCCGCCGAGGCGGCCCCGCGGAGGCGACGATCGACCGCCGCCGCCGGGAGGCGGCGGGCCTCCCCGCGCCGAAACATCCCCTGGGGCACGGCCCCAGCCACGGGCGGCGAAGGCCGGCGGCCTCACGGTGACCAGTTCCGCGATCGGCCCCGACGGCAGGCTCCCGGTCGAGTTCACCTGCGATGGAGCCTCGATCTCGCCCCCCGTGGAGTGGAAGGCGGGGCCCACCGGCACCGTCTCCTACGCGCTCGTGCTCTGGCACGAAGCACCCGACCAAGTGAAGAGCTACTGGGTGGTCCACGGCATCCCGAAGACCGTGACGTCGCTGCCGAAGGGCTCGCGGTCGATCGGCACGACCGGCCTCAATGGCAAGCGCAAGGCTGCCTACGATCCGATGTGCTCGAAGGGGCCCGGTGCGAAGGACTATCACGTCACCATCTACGCCCTGTCCGCCGCGCCGAAACTGCCGGCCGGCGGCGACACCCGTGAAGCGCTCGTGGCCGCGATCGCCGACACGACGCTCGCCGAAGGCACGCTGACCTTCACCTACGAGCGGCCGGAGGCGAAATGAGACGGCTTCTCCTGATCATCGCCGGCATCGCGGCGACGATCGGCATCCCGGCGGCCGCAGCCGAAGCGAAGCGGCCGCCCAACGTGATCCTCGTGCTGATGGACGACATGGGCTGGCGGGACGTCGGCTTCATGGGCAACACGTTCGTTGAGACGCCCCACCTCGACCAGCTCGCGAAGCGGGGCCTCGTGTTCACGCAGGCCTACGCCAGCGCCCCGAACTGCGCCCCGACGCGGGCCTGCCTGATGTCGGGCCAATACACGCCCCGCCACGGCATCTACACCGTCGTCGATCCCCGGCAGCCGGCCGGGTCGCCGTGGCACAAGCTCACCGGCGCGCCCAGCGAGTCGGAACTCGCCACGGAGGTCGTCACGATCCCCGAGGCCCTGCAGACCAGGCGATACGCGACGGGATACTTCGGCATGTGGAACCTCGGCCGCGGCCGGACCGGCCCCCGCACCCCCGGCGGCCAGGGTTTCGACACGGTCGTGTTTCCCGAAACACTCGGCTTCGCCAAGGATGCCTACATCGACCGCGACGGCCACCAGCTCTCCGATCGGCTCACCGACGAGGTGCTCGCCTTCGTCGAGAAGCATCGGACGGCGCCCTTCTTCGTCTACCTGGCCGATCATGCGATCCATGCCCCCTACGAACCCGAGCCGGAACTGCTGGCGAAGTACGAGCGAAAGGCGGCCGCGAGCGACGACCGCCGCAACGATCCGGCCCAGGCGGCCACGATCGAGGCGGTCGATCGCAACGTGGGCCGGATCGTGGCGCGGCTCGAGCGGCTGGGGCTCACCGACGACACCGTCGTGATCTTCACGAGCGACAACGGCGGCACGGCGCAATACACGCCGCCGCTGAAGGGGGGCAAAGGCGAGCTCACCGAGGGGGGCATCCGCGTGCCGCTGGTCGTGGCAGGCCCGGTCGTGCCGCGGCCCGGCACGAGCTGCGACGAGCCCGTAATGAGCATCGACTTCTATCCCACGCTGCTCGAACTCGCCGGGGCGACGGCTCCGAAGGGCCAGCCGCTCGACGGCGCGAGCCTCATGCCGCTGCTGCGGGGCGGCGAGTTGCCGCGGCGGCGGCTGTTCTGGCACTTTCCCTGCTACGTGGGGCGGGCGACGCCGTCGAGCGCCATCCGCGACGGCGATCACAAGCTCGTCGAGTTCTTCGAGGACGGCGGCCGCGTGGAGCTCTACGATCTCGCCGCCGATCCGTCGGAGCGTCGTGATCTCTCGCGGAGCATGCCCGAAAAGACGGCAGAGCTGTCCGCGGCGCTGTACCAGTGGCAGCGGGAGATCGGCGCCGCGATCCCGGCCCAGGCCAATCCATCCTACGACCCGCGGGCGGACCGGCCTCGTGGTGGCGGGCGGGGCGGCCGGGAGGGCGGCAAGAACGGCGGGCCGCGGGGAGGTGGACGCCGTGGAGGCTGACCGCGGACCAATCTCGCGCTGCTTTCGAGGCTTGCAATCCCGACAGCACGGCCGCGGCATCGTGGCCCGTCCGCCTCGCGACGTGTGATCCGAGTTTGGCCATGGTAGCGGGCGTGACGTAGACTCTCGAAGAGAGTCGGTCCCTCGAGGCGGTGGTTCGTGTCATGATGCACAGCCTGCGAAAACTCCTGGTCGCTCTGGCGGCCGTGTCGACCGTCCTCGTGGGCGTCCGCCTCTCGGCCGCTGCGTCTGAAGCCGCCGTCTCCGCGGCATGGACGATCGACGACGCCCAGGACGGCCCCCGGGAGGATGGCTCCGACGCCCGCTCCGAGCAGGCCGAAGAAGACGACAGCGAAGAGGAGGATGGCCGCCACCTCCATCTGCTGGCGACCGCGGCGCTCTCATGTTCGCTGAATGGCCGCATCACTTCGGTGACGCGTGACACGTGCCCTCGGGCGCGTCGGTCTCAGAGGTCGTCCGCCCTCGTCCGCGGACCACCGACGTCGTTCTGACGTCGACGCACGGCAAGCCCCTGCCTCCGTGCGCCCCCGTCGCCCGGCCGTCGTCCCACGGCCCCGGCGATTCCACGGCGTGGTCTCCTCCGCGCCGCCCGGCCCCCCTGCTCCGCCCGTCATGACGCCCAAGCACGCCGCACTCGCGGAGATGATCGCCGCCGCCGGACGTCTCCTGCCGCCGCAGGGGCCGATCGATGCGTTCGTCGCCCAAAATCCTCTCCAGGGATTCGAGGCGATGCCTTTCGAGGAGGCGGTGGTCAGAGCGGCGAGGCTGTACCGAGCCCAGCCGTTCCTTCCCGAAAGCGACTACCGCACGGAACTCGGGAGAGCCCGAATCAGGGTCTCCGACCTGGAAGCAGTCCTCGCGGATGATCTCGCCGACCGTGGCCTGACGCCGCTTGCCGGCGGGCGAACCACGCTGGGACATTTGCACCTTCAGCTCCTCCTGCACGCCGTGCGGCTGGAGAGCGATTCGGCCGTCCGCTGGACGCTGACCGAAAGCGATGCGATCGAAGGTCGTGTCGCCGCCGAGCTCTGGCACGCGTGCGTCGAGATGGCTGCCGGATCGCGACCGATGATCGTCCACGTTCAGCCCCCGCTTCGGCACCGCGACCTGATCCTCAACGCATCGCCGACCCTCGATACCGATGCCCTCGTGCACCCGCTGCTGATCCGCATGGTGGCGGCCTTCGTCGATCAGGGGGTGGCCGCATGGCAGATGCCGGGCCGCGAACGGGGATTCCTCGCGGCCGTCGCGGATACCTATTCCGGAAGCATCGGCCCACACGAGCCCTGGAGCCGGCCTCTGCCGGCCAGGCTGCGGCCGATTCGCGACGCCTTCGACCGCGGCGGCGACGGCCCGTCGATCGCCCTCGACGTGATCGTGGAGCAACTCCACGGCCTGGGAGTGCCCGAATCGTCGTGGCCGGACTTCATCG
>Ga0208783_10001852_pt1 | contig 12355 bp, 8 predicted proteins | sample DEB19_08_DNA_2_FD_184529 | JGI IMG/M metagenome (GOLD analysis project Ga0208783, IMG submission 184529) | Aqueous microbial communities from the Delaware River and Bay under freshwater to marine salinity gradient to study organic matter... | ecosystem: Environmental > Aquatic > Marine > Coastal... | reverse complement strand
GACGCGAGAAGATGTCGCTCGTCTCCCGGCCTCGCGGGCTGTCCTGGGTCACGTACGGCATGTACATGTTGCTGGCCGGCTGGATCACGCCTGCTCCTCCACGTCGGGGGTCTCGGTGGTCTCGTCCTGTTCGTTGCTGTCGTTCGCGTCGTCCGCGGGTCGGCTGGGCTCCGGGAGGGTCAGGTCGACGGGGTTGCCGGCCTGGTCGACGACCTTCGCGTGGTCGACGAGGAACTGGAGCGCCTTGCCTCGGGCGATGTCGAAGCGTACTGCGTCGATGACGCCCTGCTGTTCGAGTTGGCGGCGCACCTTCTTGGGTGAGCCCTTCACCTCACCCACGATCCGCTCGACCTCGGCCTCCACCTCCTCGTCGGTCGCCTCGAGCGACTCCGCCGCCGCCACGGCCCGCAGTCCGAGGTCGACGAGGACGGCCTTCGTGGCACCCTCGCGCACCTCGGCGACGAAGGTCTCCTGATCCTGCCCGATCGCCATGAGGTACTGCGGGATCGTCATGCCCTGGGCCTCGAGCCGGTGGGCGAGGTCGTGCAGGCGACGCTCCATCTCGCGCTCGACCAGCGGCGTGGGGGCCTCGACCGGGACGATCTCCGCGACCGCTTCGAGCACCTTGTCCCGCAGGGACATCTGCGCCTGCACCTTGCCGACCAGCTCGATGCGGGTCGCCATGTCGGCCCGGAGCGCCTCGATCGTCTCGGCGTCGGTGTTCTCGTCGACCCAGTCGTCGGTGAGTTCGGGCAGCACCTTCTGCTGCGCGGCCTTGACCTCACCCCGGAAGGTCACCTCGTCGCCGGCCCGCTCGCCGAACCGCTCGGGCAGGGTGGCGGTGAACTCGAGCGTCGCCCCGGGTCGGGTGCCGCGGATGGCCTCGTCGAGCTCATCGACGAGGATCCCGGAGCCGACCTCGTAGGTGAAGTCGGTCGCGCTCAGGCCGGGCACGTCCTCGCCGTCGATCGAGCCGGCGATGTCGAGACGGGCGAAATCTCCGACCGTGAGGGCCGACTCGGAGTCCTCGAGGGTCGCGAAGCGCTCCCGCATCGCGTCGATCTGCTCGGTGACGCGCTCCTCGGTCGCCGCATCGATCTCGACCACCACGGTGAGCTCGTCGTACCCGGTCAGCCGGACCTCCGGCCGGACCTCCACCTCGGCGGTGAAGGTGATGTCGCCCTCCTCCTCCCCCGCGGTGATGTCGAGGGTGGGGGCCGCGATCACGTCGATCTCCTCGGCACCGACCGCCTCGACGTAGTAGTCGGGCAGGGAGTCCTTGATCGCCTGGGCGCGGGCCTCGGTGACCGGGATCGACTGCTCGAGGATCCGCCGGGGCGCCCGGCCGGGGCGGAACCCGGGGATCCGGATCTGCTGCGCGAAGCGGCGGTAGGCCGCGTCGATGGACTGCTCGAACTCGTCCGCCGGGACCGTCACGGTCAGGCGGACCTTGTTGCCCTCGAGGGGCTCGACCGACGTCTGCATAGGGGTGGGGACTCTACCGGGTGCCCCGACACCCGCCCCGATCCCGCCGCGTCACACCGTGAGGTGGTCCGGGGCGTCCGGTGTCCACCGGACGATCCACCGGCGGGCGACCCGGGCGGGCGCGCACCCCACGACCACGAACCAGACCCCGCGCCGCATCCGACTCCGCGCCGGCAGCGAGGGGTGGCGGACGAGGCTGCGGAGCCCGAGGCGCGCGAGTGCGGACGCGCGCTCACGCGGGATCGGATGGTGGTCCGGGTCCAGCCGGAGCGAGACGAGGCGCGCGGTCACGAGGGCCGGATCGAGCAGGTCCGGGACGTCCGGGCACCGCGCCGGGTCGAGTCCGGCCATGGGCGCGAGTCGCCGGACCGCCTGGTTGGTGGCTCCCGCCATCCGGATCTGGGTCCGGGCCCACCCGGCGGTCGTCGCGCTCCCTGCGTACTGGTTCGAACCGTGCACCCGGTACCCGGTCCCGACGAGGTCGGAGGCCACGATCCGCCCGAACAGCGGGACGGTCTCGGCGAGGTACTTGTCGGGCGCCCGGGAGAACTCGTCCGGGATCGGCAGGACCCGTTCGAGGACGTCGCGCCGGAACGCGTTCGCGCTCGTCGGTGGCCACGCGTGGTTCCGCGTGCACAGGACGACCTCGCGCAGGTCCCCGTCGGCGAGCAGGCCGGGGCGCTCCGGGCGCACCCGACCCGTCGCGGTCCCGTCGGTTCGGATGAGTTCGAGCCGCCAGTGCACCTTCACCACGTCGGGGTCGGCCGCGAACTCGCGCCGCACCGCCGCGAGGATGCCGGGCCTGAGGAGGTCGTCCGCGTCGAGGAGGACGACGACCGCCCCGGTCGCCTCGGCCACCCCGCGTCCGATCGCCGCCGCCTGCCCGGCGTTCTCCTGGACGACGAGCCGGACCCGGGACCCGAACGCCCGCACCCGGTCGGCCGAGCCGTCGGTGCTCCCGTCGTCGACCACGATGACCTCGTGCGGTGGGGGCACCTGCTCGAGCGCGCTCCGGATCGCGGCGCCGACGAAGCGCTCGTAGTTCCAACAGGACACGACCACGCTGACCGTCGGGTCCGTGGTCATCCCGCCCCGAGCATGGATCGTCCGTGCAGGCCGCTCGGCGCCGCGAGGCCGAGCAGGTCGAAGATCGTCGGCGCGAGGTCCACCACCCGACGCGTGCCGAGATCCGCCGGCGCGATGCCGGGACCGGCGACGAGTACGAACCCGGCACCGCAGTGCTCACCGACCCGGTGCGCGGGCACCGGACCGATGCGACCCGCGCGCGGGTGCTCGATCTCGTCGATCGGCGCCGACCACACGAACTCGACGTCGCCGGGGATCCCGCCGATCGCCATCGGGTCGTCGACGCGCGGGAAGGACGCGGACTCCACGATCGATCGGCCCGTGCGCGCACAGCGGGCCGCCGAGACCTGCTCGACGATCTCCTCGCAGGTGCGCAGGTAATCGGACCGATCGACGAAGCCGTCCCGCTCCCGGCCCCGCAGGTTCACCCGCACGAGTCCGGTCGTGAACGACGGCAGCACGAAGTACCGCATGGTCGGCCACCGGTGCCGATACCACCACACGGGCATGTAGTCCGGCGCATGCGGGGCCGGGCCGGTGCGGGCGACCTCGTACGGGGTCTCGCCCGGGATCTCGGCCGCCAGCACGCCCGGACGGTGTCCGGGACGACCGGCGGCCCGCCGCAGCGCGTCGCGCAACGGGCGCGGCGTCGCCCGCTTCACCCGGTTGCGCAGGGCCCGACGCGGACCGTCGGCGAAGTGGCCCGCGACGTGGTCCACCCACTGCACCCGGGGGTCGGGCACCACCGGCGAGCCGTCGCCCGCCGGCATGCGGAGCGCCGGCGGGAACCCGTGGAGGCGGTGCAGCAGTTCCGGCAACATCACGAAGGTCAGGAGGTCCGTGCGATTCACCGTCATGCCGTGCAGCGAGAACAGCACGACCGTCGCGTCGGGGGCCGCCGCCATCGCCCGGCCGACCGCCGCATCCACGGCTCGGTGGATCCGGTCCATCTCGGTGGCTGCGAGGTCGGCCGTCGGTGCGCCGTGCACCGGGCTCGAGGCGTCGATCCCGTGCCACATGCAGTGTGCGCCGGAGTGCTCCTCGGACCACACGGCGACCGCCAACCGCCAGTCCGGCACCCGGTCCATCAGATCGACGAGCACCTCGGCACGCGTCGCCGCGCCGGCGACGAGCGCGTCGGTCACGGTGCGGAGGTACTCGGGCGAGTACCAGAGCGGGTCCGACTCGCGGGCGAACGCCGGGTGCGGCCCATACCGCCGGTCGAGGTCGGCGAGCAGGCCGACCGGCAGCGAGGTGCGGGCGAACCCGGGTGCGTGCGCCCCCCAGGCGACGACCTGCGCACCGGCGACCCGCGGCGAGACGACGCCACGTTCGGGCAGGTCGAGGGACACCACCGGAAGCTCCTCGCCACGCGCCCACCACGGCTCGAGGGCGCCCGGCCCGCGCATGCGGGCGTCGTAGTCGGCAGGATCGAAGGAGGCCATGCCCCAGAACCCCTGGGACGCCGCGGTCCGACCGGTCGAGAACTCGGTCCAGAGCGCCTCCGAGCGCAGCGCGTCGCGGCTGTCGATGGCGGCCGACGCGGCGCGGGCCCGCAGCGCCGCGAGGGCCGGGAGCTCACCGGCGTCGACCTTGGGCACGATCGAGGCCCAGTCCAACGAGTCGATGCCGATAGCGAGCACTCGCGCCACGCGTCGACCTCCTCGTTCCGGGTTGCGGCGGCCACGTCAGCGTACCGGTGTGACGTGGCGTCATGGCCCACGCGGATAGGTTGCGGCCGTGCGCCGGTCCCTCCCCGCCCCGCCCCTGCACCGCGTGCAGGAACGCGCGTGAGACTCCTCGTACTCGGCGGGGCCGGGTACATCGGGAGCGTGGTCGCGGCCGAGCTCGTGGCCGGGGGTCACGAGGTCACCGTGGCCGACGACCGGTCCCGCGGACGGGCCCGGGTCGACGGCACCGAGTTCGTCGAGGTCTCGCTCCTCGACCCGGCCGGACTCGCCGCCCTGTGCGCACGCGGCTTCGACGCCGTGCTCCACTTCGCCGCGCTCTCCATCGTGCCCGAGTCGGTGCGCGAGCCCGAGCTCTACTTCCGCACCAACGTGCTCGGCACGCTCAACCTCCTCGAGGCGATGCACGCGCACGGGATCCGGCGGATCGTGTTCTCATCGACCGCCTCGACCTACGGCGAACCGGCGTCGGTCCCGATCGACGAGGACGCGCCGACCCGCCCGACGAACCCCTACGGGGCCTCCAAGCTCGCGGTCGACCACCTGCTCGGCGCCTGGGCCGTCGCGCACGACGCAGGCGCGGTCAGCCTCCGGTACTTCAACGTCGCGGGCGCGGCCCACGGCCTCGGCGAGCACCACGATCCGGAGACCCACCTCATCCCGATCGTCCTCGACGTCGCGGCCGGGACGCGCGAGTCGGTGGCCGTGTACGGGACCGACTACCCCACCCCCGACGGGACCGCGATCCGTGATTACATCCACATCGCCGACCTCGCAGCTGCCCACGTGCTCGCGATCGAGGCGACCGCGAGCACCGGACACCGGATCTACAACCTCGGCAACGGCGAGGGCTTCAGCGTACGCGAGGTGATCGACGCGGCTCGTCGGGTCACCGGCCGCGCCATCGCCACCGTCGACGCACCTCGCCGCGCCGGCGATCCCGTCCGCCTCGTGGCCTCCAGTGAACGCATCCGTCGCGAACTGGGTTGGCGACCGCAGCACACCGACGTCGAGCGGATGATCGCCGACGCATGGGCGCACCGGACCCGGTGACCGCGCCGGGTCAACGACCCGGGTTCGTCGAACGACCCGCGAACCGGCGCTCGTCGCGCAGCACCCGGTACGCCTCGACGACCGGGGCGAGTTGGGCCGGGGTCGACGCGTGCAGGATCACGCCGTCCGCACCGCGGGCGAACTGATCCTGCACCCGTGCCGCGCAGGTCGCGGCGTCACCCACCGCGCTCGCGGCGAGCCACTCCTGCGGGAACAGCCCCGCGATGTGCTCGAGCTCGGCGACCGTCGCCTTCGCGTCGATCGCGCCCCCCACCCCGGCGACGACCTCATCGGCCCGGAATCGATCGAGCACCGCGGGGTCCCAGCCGTTGACGTTCACGAGCAGGTCGCCGTACGCCTGGCAGTAGGTCGCGAGCCGACCGACCATCGCCCGGAGCCGCCGCTCCTCGGTGAGGTCGCACCCGACCGCAAGCACCGACCACACCCGCACCGCCGCCGGATCGCGACCGGCCTCCTCGGCCCCCCGACGGATGGACGCGACACATCGCTCGAGCGCGGCGTCCGAGAAGAACGTGTGGAGGATCACCCCATCCATCACCCGTCCGCCGAAGGTCATCGCCCGTGGCCCGAGCGCGGCCATGAGGATCGGGATGTCCTCGTCGAAGGTCGGATCGAGGCCCAGGTACGGGTACGCGCCGGCGGGCCCGTCGTGACCGAACACCGTCTCGCCGCGCCACAGGCGACGCATGAGGCCCACGAAGTCCTCCATCTGGGCGAAGGTCACCCGCGGGGCACCGATCGCGTCGAACAGGAAGTCGAAGCCGCGGCCGAGACCGAGCGCGAAGCGACCACCGGAGAGTCGATGCACCGTCGCCCCCCAGGTCGCGGTCACGAGAGGATGGCGCGTGTTGTGGTTGGTCACGCCGGTCGCGATGCCGAGGGTGGAGGTCACCGCGGCCGCCGCACCGGTGAGCGCGGCCGCCTCCTTGACGTTGAACCGCTCCGAGACGAAGCAGGATCCGAGACCGACGGCCTCCGCGTCACGGCACTCGTCGAGCAGGTCGGCGGGGGTCTCGGTGTGCCCGGCGAGCCCGTAGAAGCCGAGTTCGGGCAGGGGCGTGGGGTTCGACACGGTCCGTCACCTCGTGGTCGCGGTCGGGCGCGCACGGTAGCGTCACCCGCACGGGAGGTGGCGCAGTCCGGTAGCGCACGACCTTTGGGTGGTCGAGGCCGCGGGTTCGAATCCCGCTCTCCCGACGAGGCGAGCCCCCTCGCGGGCCGCGCGCCGCGATCAGGCGCCCGGGATCCCCTGCGGGGGCGCGGGCGGCGTGACGTCGGCCGCGGTGGACGCCCGGAACGACGTCGCCTCGACACCCGACGAGTCGCCCGCATCGCTCGCCACCGCCCGGAGCAGGAACCCGGTCTCGGCGTCCAGGCACACGGTGACATCGGTCGATCGACCGAGGACCGCCGCCGAGACGGTCGCGCACTCGGCCGCCCGGCCCGCGATGGTGTCGCGGGAGGTCGCCGTGCGCACCGACCCGAGGGGCGATGACGACGAACCCAGACCGTCGAAGAGGGCGGCGTACCTCCCGAAGAACGACTGCACGATCGTGCCGGCCAGGTCCACGTTGCCGGGCAGCTCGAAGCACTGTGCCTCCGCACCCGCTCCGGAGCAGGTGGAGGACCGCTCGTCGGTGCGGTACAACGCGTCTCCTCCGAAGGAGATGGACGAGTCGCCGTCGTACTGGACGATCGTGAACCCCTCGTCGCCGTCCCCGTTGCGGTAGGTGACCCTGACGTCGGCCGACCCCGCCCGACGAGCGAGTTCGGCGAACTCCCCGCCGCCCGTCGACGCCGTGGTCGTCGTGACCCTCGAGGTGTCGGATCCCTCGTCGGAGGTGGACGACCCGCCGCACGCGGCGAGCGCGAGCGCGAGCGCCGTGACCGTGGCCAGGGTCGCGAAGGGGCGCATCGCTGGGAAGGTACCCGCACCGCTGGTCCGTTCCCCCGCGCCCACCACCGGTGGCCCGGCCCCACGCCCCGTGGCGGTAGGCGTCCGGTGTCCCGTACGCTCCGCCCATGCGCTCGCCCCGGCGGTACCTCGCCCTCGGCCCGGTCATCCTCGGGATCCTCGGTGGGCTCGGCACCGGTGTCCCGACCCCGGCCGGCGCGTCCGTGCCGGTGAGTCGACCGGCCGATCCGGTGGTGCTCACCGGGGCCGACGTCCCGACACTGGTCGGGCGTCTCCCGAACCGCATCGTGGCGCTCCGGTGGACCGGTTCGGCCTGGCAGCGACGCCACGTGCAGGTCGACGAGCGCGCCGTCGTGAACTTCGCGAAGGTCTACGGCATCCTCAGCGCGCCGTACACCGCGTTCTGGGGCAGCCAGCCCGGGCTCGTGAACGCCACCGTGTACACCTCGACCGCGACCTGGACCGGGAACGACGTCGATCGCACGGTCGATGCCGACGACGAGATCGTGTTCATGGCCCGCGATGGCGGCCTGCAGGCCACCGGCGCGCCGCAGCCCCCGGGCACCGCGACGGGTTCCGGTGTCGAGATCCGCATCACCGATCCACTGGTCCCCGACGCCGAGTCATTCCTCTACCTGTTCGAACGGGGCACCACCGGCGTCCTGCCCGGCGGCGCGGGCCCCCGGTACACCACGTACGCGTTCCGTCTCCTGTCCGGCCCGTACAAGTCGACGTACTCGCGCTTCGCCGGGCCGAACCCGGAGGACTCCCGGTTCCGCGGCGCGACCTACCAGCGGCACTTCGCCGACCGGTGGCTCAGCGACCAGCTGACCATGGTCACGAACGGCACGCTCTCCGCCGACCTGCTCGACCGTCAGAAGGTGCTCTTCTCGCCGAGCAACTGCATCCGGTCGGAGACCACGTTCAACGAGACCACGGGGTACGGCTCCGCCGAAGGAGCCTTCATCGCGAACAAGAACGGGCCGGTCCGGGCGATCCGGTCCTTCGTGGGCGCCAACTCCGGGCCGAGCACCCAGCGCACCCACCTCCTGTACGACCGGCGGGAGGAGGTCGTCACCGATCTGCGGGTCCACTCGATCCCGTCGGTGATGGACCTCTTCGACTACTCGACCGCGGCGTACGGCATGACCTACCGCAACGCGCTCAATCAGACCGGTGTCGGACTCGACGGGACTCCGGACAGCCTCGTCGGCGGCGAGGCGTCCTGGGAGCAGTTGAGCGGGACGGCCGGGACGATCACCCACGTTCACGACCTGACGGCCTCGTTCCCGCGCACCGTGACCAACTACCACCTGGACGACTCGACGCCGGCGGACACCCAGTGCACCGGCGACGCCGTCGCGGCGACCAGCGGCCCGTACATCACCTCGACCATGCCGTGCACCGACCCCGGGCTGAACTGCAGCGCGACGCTGCAGTCCCGCCGGACGATCTTCTACGAGGGACCGGGTGGCGATGCCTCGAGCGCGGCGGCGCGCCGGGACCAGGTGACGACCCCGGTCGCTACGACCGCGGTTCCGTGGAGTCCATGAACTGAGCCGGCGGCACGAGGGGCGGTAACGTCACGCTCCGTCGCGGATGTAGCTCAATGGTAGAGCCCCAGCCTTCCAAGCTGGCCATGCGGGTTCGATTCCCGTCATCCGCTCCACCCGCCGCAGCGACACGGCGGACCGCACATCACCGGAACCGCATCACGCCGTCGTCGACGTGCGACCTCCGGAACAGCTTCCGGTCGTGCTGGTAATCCTGCGGGTTGATCCACGGCTCACGGTCACCCTGACGAGGCATCCGGTCCATGTGCCGATTCATGTACCCGGGCGTGAAGCCCTCGATCCACCGGCGCGGCGACATCCGCTCGTCCTCGGGCCGCAGCCGCGGGGTGCACTCGGTCGCCCCGATCGACTCCATGTGGTTGAGCAGCCGGCACACGTACTCGCAGATGAGGTCGGTGCGCAGGGTCCACGACGCGTTGATGTAGCCGAACGACGAGGCCAGGTTCGGCACGTCGGAGTAGGCCAGCCCCTTGTAGGTCCAGGTGCGCGCGAAGTCGATCGGTTCCCCGTCGAGGGAGAACGCGACCTCGCCCAACGTCACGAGCTCGAGCCCCGTCGCAGTCACGATCACGTCGGCGTCGAGGTGCTCACCCGACTCGAGGTCGATGCCCGACTCGGTGAACGTCGCCACGCGGTCGGTGACCACCGAGGCCGTCCCCGCCCGCAGCGCTGCGAACAGGTCCCCGTTCGTGACGAGGCAGACGCGCTGGTCCCACGGGCCGTAGGACGGGGTGAAGTGCCGCTCCACGTCGAAGTCGGGGCCGAGCTCCTCGCGTACCTTGCCGACGAGGTACTCCTTGACCTCGTCCGGCTTGGCCTGCGACCTCCGGTAGAAGATCCGCTGGAACATCGTGTTCTTGAACCGCGTGATGCGGTACGCCAGCATCGCGGGGAGGAGCCGGCGCAGCCAGTTCGCAACGCGGTCGACGTCGGGACGCGACACCACGTAGGTCGGAGATCGCTGCAGCATGGTGACGTGCGCAGCACTGCGCGCGAGTTGTGGCACCAGGGTGATCGCGGTCGCGCCCGACCCGATGACGACGACCCGGCGTCCCGACAGGTCGAGGTCGTCAGGCCACTCCTGGGGATGGATGACGGGACCCCGGAACCGATCGCGACCGGGGAACCCCGGATCGTGGCCCCGGCGGTAGGAGTAGTACCCGGAGCACATGAACAGGTAGCCGCAGGAGATCGTGACCCGCGCCCCCGTGTCGGTGCGTCGGGCCGTCACGACCCAGTGGCGACGCTCGCTCGACCAGTCGGCGGACTCGACGAGATGGCCGAAACGGATGTGCTCGGTGATGTGCGACTCGCGCGCGGTGTCCCGCAGGTACTGGAGGATCGCGGGCCCGTCCGCGATCGCCTTGTCGGCGATCCAGGGACGGAACTCGAATCCGAGCGTGTGCATGTCGGAGTCGCTGCGGATGCCCGGGTACCGGAACAGGCTCCACGTGCCCCCGAGGTCCGCTCGTCCCTCGAGGATCGTGAAGGTGCGGTTCGGACTGCGGTGCTGGAGGTGCCAGGCCGCGCCGATCCCCGAGATGCCGGCCCCGACGATGAGCACGTCGACGTGCTCCACCGGACCCGCCGATCCCTTCGTCACGACGTCGGCGCGAAGGACACGCGCCGCGCGCCCCGGGTGATGACGACCATGGCCGCCAACGCCCCCGCGTAGCAGAGGAGGCCGGCCACGAACGCGGCCGGGATGCCGAGGAACACGGAGAGCACGACCCCGAGAACCGATGCGCACACCGACGCGGCCCCGTTCACGGCCCACAGGTAGGCGGTGGACGACTCCCCCGCGGCGCCGGCCGCCCGCATCCCGATCACGAACGGCATTCCCATCCCGAGGCTCAACGGCGCGAGCAGCAGGACCGCGATCGCCACACGCGCGGGCGTGGTCGCCGCACGCGTCGCGTGCAGGACGATCGGGGCGAGCAGGCCGAACGCCCCGGTGCCGACGAGGAGCACAGCGAGTGGCCGGACGAGCGAGCGGGGATCATCCACGTGGACGAACCGTTCGGTGAGCATGGCCCCGATACCGCTGAACAGCAGCACCGAGAGCAGGACCACGGCGAGCGAGGACGTCGGATTCCCGAGGTACAGGCTGAACCGTTGGAGCTGCGATACCTCGATGAGCAGGAATGCGAAGCCGATCGCTGCGAAGTAGGCGACGAACGGCGCCGCAGGCCGACGCTCCTCGTGCTTCCGATCCAGCAACCACGGCACCGCCAGCAGTGCGACTGCGAGCACCAGCACGCACAAGGCCAGCAACGCGAGGACGAGCACCGGGCGCGTCACGAAGTTGTCGCCGAGGCCCCCACCCCTCACGAATGTCCGCAGGTTCGCCATCTGGAAGAAGTACGGCCGCGAGTCGGTCGGCGGGGATATGTCCTCGACCACGCTGCGCACCGCCGGTCCGGGGCCACCGGGCGCGAGGAGCGACGCGAACTTCACGTCCTCGGCGACCGTCGGCGTCAGGATCGGCGTGAACCCGAGCTCGGCCACCGCGCGATCGAGACCGGCGCGCTGTGCGGTCGTGAACCCATCGGGGCTCACGAGGATCGTGGCGAGGCGGACGCCGAAGGAATTGACGGGCGCCCGGTAGATGAGCACGTGATCGCGCGGGTTCTCGACCCCGAGGTTCACGAGCGCCTGCGCGGCGAGGGCCGTGGTGCGGTACATCTCGAGCGGACCGTCAGTGCCGGGGAACGAGTAGAAGCGGGTCACCGACAGCATTCCGTGCGGCTGGAGCCGCTGCAGGAACAGTTCCCACGCCTCGGTCGTGTACAGCGAGTTCTCGGTGAGCGCGAAGGCCCCTGCACCCTGGGCCGCCCACGTATCGATCAGCGAGATCTGGACGATGTCGTACCGGGTCCGGTCGCGCTCGAGGTAGCTGCGGGCCTCATCGTTGACGAACCGCACTCGCGGATCACGATCGAGATGTCCGGTGAACTCCCCGTACTTCCCGTTCGCGAACCGCAGCACGAGCGGATTGATCTCGATCCCGGTCACGGACCGTTGGTCGAACACCAGAGCAGCTCGGACGTCCTGCCCGCCACCCGATCCGATGACGAGCACGTCGCCGTTCGGCGTGACGCCGTGGGCCAGGTACTGGATGGCTCCGCGGAGGGTGTTCGCCTGCCCCTCGGTGTTCGGGATGAGCGCCGTGCCCGCGGTCGTGTCGATCGTGATGCCGGCGGGGGTGCGCCCGTCCTCGCCCGGGTACACGCTCACGCGGGAGAACGCGTTCCAGCGCTCAGCGAGGGTCGGCACGTCGCGCGCCTCCTTCGCCCAGATGATCCGCAGCGCGCCTCCCCCGTTGCGGACGGCGACCGCGTTGGCCACGCCGAGGACCACGAGCACCACGGCGAGGAGCGCCGTCACGGTCCCCGCGACCCGAACGCCTGCACCGTGCGCGAACGCCAGTGCGCCGAGGGTCGCGAATCCCGCGACGACGAGCACCGCACTCGGGCCGTCGAGCACCTGGAGGGTGGCGACCACCGCGATGCAGCCGACGGCCGCGCCGACGA
>Ga0208783_10001851_pt1 | contig 12358 bp, 12 predicted proteins | sample DEB19_08_DNA_2_FD_184529 | JGI IMG/M metagenome (GOLD analysis project Ga0208783, IMG submission 184529) | Aqueous microbial communities from the Delaware River and Bay under freshwater to marine salinity gradient to study organic matter... | ecosystem: Environmental > Aquatic > Marine >... | reverse complement strand
TGGCCAAGCGCATGACTGTGCACGAACTCGCCGTCCTGCCGCACTACCACCCCACCCTCGCCGAGATTTGGACCTACCCTGCCGAGGAATTGGCGGACCAAATCTAACCAGCAGACGCGCGCCCCCATGACGGAACACGCCACACGGAACTCGGCTCCCTATCGCGGCCGCATCGCGCCGTCGCCGACGGGGTATTTGCACCTCGGCCATGCCCGGACGTTTGGGATGGCACAACAACGAGCGCTCGAACACGGCGGCAGTGTCATTCTGCGCAATGACGATCTCGACCGCGACCGCTGCAAGCCGGACTTCGTGCAGGCGATGTATGAAGACCTGCGCTGGTTTGGTTTCGATTGGTCCGAAGGCCCGGACTGCGGCGGCCCGTTTGCGCCCTACAATCAAAGTGAACGCATGGCACATTACTGGGCGATGCTGACGAAGTTGATTGAGTTGGGCGCGATCTATCCCTGCACCTGTTCCCGCAAGGACATCCAAGCCGCCGCCACCGCCCCGCACGCCGCTGATGACGAATCGATCTACCCCGGAACTTGTCGTAGAAATCGCAAATCTGACATCGCAAATCGTAAATCGAGCTGGCGTTTCCACGTCCCCGATGGCGATATTATTTCCTTCACTGACGCCAACCTCGGCCTGCAGCAGTTCATCGCCGGCAAAGACTTTGGCGACTTCTTGGTGTGGCGGCATGACGATGTTCCCGCCTACCAACTCGCCTGCGTCGCTGATGATGCCGCCATGCAGATCACCGAAGTCGTGCGCGGCGCCGACCTGCTCGTTTCCACCGCGCGGCAACTACTCCTTTACCGTGCGCTCAATCTGCCTGCACCAAGTTTTTACCACTGCCCCCTGATGACGGATGGACAAGGCATTCGCCTGGCCAAACGCCATGACGCCCTCAGTCTCCAACGCATGCGCGACGAAGGGCGCAGCCCCGAAGAGATTCGCACAGGCTGGTAATACCCATTCTGAACTCGATATTTACCGCGGAGACGCAAAGCGTAGAGTGGAGAACGATTTTCGTCTCCCTGCACCTTTGCTTGTCCGCAGTTAAGCCCCTGCAATTCCTGATTAGCTGAGTTCCAAATCCACCCCCCAGCCGTTGCGAATGAGGTGAAAGCTTGCAAAAGATGGTGAATTATTTTCTGCGCGTTTTGTCTGAAACGCATGGCTGCCATCACCAAGAAGACACCCGCCTCAAGCTCCAGTTCGTCGCCAACACCGACCATTCCATCCACGCCGGACTCGTCGTCGTCGAGGCCATGGCTCGCCGCTTCGACCTCTGGCGCAAGCTGGGCAAGCTCGCTTGCCTGGATCTCCGCAAGGACAAGAAACGCGGCTTCGGCCCGGAGGTCATCGTCGGCCAGTTGATTTATGCCCTCTGCTCCGGCGGCGGCTGCCTCTCCGACAGCGAGGCGCTCAATGATGATCCGCTGGCACGCGAACTCTTCGGCGTGGGCAAATTCGCCGACCAGTCCCAGGTCGGCGAATGGTTGCGCGAACAATCCGGCGAAAGTGTCGCGGCGCTGCGCCAGTTGCTACACCAGTTCGTGGCGTGGGTGTGGCAGCAGGCCGAACCCCGGCGACAGCCCCAAGGATGTGAGCGATCAACTCCTGCCCATGCTCGAACGCAATTGTTTCCTCTGGAAGGAAAAGGCAGCGCACTTCTACGCCGACAGCAGGAGCAGCCCGGGCGTTTACCTGAAGGCCATCGCCGCCGTGGCTGGCACTACACCGTGAGCTACAACAAGTGGACCGGCCCGCTGGAACGCACCGCGCAAGAGCTCCCCGCGCTGAGTTGGAAGGAGAACGGCAACGCGCACCACGCCTTTCTGCGTCATCAGCCCGAGGGCCGGACCGGGGCGCAGTTGTTTGCGGTGAGCCGGCGACGGGACGGTCTCTTCGACCACTACGGTTTCATCGCCTGCTACGACGGGCAGACCGATGCGGCGCGCGTGGGCGAGCGACATCACCTCAAAGGCGACAAGGAGCAGTTGTTCAGAGAAGTGCTGAATGGGCTGGACCCGCACCGTTCGCCGCGCTCGGCGCTGATCGCCAACCAGATCTATTATCTCATCGCGGCCCTGGCCTACGACCTGATGGTGCCATCAAGTTGCTGGACTTGAATGACGACTGCCAGGGCTGGCGGATCAAGACGCTGATGAAGAAGCTGGTGATGTTGCCGGGGCGGATGGGGCGGCGCTCGCGGCAATGGGTGGCGCGGGTGCTGGTGCCCGGCGCGTGGTTGTGCTGGTGACAGCGGTGGGCGCAACGCGTGTGGCCGATGAACGGACCGGGACGTCCCCGGCTCGTCGCCGCCAGCGGCTGACGCCCCGACTGAACCGATTGCGAGCCCGCTCCGTCCCGCAGAGACCGGACGCGGCGGAGCCTTGCCTTCCAGCCCGCGTGCCCCCCGGAAAAATGCTGTCCTTCGGCGCAGTGGGCAGCCCTCGCACCCCGCAAGAGACAATCTTCCCTGACACTCCTGCTGACGCCTTCCGTTCCACACCTTCAAACCGTCAACCCCATTCTCATCGTAATCATTGAGGGGAGATCACGCATTTCCGACTTGAACAAACCGCAGGCGTGCCGTTTTTGGGCGCATGAACGAGTGGTTATCGGTCATCATTCTTGGAATAATCGAAGGAATCACTGAATTCCTCCCCATATCCTCCACGGGCCACCTGCTTTTGGCCGGACAATTCATGCCCCGCCGGAGCGAATTATTTGTGGTCGTCATTCAATCGGGAGCGGTTTTGGCAGTCATCCCCCTGTTTTGGGACCGCTTCCATCAATTCCTCTTCAGATGGCGGGAGCCAGCGACCCGCAATTACCTGGCTAAAATACTCGCGGCATTCTTCCTCACGGGCGTGGGTGGTATGGTCCTCAAGAAAGCCGGACTTGAACTACCCGAAACCGTTTGGCCCATTGCCATCGCGCTGATAGCCGGGGGCATCGCGTTCTTGTGGATCGAGGCAAAGCTGCGTGGAAGGGCATTGAAGGGAGACGTCACTTGGACCATGGCGCTGGCGGTGGGTGCTGCGCAACTGGTGGCTGGGGCATTTCCGGGAACCTCGCGGTCCGGTGCATGCATCCTGCTGTTACTGCTGCTGGGATTAAATCGCCCGCTCGCGACAGAGTTTGCGTTTCTGGTGGGTATCCCGACGATGCTGGCTGCGGGCGGCTATGAAATCATCAAGGCCCTGGGCCAAGCCGGAGCTGATGCAGCACCCGAAAACTGGTCGCTGGTTGGCTTGGGATTTGCCAGTTCCGCCATCGTTTCATTCATGGCGGTAAAGTGGCTGCTACGCTACATCCAGACGCACACCTTCATTGTATTCGGCTGGTATCGGATCGCGCTGGGATTGCTGGTGCTGCTGCTCGCTTTACGTTGAGGTCAACGCGAACCATCGGGGATGACGATCGTTTGCCCCACTTTCATGCTGTTCGCCTTCAAGCCGGGGTTGGCCTTCAATACATCTTCAACGGTCACATCCACCTTTTCCCGGCGGTACGCCGCCACAATCGCGGACAACGTGTCGCCCGATTGAACGGTGTATTTGAAACCTGATGCGGCGGGGGCCGATGGTTGGGCGGAGGGCACGGGCGCAGCCGCCACCGCCTTCGACGCCTTTTTGATCTCCGACAAAATCAACTCCCGGTCCGCCTCGCGTTTGCGATCCACTTCCTTGAGGCTGTCAGCCAAAGCCTTCAGATCATCCGCACCGGCATAATTGCCTTGAGGCTTGGCCATTTGGAGCCGCAGCTCCTGCATCTCCTTCAAGGCATCCGCCAGGCGCTTTTGCAATTCCACGTTGGCCGTTTGCAGGGCAGTGAGCTCGGACCGGAGGCGGTCAATCTGCTCCTGAGTGGCAGCATCCTGTGCCCGCAAGACCGGTGTGAAGGTGACCAGCAACAGACCAACCAGAAAAAAGCGTTTCATGCCGCGACAATAGAAACGAGCGGGAAATCCCGCAAGTGTTGTGTGGCAGGAGTTACCCACACTCACGCAACATCCGTCAGGCGGTAGGTGCCGGGGCAATGAAGAGCTCCGAGCCATCAAGATGGCTCAAGATCATGTCAACCGTGCGGAGGATGGCCCCTTGGTTCTGTTGCACCACGGCGAGGGCATTGCGCCCGAGTTCCGTCCGGCGCCCTTCGTCGCCCAGCAGCAGCGCAAACGCCTGTTCCAATTCTTCACCATTCTTCACCTGACAGGCTCCGCCTTGGGCCACGAATTGGGCGGCAATGTCCGCGAAGTTTTGCATATTCGGGCCGAACACCATCGGTTTGGCCAGCGCACCCGGTTCGATGGGGTTTTGCCCCCCCACGGCGGTGATGCTTTTGCCGACAAAAATCAACGTAGCCTGAGCATAAAAATAACGAAGTTCGCCAGTAGTATCCACCAACAGGCAATGCAATGAACCGGCGGGGTGTCGCGTGCGAGGCGTCATCTCGCTACGATAGGCAAGATCAACCCCGAGTTGCTGGAGTTCGCGTCCGACCTCACGCGCCCGCTCGAAATGACGGGGAACCAGCACGAGAAACAAATCGGGGAAGCGCTTGCGCAACCGCTGGCAGATGCCGGCCAGCAAAACCTCCTCGCCCGCATGCGTGCTTCCCGCCACGAGAACCGGGGCGCCAGCGGGCACGCCACATTGGGCCAGGAGCCCGGGCACATCCAATCGCCGCGTCTGGTCTACCTTGGCCGCGTCAAACTTGAGGCTGCCGACGACATGGATGGCCTCCGGACGGCAGCCTAATTCGCGCAATCGCGCCGCATCCGCCTCGTTTTGGGCTCCCACCGCCGTAAACGACGCAAACAATTGCCGGAACAAAAAGCCATAACGCTGGTAACCGCGAAACGAGCGCTCCGACAGGCGCGCGTTCACGAGGAAAACCGGGGTTCCCCGATCGCGCAGGCGCCAGATGAAGTTCGGCCAAATTTCCGCCTCGACTAAAATCACCGCATCCGGCCCGATCGTATTCAGGGACCGGGCAACGCAGCGCCAGCGATCGATCGGGTAATAGAACTTACCGATGTGGGGGGGGAGGCGTTTTTGCAACTCGCCCATGCCGGTCGTGGTCGTGGTGGACACCATGATCTTGACGTTGGGCAGGCGCGGCTCGAGGGCGCGGATCAGTTGAGTGCAGACGTTGACTTCACCGACGCTGACCGCGTGCAGCCAAAGCACGTGGCGATTGGAGAGCGATTGCTTGGTTTTGGCGTCAAAACTTCCGAAACGCTGGCCGAAGCCCTGGGTCCAATTGCCACGGCGCCGCATCCGCATGAAGTAATACGGAGCGGCCAGCCAGAACAATATCGTGAAGAGAATGTTGTAAACCGTGCGCACAATGTCCCAATCCTGGGGTGATTTTGGGCGAGGACGGGTTCCCGGAAAAGGAAAAAGCCCTGCGCCGATCCAAATCAGCGGCGAAAGAATAAGAGCCACACAATCAATAGCATTGGGAGCATGACCGGCAGCGTGAATCGCAGGACATAACCGAGGAAGGTAGGCGTGCGGACCTTTTGATGATCCGCAATGGCTTTGACCATGAAATTGGGGCCATTGCCAATGTAGGTGTTGGCCCCAAAAAACACGGCACCCACGCTTATGGCCACCAACAAGGAGCCAAATTCGGGCGTCTGGACCATGGATGCCAAGACGGCCGGGTTGCTGGCCCCCTCGCCCGCCGAGGCACTCAGGAAACTTAGATAGGTCGGCGCATTGTCGAGGACACTGGAGAGCGTGCCGCTCCCCCAGTAAAACAAGGCCGGAGAAAACCCGCCCAGTTTCCCGGAATAATGAGCCGCATTGTTTTGCAGCCAATCAAGAGCAGGCATCATGGTGCAGAATATCCCGATAAACAAAATGGCCACCTCTTGTATCGGGTGAAAGGTGAAGTGATTAGCCTCGTGGATATCCTTGCGAGTGGTAAACCATGAGCCCGCGGCGGCGGCCAACATCAGAGCCTCACGAACGAATATCGGCTGGCTGATGAACACAGCCACCAAAATCACCGCGAGAAAGCCGACATTGCCCATTCCCCGGAATTTGAATTGGTCCGGCGACTCAGCCACCTCCCGCACGGCCTTCGGAGCGCGCAGATAATTGCGCCGATCAACGACATAAAACATCAGGAGCAAAACGCCGATGCCCGTCACCCACATCGGCCAGCAATGTTCCGCCACCCACCAAAACGGGACCCCCTTCAGATACCCCAGGAACAAGGGCGGATCGCCAATCGGAGTGAGACAGCCGCCCACATTGGAGACCACGAAAATGAAAAACACAATGTGGTGCGCCGTGATACGATACTTGTTCATCCGAATCCACGGACGGATCAGCAGCATGGATGCGCCTGTGGTGCCGAGAAAATTTGCGAGCACAGCTCCCAACAAGAGGAACCGAACATTTTCAAACGGAGTCGCCTCCCCTTTGACGGTGATATGAATGCCCCCGGAGACCACAAACAAGGAACCGATCAAAACAATGAAGCTGACGTATTCATGCGCCACGTGAAGCACGCGTTCATGAGCGTGGAGACCAAACAAGTAGTAAACCAGCGTGATCGCGCCGAGGGCCAAGGCCACTTTGGGATAATGCCTACCCCAAGCCTCGGCGTTTACCAATGGCCCCAAAGCAATAGCCCGAAGGGGATCATCATCCACGGGCTGGGGTTCAATAAATGATCCTCCATGCGCCGCGGAAGCTAGGAACGCGCTTTATCCTGGTCAAACTGAATCCAGCTGAGGCTGGCAATAAAGGCGTAACCCTCCCCCCTCCGCGGAATCAAAACGCCATCAAGGCGGAAGGAAGAGGGCTTAATCGCTGAAAGCAGACGGCTACCTGTCACTGGCAAGACCAGGGCAACCGTCTGCAAGAGTGGACGTGGGCGCCCACGACTGGAGACGGTGGCCCAAGGAATGAATCGTGATGGCGATGAATCGACCGGTTTTCATGCGGCAATCAATTCACGCGTTTCAGCCAAGATCGCCGCCTGACGACGAGCCCGTCGCTTGGCCATCGCCACCTTCTCCTCGAACAACGCCGGGAAGAACAGCAAAGGATACGCCGTCGCCCAAACCAGGCCCGCCGCTTCATTGGCGGCCCGTCTGAGTTCGATTCCAAGCGTCGCCGTTTCCGCATTGGCCAATCGCTCCCGGAGCAACCGCTGGTTCAGCCGCTCGAACTCGTTTTCCAAGACGGCCCGGAACGGCGCGGGCGGCAGGGGATTCACCTCGAACCGGGTTTCCGGTCCGAACACGGTAGGGACTCTATTTGCATTCATGTTCTATGCTTTCTTTTTCGCCGTGGCTTCTGCCGCGTCGCTCAACAAAAAACCCGCGATTGTTTCTCAATCGCGGGTTTTCTGTGAAATCGTTGTTACTTCGTTTTAGGTATCCAAACCTACTTCACCAGAAAACCCGCCACCGCACTGCCAACGAGACGTAATAAACGTCGCGCGATGGGTGAGCGCGGAGCACTTGATTGTCTGGACCATGTTCTTCATTTCAACGCGGCCATTAAACACCATCAAAGTGCCTTTGTCAAACCGACCGCTCCGTTTGCATTTTTCGTGCCTTCCCCTGCATTCCAAGTTCAAATGAACGGCAACAAATGAGTAAAATCGTCGGCATAGATTTGGGCACCACCAACTCACTGGTGGCCACAGTGGATTCTGGCATCCCGCTGGTTCTCGCGGACGCAGGCGGCAAACGCCTGACTCCATCAGTCGTGCATCTATCGAAACCCGGAGAGAAGCCGCTGGTTGGACTCCCGGCCAGCCGCCTGCGAGCCCTAAGACCTTCGGAGACAGTTTACTCAGTGAAGCGCTTCATCGGCCGCCGCGCCAATGAACTGACCGACACGGACGCGGATGTCCCCTACCCGCTTAGCCGCAGCGGCTCTGGCCCGGCGACGATTGACCTGCATGGCCATTCTTGGACACCGGAAGAAATCTCCGCTGAAGTCCTGAAGAAGCTCAGAGCGGATGCCGAATCCAGTTTAGGTGAATCCGTGACCCGCGCAGTCATCACCGTGCCCGCCTACTTCAACGACGCCCAACGCAACGCCACCAAGCGCGCGGGCGAACTGGCCGGCTTCACCGTCGAACGCATCATCAACGAACCCACCGCCGCCGCGCTCGCCTACGGCTTGGACAAGCTGAAGGAGAAATCGAAGATCGCCGTTTACGATCTTGGCGGTGGCACATTCGACCTTTCGATCCTGGAACTCAACGAGGCCGTGTTCCAGGTGATCGCCACGCACGGCAACACCCGACTGGGCGGCGACGACATTGATCGCGCGGTGACCGAACACCTCGCCAGCCAGGTCGAACAACAATCCGGCAAAGTGCTTCGGCATACCGGCACCCGGCAGGCAAGCCCCGAACAACTCATCGTCTGGTCCAAGCTTCGCGAAGCCGCTGAACAAGCAAAGATCAAGCTCTCGACGGAAAACGAGACCGACATCGCCCTGCCCTTCCTGCTGCCCGATTACAGCCTCAGTTATCGCCTCACCCGGGACGAACTGGAACGCATCGCCCGCCCCATCGTCCTGCGAACGCGCGAGCACTGCCTGCGTTCACTTGCCGATGCGGGGCTCGAAGCCCGCGACCTTGACCAAGTGATTTTGGTGGGCGGCCAAACGCGCATGCCCCTCGTGCGCCAACTGGTGGCAGAATGGTTTGGGTGCGCTGAGTTCGAGGAAACACGCGGCGGCCTTCGGCTGGGAACGGAATATCACGAAGCCGGCGGCCCATTACTCAACACGGGCGTAAACCCCGATGAAGCGGTTGCGCTCGGCGCCGCCATCCAAGCTGCCATCCTCTCCGGCGACTTGCGCAACGTGCTGCTGCTCGACGTGACACCGCTGTCCCTGGGATTGGAAACGTTTGGCGGCTTAATGAATGTGATCATCCCGCGCAACACCACCATTCCGGTAAAGGCGGGCGAAATGTTCACCACCGCCGTGGATAACCAACGGGACATGCTCATCCATGTGCTCCAAGGCGAACGCGAGCGCGCGAAGGACAATTGGAGCCTGGGCAAGTTCACGCTGGAGTTCGGACCAGCGCCTCGCGGGGTGCCGCGTGTCGGCGTGCAATTCGAGATTGATGCCAACGGAATCCTCAACGTGCTCGCCCGCGACACGCGCACGGGCAAGGAGAAAATCGTCCCGATGAAATCCGCCGTGGACGTGGACGACGAAGCCGTGACCCGCATGGTGGAGGAGTCTGTGGAACACGCCTTCGCTGACCTTGCGACCCGCCGCTGGGTGGAGGCGAAGCTAAAAGCCTCTGCGACGGCCAAAGCCGCCCGCAAGTGCCTCGCCGACACCCGGGATGATTTGGAACCCGAATACATCACCCAAGTCGAAGCCGCCTTGCAGGCCGTGAGCGACGCCCTTGCCACCGAGCAACCCAACACCGGCTGCGGCGACACCAAGCTGCTTCAATCCGCCTGCAAAGCGCTGGAAGAAGCAACCCAGCCCCTCGCCGAGCTCCTCATGGAACGCGTGACCGAGGCGTTGCTCAATCAGCGCGGGATCACCTGACCCTTGCAGGAGCCGACGTGAGGGGGCCCTATTTGAAGCGCCCCGAAGCGACCCTCCTCACGCCGGCTCCTACCCTCCAGGAAAATTGCAAATGCGCGTGATTTGTTCGGCGTAGCAGGTATGCTGCCGACATGATTTCGCGCGCCAAATCTGAAGCGCTGTTTGCCGAGGCCCTGAACCACATTCCCGGCGGTGTGAATTCGCCCGTGCGTGCTTTCCGCGCCGTCGGCGGCCAGCCGTTCTTCGTGAATAAGGCCAAGGGCTGTCGGGTCACCACGGTGGACGGCGACGAGCTGATTGATTACGTCGGCACATGGGGCCCGGCGATTCTCGGGCACGCGCATCCCAAGATCATCAAAGCGGTGCAAGACACCGCCGCGCACGGCACCAGCTTCGGCATTCCCAATCCGCTTGAAGTGACGATGGCCAAACTCATCTGCGCCTCCGCGCCCAGCGTGCACAAGGTCCGCATGACCAATTCCGGCACCGAAGCCTGCATGAGCGCCATCCGTCTCGCGCGCGGCTTCACCAAGCGCGAGAAGATCATCAAGTTCGACGGCTGCTACCATGGCCACACCGATTCGCTGCTGGTGAGAGCGGGTTCCGGCGCGCTGACGTTTGGCAATCCTGACAGCGCCGGCGTGCCTGCCGCCTTCACGCAGCACACGATTGTGCTGCCCTACAATGATGTGGACGCCGTGAAAGCGGCGTTTGCGGCGAACCCCGGCCAAATCGCCGGCATCATCGTTGAGCCCGTGCCCGGCAACGCTGGTCTTTACCTGCCGAAGCCCGGTTACTTGGAATTTCTCAGCCAGATCACGACGCAGGATGGCGCGCTGCTCATCTTCGACGAAGTGATGACGGGCTTCCGGCTGGCCTTGGGCGGCGCGCAACAACGCTTCGGCATCACTCCGGACCTGAGTTGCTTCGGCAAAATCATCGGCGGCGGCTTGCCCGTAGGAGCCTTTGGCGGACGCGCTGAAATCATGGACTGCCTGGCACCGCTGGGTCCCGTTTATCAGGCGGGGACGTTGAGCGGCAATCCGCTCGCGATGGCGGCAGGTATTGCCAATTTGGAGGAGCTCCAGATGGGCGGCGCATATGGCCAACTGGAAGAGCTGGGCCAACAACTCGCGGAAGGGATGAGCTCAGCCGCCAAGGCCGCAAACATTCCGCTCACCGTGAACCACTGCGGGTCCATGTTCTGCGGCTACTTCACCAGCGAACCCGTTTGGAATCTGGCTGACGCGATGAAGGCGGATCGCGAGCGTTTCAAGAAGTTCTTCCACGGCATGTTGAACGAAGGCGTCTATCTGGCCCCGTCACAATTCGAGTCCGGGTTCATCTCGGTGGCGCACACGCCGGCAGACATCGAAGCCACCGCGAGCGCGGCGGCGAAAGTCATGAAGTCACTCTGAGGATCATGCGAGTTCTTGCTCTGGACCACGGAACCGTTCGCATCGGCGTCGCGCTCAGCGACGAGCTGAAGATGATCGCCTCGCCCTTGGAACACATCCCGGCGGAGCCGTTCGAGGAATTTCTGAAGCGGCTGGAAGCCTTGGTGACCGAAAAGCAGGTGGAGCTAATCATCATCGGCATGCCGCGCAACATGGACGGGAGTTACGGTCCGGCAGCGGGGAAAGTGCGCGAGTTCATCGCGAAACTGCAAACTGAAGTGACCGTTCCCATCCGCACCTGGGACGAGCGACTGACGTCTTCGCAGGCGAACCGGATTTTGATCCAAGGCAACGTGCGCCGGGACAAGCGCAAGGAAACCGTGGACAAAATGGCGGCGGCGATCTTGTTGCAGAGCTACTTGGATTTATCCACGGCTTGATCTGACTCTTACGCATAATCCTGATCGCGTAGTGCGCCCAACCAACGAGGGACCAAGATTACGAGCCAGAATCCCTGAACCCAATCGTGAGCACCACGCGCGTCAAACTTACGATCGCCTACGACGGCTCCGGCTACGATGGCTGGCAATGGCAACCCGAAGCGAGGGGCGTGCAACAGGTGGTGGAGGACGCGCTGGTAAAACTGATGCCCGGCGGCCCGTATCGCCTGCACAGTTCCAGCCGCACCGACGCAGGCGTGCACGCGCTTGGCATGGTGGCTCATGCGGATCTGCCCCTGGCCAAGGCACGCATGACGCCGCACAAACTGAGGATCGCGATCAATGCTTATCTGCCGAAGGACATCCGCGTATTGGAATCCACCCGCGTGAGGCCTGATTTTCACGCGCGTTTTCATGCCACGGGCAAGCAGTATCGCTACACGGTCTGGAATCACGCCGCCATGAATCCTCTCCTGCAAGGACGGGCATGGCAGGTGCCGGTGAAATTAGATGTTCCCGCCATGAAGCGCGCGGCCAAACTGTTCGTAGGGCAACAAGACTTCCGCTCACTGGCCACCAATCGTGGACAAGTCTTGAAAGATGCGGTGCGCACGCTGACCCGTTGTGATGTGACCCGCAGCGGTCCGCAAATCAACTTCGTCATCGAAGGGGACGGATTTCTTTACAAGATGTGCCGCAGCATCGTGGGCACGCTGGTTCAGGTGGGCAAGGGCCGATTCAGCGAGACTGACATCCGCAAGATCATCGCCGCCGAGAGCCGCGGTGCCGCAGGCATGACTGCGCCCGCGCATGGGCTGGTGCTGTGGAAGGTGTATTACAGGGGCAAACGGAGTGGTGGAGCATCGGAGTGGAGGAATCTTGAAAGCTGACAGAACCATGACGCCAACCCTCCCGCACTCCACCGCTCAAATGCCCCGGCTCAACG
>Ga0208783_10001850_pt1 | contig 12363 bp, 12 predicted proteins | sample DEB19_08_DNA_2_FD_184529 | JGI IMG/M metagenome (GOLD analysis project Ga0208783, IMG submission 184529) | Aqueous microbial communities from the Delaware River and Bay under freshwater to marine salinity gradient to study organic matter... | ecosystem: Environmental > Aquatic > Marine >... | reverse complement strand
GCCTCGTCGCCCGTTACGAGCACCCCCTGCTCGGCGACATGCGCCAGTTCGGCTCGCTCATCACGTTCTCGGAGACGCCCGGACGGATCTTCGGTCCGCCACCCCTGGTCGGGCAGCACACCCGCGAAATACTGCGCGAGATCGGCCGGAGCGACGCCGACATCGACGCGCTGATCGCCGCCGGCGTGTGCTACGAACCCGACGACAACTACGCCGAGCGATTCTCCAACTGAACCCGGGACCGGGCGCTCGGGCCGCCGGTCACCGCACCAACGAGACCACGAGCGCCAATTGGGCCAGGTGGTAGGTCACCATGACCGCCACCCCCGCCCCCCGGAACGGGCGCACGAAGCGGTTCCACGCAATGAGTGTGTCGGACGCGGCGAAGGTGACCGCCCCGACGGCGGCGAGGAGGTTTCCGCTCGCCAGCGCGCTGACCACCATCAGCGAAATCACCCCGATGTAGGCCGCGACCGGTGCGCGCAGCGCCGGTTCGCCCGCCGCCACCGCGGTCACGATGCGCCGGGCGAGCGGGGTCATCACCACGGCGGTCGCGACGACGGCGACGAGCACCGCCCCCGCCGTCGGCGGATCGACCCAGAAGCCCCCGATGTAGGCCAGGTGCGCCACGAGGAACGCACCGAGGCCGATCACGAATCGGTCGGAGTCGAGCATCAGCGCCACATCGCCGGCGAGCGAGAAGACGAGCGCGACCACGAACCACCACCGCCGGTCGGTTGCCGCGGCGGAGGGGTCGATCACGACGGCCGCCACGACCAGGGCGGCGAGCGCCGCGGGCTTGGCGATGTGCTCGAGTCGCCGATCGGTCCGCGCCACGGCGATCCAGTCGACGACCGCCGCGACCGCGAAAGCGAGGAAGGCGACAACGATCACGGCGCGAGCCTCTCACGAACGAATCCGGCATCGGTGCGGCGGTAGCGGACACGGTCGTGCAGCCGGTCGCGTCGACCCTGCCAGAACTCGAGTTCCTCGACGGCCACCCGGTACCCGCCCCAGTAGGGCGGAAGCGGCGGCTCGACGTCGGCGAAACGGGCCTCGGCTGCCGCGACCGCGTCGGCCAGTTCCCCCTCCGCGATCACCCGACTCTGCGGCGAGGCCCACGCGCCGATGCGGTGACCGCGCGGGCGCGTCGCCCAGTACCGCTCGCTCTCCTCGTCGTCGATCGGCTCCACCGGACCGACGACCCGGACCTGGCGCTCCTGCTCGCGCCAGTGGAACACCAGTGCGGCGCGCGGGTTGGCCGCCAGCTCGGTCCCCTTGGCGCTCGACCGGTTGGTGAAGAAGGCGAAGCCCCGATCGTCGAGACCGCGCAGGAGCACCGTCCGGGCGGAGACTGCGCCGTCGGGCGCGGCGGTCGCGAGCGTCATCGCTTCCGGCTGCTCCACCCCCGCCCGCTCGGCCTCCGCGAACCAGCGCCGGAACTGGACGATGGGGTCGGGATCGACGAGATTCGGGGCCAGCGGAGGCGGACTCGGCGGTTTCATGACCGCAACGGTGCCAGACTGGGCCCATGGGATTCCACCACGTGGCCATCGCGGTTCGGGACGCCGACGTCTCCCACCGCTTCTACAGCGAGGCAATGGGATTCTCCCTCGTACGAACCGAGGTCATCACCTACTTGGAGACCGGCTGGGCCCGGCACCTCTTCTACGACACCGGCGACGGCACGATGCTCGCCCTCTGGGACCTCCACCACGAATCGGGTCCGGTCACCAAGACCGGTATCTCGATCGACCTCGGGCTTCCGCATTTCGTGAACCACCTCGCCTTCGGGGCCACCGACCTTGCCGACCTCGACGCCCGCCGACACCGCCTGCTCGCCCATGGCTACGACGTCGCCCGCATCGACCACGGTTGGTGCACATCGATCTATACGGCCGACCCGAACGACATCATGGTCGAGTTCTGCTGCACGACCCGAGTGTTCGACACGCACGACCACGCCGAAGCCGCTGCGCTCCTCGCCGCCGAGCAGCCGCCGATCGGACCCGGCGCGCTCTCCCACGACTACTTCGAGGCCGCCGCCTCGGCTGATCGGAGCTGACCCGTGGACTTCTCCCCCGACACCCGAACCCAGGACCTCCTCGACCGGTTGGTCGCCTTCGACCGCGACGTCGTGCGGTCGGCCGAGACGGTCTACCGCGACCAGCGGGCGGCGTCCGGAGACCCGCACTTCCCGCCGCCGGTCATGGATGACCTCAAGGCCGAAGCCCGCACCCGGGGTCTGTGGAACCTCTTCCTCCCCGAGGAGGAGCAGGGCCCCGGGCTCACCAACCTCCAGTACGCGCCGCTGTGCGAGGTGATGGGCGCATCGCCGCTCCTGGCCGAAGCCACCAACTGCTCGGCGCCCGACACCGGCAACATGGAGGTGCTCGCCCAGTTCGGGACCGACCTCCAACGCGAGCGTTGGCTCCGTCCCCTCCTCGACGGCGAGATCCGGTCATGCTTCGCGATGACCGAGCCGTGGGTGGCGTCGTCCGATGCCACCAACATCTCCTCACGGATCGAGCGCGACGGCGACCACTACGTCATCAACGGTCACAAGTGGTGGACGAGCGGCGCGCTCGACCCCCGGTGTGCCGTCGCCGTATTCATGGGCGTGACCGACCCCGACGCCGATCCGCACCGCCGCCAGTCGATGATCCTCGTGCCGATGGACACTCCGGGGGTCAAGGTGGTGCGGGGACTCCCCGTGTTCGGCCACTCCGAGGGCGGTGGCCACGGCGAAACGCTGTGGGAGAACGTCAGGGTGCCCGCCGAGAACCTGCTCGGCGAGGAAGGAGCGGGCTTCGCCATCGCCCAGGCCCGCCTCGGACCGGGCCGGATCCACCACTGCATGCGGGCGATCGGACTCGCCGAACGGGCGCTCGAGCTGATGACGATGCGGGCCCAGATGCGCGTCGCCTTCGGCGGGCCGCTGGCCGACCAGGGCGTGGTGCGCGAGCGCATCGCCGAATCGCGCATCCAGATCGAGCAGGCCCGCCTGCTCACGCTCAAGGCCGCCTGGATGATGGACACCGTCGGCAAGAAGCAAGCCCAGACCGAGATCGCTGCGATCAAGGTGGTGGCCGCTCGGGTCGCCACCGACGTGATCGACCGAGCGATCCAGGTGTTCGGCGGGGCCGGGGTGAGCGACGACTGGCCGCTCGCCTCGATGTACGCCCACGCCCGCACGCTCCACCTGGTCGACGGCCCCGACGAGGTGCACCTGCGCCAGATCGCCCGCCGCGAGCTGGGCCGCTTCGCGCACCTGCGGCCCGACGGCCACGGGCGCTAGACGCAGGAACCCGCCCGTGAAGGTCAGGGTCGGATTCGGCCTCGGCAACCTCCGCGCCACCGATGGCGCAACGCTGGGCGCGATCGCCGAGCACCTCGAAACCTACGGATACGACTCGCTCTGGTGCTCGGAGCGGATCGGCGGACCGGCCCCCGATCCCGTCGCCGCCCTCGCCTTCGCCGCCGCCCGCACGCGCCGGATCAAGTTGGGCACGAGCGTCTCCGTGCTTCCCGGGCGTCCTCCCGCCGTCACGGCCAAGGAGTGGGCATCGCTCGACGCACTCTCCGGTGGCCGGGCCCTGCCGGCCTTCGGGCTGGGCGTCGTGCAGCCCGCCGAACAGCAGGCCTTCGGGGTGAACCGGGCCGACCGGGCCTCGATCTTCGACGAGGCCCTTCCCCTCATCCGGCGGCTGTGGAGCGAGGACGACGTCGTTCACTACGGACGCTGGTTCACCTACGACGGCATCACCGTGCGGCCCCGACCGCCGAAACCGCTCGACGTGTGGCTCGGCGGCCGGGCTCCGGCCGAACTCCGCCGCACCGGTCGCTTGGGTGACGGCTGGCTGGCGAGCTTCGCCACCCCCGCCGAATGCGCCGCCGGACGCCCGGTCGTGGAGGCCGCGGCCGCCGAGGCCGGGCGCACGATCGACCCCGAGCATTACGGGGCGATGGTGCTCTACGGACCGGGGCCCGTTCCCGAGACTCTCGCCACCGCGATCCGGACCCGCAACCCGCAGACCGATCCGACCGAGTTGGTCGCCGCCGGTTGGGCCGCAGTCCGGGAGCGCTGCCTGAGCTACGTCGAGGTCGGCTTCTCGAAACTCGTGCTCGTGCCGGTGCACGACCCTGAGGATTGGGAGGCCGAGTTGGCCGCCGGAGCCGAGGCCGTGCTCGACATCCAGACCTGACCGTCGATCAGGCCTCGAGGAAGCGCCGGAGTCCGATCGCCGAACCGAGCATCCCGATCGCGGCGCCGATCACGAGCATCAGCAGACCGATGGCGAACGCATCGGCGTTAGTCACGTAGAACGACTGCAGGATGTCGGTTCGGTTCTCGACCAGGTTGGCGATGACGATCTTGAGGCCGGCGAGGAAGCCGACGGCGAGGCCGGCCCCGATCGCTCCCTGAGCGAATCCCTCGGCCAGGAACGGGATACGCACGAACCAGTTCGATGCTCCCACCAGCTTCATGACCTCGATCTCGCGGCGCCGGGCAAACGTCGCCAGCCGGATCGTGTTCACGATGAGGAACAGCGACGACGCGAGGAGCGCCAGCGCGATGGCGGTGAAGCCGAGGTTGATCCACCGGGTCGCCGAGAGGAGCTTCTTCACCTGCTCCTGCGCAGTGACCACGGTGTCAACGCCCGGTGCCGTGCGGTACTTGTCGGCGACGACCTCGGTCTTCTCGGCCGCCACCGGACTGACGCGGAACGACTCGGGGAGCACGTCCGGCGTGGTGCTCTCGATCAGTGCGGGCTGATCCCGGAAGATCTTCTTGAACTCGACGTAGGCCGCCTGATGGTCGAGGAAGCGGTAACGCTTGACGAGAGCGGGCTCGTCATCCTCGAGCGAGGCCCGGATCGCCGCGACCTGCGCCGCCGGGGCATCGGGTTTCATGAAGATCTCGAGCTCGACGCCGTTCCTCCACTTCGAAGTGCCGTGATCGACGACCGTCTGCACGAGCCGGATCCCGCCGAAGAGAAACAGCGACACCGCCACCGTGATGATCCCGGCAATCGTCATGAGGAGGTTGCGGCGCAGCGAGATGAAGGTCTCGCGGGCGAAGTAGGCGAGGCGGGCCACGGCTCAGGCCTCCACGCCGTACACGCCGCGGGCCTGGTCGCGCACCACGTTGCCGTGATCGAGCTCGAGCACCCGCCGTCGCATCGCGTCGACGATGCGTTGATCGTGGGTCGCCATCACGACCGTGGTGCCGGTGCGGTTGATGCGGTCGAGGAGTCGCATGATACCGACCGTCGTCTCGGGGTCGAGGTTGCCGGTGGGCTCGTCGGCCAGGAGGATCAAGGGCCGGTTCACGAAGGCCCGGGCGACCGATACCCGCTGCTGCTCACCACCGGAAAGCTCACCCGGGAAGCTCTCGGACTTGTGGCCGAGACCCACCAGCTCGAGGATCTGCGGCACCTGGGTCCGGATGACGCTACGCGGCCGGCCGATGACCTCGAGCGCGAAGGCCACATTCTCGTAGACCGTCTTCGACGGCAGGAGCTTGAAATCCTGGAACACGCAGCCGATGTTGCGCCGCAGTGAGGGGACCTTCCAGGCCCCGAGCCGACCGATGTCGCGGCCGGCGACGAGCACCTTGCCCGAAGTCGCGACCTCGTCGCGTAGGAGAAGTTTGAGGAATGTCGACTTGCCCGAACCCGACGGTCCGATCAGGAAGACGAACTCGCCCTTGGGGATCTCGAGCGACACGTTGCGGAGCGCGGTGTGTTCACCCTTGTAGACCTTGGTGACATCCTCGAAGCGAATCATGCGCGAGCACCGGAGCCGGTCGGGGAGGGAGCCGGAACGCGAACCACGATCGGGTGCGGACCGGCGGCGGCAGTGGTCATGCTACCGCGTCGGACCCGCGCCGCCAGCGCAAGAACGACTCCATCAATTCGTCGAAATCGCCATCGAGGACGGCCTGCACATTGCCGGTCTCGAAGCGGGTCCGCTCGTCCTTCACCAACTGGTACGGGGCCAGCGTGTAGGTTCGGATCTGGCTGCCGAAACCCACCTCGCGTTTCTCGCCTGCGAGTCGGTCGAGCTCCTTGCGCCGTTCCTCGCGCATCCGCTCGGCGAGACGCGCCGCCAGGATCTGCATGGCCCGAGCCCGGTTCTGCAATTGCGAGCGCTCATTCTGACACGACACCACGATCCCGGTCGGCAGGTGGGTGATGCGCACCGCCGAGTCGGTGACGTTGACGTGCTGGCCCCCGGCCCCCGACGACCGGTAGGTGTCTACGCGCAGGTCGCCCTGATCGATCTCGGGTTGCTCCGCCTCCTCGAGTGCAGGAACGCAGTCGAGCGATGCGAACGCGGTCTGACGCCGCGCGTTCGCATCGAAGGGTGAGATCCGGATGAGGCGGTGGACGCCGCGCTCGGCTTGGAGGAACCCGAAGGCGTAGCGACCCTTCACCGTGAAGGTGGCCGACGTGATGCCCGCCTCCTGGCCCTCCTGCACCTCGTCTACCTCGACCGCGTACCCGCGGGTCTGGGCCCAACGCGTGTATGCCCGCAGGAGCATCTGCGCCCAGTCCTGGGCGTCGGTGCCGCCGGTGCCCGAGTGGATCTCGCAGATCGCGTCGCGTTCGTCGTGCTCGCCGGCGAAGAGGGCCCGCAGTTCGGTGCGATCCAGGTCGACCCGCAGGGCCTCGATGCTCTCGATTATCTCGGGCTCGAGCGAGTCGTCGCCCTCCTCCCGGGCGAGTTCGAACAGCGTCGCCACATCGGAGCCCTGACGCTCCAGGGCATCGAAGGCCACGAGGTCGTCACGGACCCGAGCCAGCTCGGAGGTGACCGCTCGCGCCCGCTCGGCATCGTCCCACAGCCCGGGCTCGCTGGCCTGCTGCTCGAGCTCGGCGTAGCGCGTCCGACCCTCGGCGATCCGGAGATACCCCCGGGCCTCGTCGATGCGGCGCGCCAGCGCGGCGAGTTCCTCCGAGAAGTCGCGCACGGTCACTTCCCGTGGCAGAGCTTGTACTTCTTGCCGCTCCCGCAGGGACAGGGCTCGTTGCGGCCCGGAGTCTTGTCGACCCGGACCGGCTGCTGGGTCACCGTGCCGCCCGCCGCTCCGACTCCGACGGCTTCGGCCGCCGGCAACTCGGGGTCGGCCGCCATCGCGGCCAGGATCGCCTGCTCACCGCCCACGGGGTCGCCCGGCGCGCTGTACGAGACATTGCGGAGGTCCTGGCGGGGCTCCTCGTCGACCACCACCTGGAGGTGGAACACGTAGCGGACGAAGTCGTCCTCGATGAGACCCATCATCGCCTCGAACATGTCGAAGCCCTCGCGCTGCCACTCGGCGAGTGGATCCTGCTGACCCATGGCCCGCAGGTTGATCCCCTCCTGGAGGTAGTCCATCTCGTAGAGGTGCTCGCGCCAGTGCTGGTCGAGGACCGAGAGCATTACCCTCCGCTCGATGTCGCGGAGATTCTCGACTCCGACCTGCTCCTCCTTCTCCGCGTAGACCGCAAGCGCGTCGTCGATGAACAGGCGTTCGACCCCGGTACGTCCGTCGATGTCGCGCAGGTCGGCCTCACCGAGTCGGGTCGGAAAGTAGGATCGGGCCGCGTCGAGCAGCCCGGCGAGGTCCCAACTCTCGGCGAACTCGCCCCCGCAGTACTGGTCGACGAGTCGGGCGATCGCCGACTCGATCGCCTCCTCGGCCTCGACTCGCAGATCGCCGCCGTCGAGGATCTGTTGGCGGCGCTGGTAGATCACCTTGCGCTGCTGGTTCATCACCTCGTCGTACTTGAGAACGTTCTTGCGGATCTCGAAGTTGCGGCCCTCGACGGTGCCCTGGGCCCGCTCCACCGCCCGGGTTACCATCTTCGACTCGAGCGGTACGTCGTCGGGGAACGACGCGTTCATCACCCGCGACATCATCCCGGTGGCGAACAGGCGCATGAGTTCGTCTTCGAGCGAGAGGTAGAAACGGGTCTCGCCGGGATCGCCCTGGCGGCCCGACCGGCCCCGCAACTGGTTGTCGATCCGGCGGGACTCGTGCCGCTCGGTTCCGAGCACGTAGAGCCCGCCGAGTTCGCGTACCTGCGCGCCCTCCTCGCGGCACTCGGCTGTGAACCGCTCGACCAGAGCCTCGAATCGGCCCTCGTAACCCTCGTCGCCGGGCTCGATTCCCTCGCGCACGCACTCCCGCCGGGCGAGTCCCTCGGGATTGCCGCCGAGCAGGATGTCGACCCCGCGGCCCGCCATGTTGGTCGCCACCGTGACCGCTCCCAACTGGCCCGCCTGGGTGACGATCTCGGCCTCGCGCGAGTGCTGCTTGGCGTTGAGCACCGAGTGCGCGATCCCCCGCTTCTCGAGCGCACGCGAGAGCCGTTCCGACTTCTCGACCGAGATGGTGCCGACGAGGACGGGCTGGCCCTTCTCGTGGCGCTCGAGGATGTCGTCGACCGCCGCCGCGAACTTGGCCTCCTCCGACTTGTAGACGAAGTCGGCTTGGTCGACGCGAACCATGTCGCGGTTGGTGGGGATGGAGACGACCTGGAGGTCGTAGGTGTGGGCGAACTCCCCCGCCTCGGTGGAGGCGGTTCCGGTCATGCCCGAGAGTTTCTCGTACATGCGGAAGTAGTTCTGGAGGGTGACCGTCGCCAGGGTCTGGTTCTCCTCCTTGATCTTCACGCCCTCCTTGGCCTCGACGGCCTGGTGGAGTCCCTCGCTCCAGCGTCGGCCCTCGAGGATGCGGCCGGTGAACTCGTCGACGATCTTGACCTCACCGCCCTGGACGATGTAGTCGACGTCGCGCTTGAAGAGTTCCTTGGCCTTGAGTGCCTGCGCCATCTGGTGCACGAAGTTCTGGTGGACGTGCTCGAAGACGTTCTCGACCCCGAGTGCTTCCTCGACCCGGGCCACGCCGTCCTCGGTCGGCACCACCGTGCGCTTCGCCTCGTCGACCTCGTAGTCGCGGTCGCGCTCGAGACCGCGCACGATGCGGGCGAACTGGTAGTAGAGGTCGGCCGCGTCGGCGACCCGACCCGAGATGATGAGCGGCGTACGGGCCTCGTCGATCAGGATCGAGTCGACCTCGTCGACGATCGCGAAGTAGTGCGGGGCCATGCCGACCTGGCGACTCCCCCGCTGTACCTGCTCCTCGAGCGACACGACCATGTTGTCGCGCAGGTAGTCGAAGCCGAACTCGTTGTTGGTGCCGTAGATGATGTCGCAGGCGTACGCGGCCCGCTTCTCGTCGGGTGTCGAGTCGTCGGGTACGACCGTGCCCACGTCGAGACCGAGGAACCGGTGAACACGACCCATCCACTGCGCGTCGCGCCGGGCCAGGTAATCGTTGACCGTGACCACGTGGACGCCCCGACCCGAGAGGGCGTTGAGGTAGGAGGGCAGCGTCGCCACGAGGGTCTTACCCTCCCCCGTGCGCATCTCGGCCACCCACCCGAGGTGGAGAGCAGTGCCCCCCATGATCTGCACGTCGAAGTGCCGCTGGCCGAGAACGCGTTTGGCCGCCTCGCGCACGACGGCGAAGGCCTCGGGCAGAAGGTCGTCGAGCACGTCGGCGGTGGCGATCCGAGCCGCCTCGGCATCACGGACGTCGGCCCGGGCCCGCTCGACCCGCAGCTTGAACTCGGCGGTGCGGCCCGCGAGTTCCGCGTCGGAGAGGCGGGAGATCTCGGGTTCGAGCGCGTTGACGAGCGGGACGACCGCCTGAACGGCCTTGAGCCGCTTGCCCTCGCCCGCGTGGAGGATCTTGGAGAAGAGGCCCATGCGGGGGCCGAGTGTACCGGCGCCCCCTCCCCCGCCCGCTGCAGCCCGCCCGGGCGCGCGCGGCCGGTGCTAGGCGCTGTCGACCAGGCGTTCCCGAACCGCGTACAGCGCCGCCTCCATGCGGGTGCGGACCTGCAGCTTCTCGAGAATGTTGCGCACGTGGTTCTTCACCGTGTTCTCGGCGATGACGAGTTCGGCGGCGATCTCTTTGTTGGCCAGACCGCGGGCGACGAGCCGGAGCACCTCGAGCTCGCGATCGGTGAGGCGAGGCGCGTGGTCGTGCTGTTCGTCGACCCGCCGGGAGAGCGCGTTGAACTCGGCGACGAGCCGGGCCGCCATCGAGGGCGACACCAGAGCCTGCCCGCGCGCGATCGCCCGGACCGCCTCCGCGATCTCGTCGATCGCGACCTCCTTCAGGAGATAGCCCGACGCGCCGGCCCGCAGCGCGCCGAAGAGGTCGTCGTCCTCGGTCGAGCCGGTGAGCATCACGACCCGGGTCGCCGGCTGGGCCTGGCGGATCCTCCGGGTGGCTTCGACCCCGCCCATGCCCGGCATGCGCACGTCCATCACGACGACGTGCGGCTGCAGTTCCGTGGCTCGCTCGACGGCCTCGACCCCGTGCGAGGCCTCGCCCACTACCTCGAGGTCGACCTCGGCCCCGAGAACGAGCGCCAGCCCGCGCCGGAACAGAGCGTGGTCGTCGACGAGGAGCACCTGAACGGGTCCGTCGTCGGGCGGTACGAACGCACTCACCGGGAAAGCACCTGCGGGTGGAACCTGATGGGTCGAGCCTACCGACGGAACATCGGCGTCCGGACCGGCGTACGCGTCAGCGTCGCCCCCACGACGCGTGTCGCCCCCGCCGCCCGCAGGGCGCGCGCCGCGCTCGCGAGGGTCGCTCCCGTGGTGGCCACGTCGTCGACGACGAGCACGGTGGCCCCCGAGACCCGCCCGCACGATCGGAGAGCGGGCCCGATCCGCCGGTCGGCCACCGACCCACCCGTCTGCGGCGGTCCCGGCGACCGCCGGAGGAGCGGCCGGACCGGGAGAGCGAGGCCGAACGCGGCGCCCCGAGCGAGGATCCGGGCGTGGTCGACACCGGTGGCCGACCGGCGCGTCGCGCTGGCCGGCGCCCAGGTGACGACGTCGGGCCGCACCGGTATGCCTCCGAGCGCCGCCACGAGATCGGGAACCAGCGCGGCGAGCGCGGCCCGAGCACCCCGGTACTTGGCTCGGGCGACCACCTCGCGGACCGGACCCGCGTAGGCCCAGCAGGCCGTCCACCAGTCGATACCGACCGGGGGCGGGACGGCGGGCGGCGGAACCAGCGACGCTCGACACGCGTCGCAGAGACCGGTCGGCATCGCACCGCAACCGACGCACGTGGCGGGGAAGAGCCGGGCGAGCAGCTCATCGATGATCGGACCCACCGCCGGGACGATACGAGGGGGGTGGGTCACCCGCCCGGCGTACCCGCCCGGCGCACGTGCGCGGCCAGCGCGCGGCGGAAGGGCGCGCGGGCGACGCCGACCTCGGTCACGATCGCGTGCACGAGGCGGGCGGGCGTCACGTCGAAGGCCGGATTCCGAGCCGTCGCCCCGGCCGGGGCGATGCGGACCCCCTGCAGCGCCAACACCTCACCGGGATCGCGTTCCTCGATCTCGATCGCGGCGCCGTCGGGCGTCGCCGGATCGACGGTCGAGGTCGGGGCGGCGACCACGAACGGGATCCCGTGGTGGTGGGCCGCGACCGCGAGTGAGTAGGTACCGATCTTGTTCGCGACGTCGCCGTTGGCCGCGATGCGGTCGGCGCCGACGATGACGAGGTCGATGCCGCCTCCGGCCATGAGGGCGGCCGCCGCAGCGTCGGGTACCAACGCGGCCGGGATGCCGAGGCGGTCCAACTCCCACATCGTGAGGCGGGCGCCCTGGAGCAGAGGGCGGGTCTCGCCCGCGAGGACCCGGGGCCGGACTCCGGCCTCAGCGGCCGCCCGGATCACCCCGAGCGCCGTTCCCCACCCGACGCAGGCGAGCGCGCCGGTGTTGCAGTGGGTGAGGATCACCGCGTCGGGCGGGACGAGCGCCAGGCCGTGGCGGCCGATCGCCCGATTGCGGCGCACGTCGTCCTCGGCAATGGCCTGCGCCGCGGCGAGGGCGGCGTCGGCTCCCCCCTCGGCAAAGGCAGCGAGGGCCCGCTCGACCCCCCACCGGAGGTTGACCGCGGTCGGCCGCACGGCGGCGAGCCGGACCGCCGCCCTACGAACGGCCCGGGCGTCGGGCTCGGTCACCGCGGCCAGGGCGACGCCGAAGGCGCCGGCCGCCCCGAGGGCCGGAGCCCCGCGTACGGCGAGCGTCGCTATCGCGTCGCAGAGCTCGGCCGTGGTCGCGCAGCGCAGGAACCGGACCCGACCGGGGAGTGCCCGCTGGTCGATCAGGCGGACCGCGCCCCGATCCCACGCGATGGTCGGCGGGATCGCTTCGGCGCCCCCCACCTCAGACCGGAGGGAAGCCGAGTTCGGGGTTGGTCCGCTCCCCGATCGAGCGCAGGCGCCGCTGCACCGCGTCGACCCAGAAGTCGCCCTCGTCGTCGTGGGTGAGCACC
>Ga0208783_10001849_pt1 | contig 12368 bp, 10 predicted proteins | sample DEB19_08_DNA_2_FD_184529 | JGI IMG/M metagenome (GOLD analysis project Ga0208783, IMG submission 184529) | Aqueous microbial communities from the Delaware River and Bay under freshwater to marine salinity gradient to study organic matter... | ecosystem: Environmental > Aquatic > Marine >... | reverse complement strand
CGGCCCCGGGTTCACGGATGAGCCGGGGCGACCCGGACAGCATTTCCGGACGTAAGAGAGAGAGAACTGCGGTGCCGACAGGAACAGTGAAATTCTTCAAGGCCGACAAGGGCTTCGGCTTCATCAGTCGTGACGGGGAGAAGGACATCTTCGTCCATCACTCCCAGATCCAGATGGACGGGTACCGCACCCTCGAGGAGGGCCAGACCGTCGAGTTCGAGGTCGGTCAGGGCCGCAAGGGTGAGGAAGCGCAGAACGTCCGCCCGGTCTGACCGAGCACCCGCCTGACTTCCGGAGGGGCCGGCCCGCAGGGGTCGGCCTTCTCGCGTCCGGCGGGCGTCACGCCACCGGGCCGCTGACGGATCGTCGTCAGTTCTCGTCGAAGCCGGCGTGTTCGCGGGCCCGGTCGGCTGCGGCGCGAAAGGCGTCGAAGTAATCCGACCGCTCCTCGCCGGACTCGGCGCCGGAGTCGGACTCGTCGTCACCCGACGCGCCCTCACCCCACGAAACTCCCGCTCCTGCGACACCGGTTCCGGCCGGAGCGACGCGGCCCCGCTTGCCGCCACGTCCCGGGAGGAGGTCGGCGTTCACGTCGGGCACGACCCATCGTGACGGGTCCGCGTCCGCCACGTGATCGCCACCGCCACTCGACGGGGGTTCGGCGCCGGGCCCGTCGACGGCGACCGGCGGGACGGTCGGAGCAGCCGACGACGCCGGAGCGGCGTCCGACGCGGCGTGCAGGTCAGCGAAGGAGCCGAGGCCGAGATTGGGGCGGGGTGTCGTCTCGGGAGCGGGCATCGGTGCGGGCGCGGGAGGCGACGCGGGGGGCGCGTCCGCAGTCGGGGCGTCGACCACCGAGGTCGGTTCAGTGCGCGGCACCGACGATCCCGTGCGCCAGCCCGTGAAGTCATCCTCGGGAAGCGACGACGGAATCGCCTCCACCGGCTCGGTGGCCGCCGGGCGCACCGGAGCGACGGGAGTTACATCCGCCGCGACCACCGGAGCAACGGGCTCCGCCACCACTTCGACCCCGGGAGGAACGGGAATCGGTGCCGGTTCGGGCTTGCCGATCGCTCGGGTCTCGATCACCCGGTGCACCGGAACGCCGACGAGAGCGGCGCAGCCTCCACCCCGAGCCGGCGCCAACTCGACCCGCAGGTCGTGAGCCGCCGCGAGTCGGGCGATGACCTCGAAGCCGATGCCCCCGCCGACCGGTACGTCGGTGAGTCCGGCCAGACGGGAGTTGACGCGCGCGCGGACGTCGGGCACCAGGCCCGGTCCTCGGTCGACGACCGCAAGGGCGTACCCGCCGCGCTCGGAGCGCCCGAACACCTCGACTGGTTCCGGGGCCGGCGAGCAGCGCAGGGCGTTCTCGACGAGTTCGGCGACGACGTCGGCGATCGCGGTAGCCACCGGAGCATCGACCCATGCGGGGTCGAGCGGCCGCACGCGCACCCGATCGGCACCGTCGAGCGAGGCGACCGCCTCCCCCACGACCACCGTCAGGTCGGTCGGTCCACTGCGCACGGGGGCGGGAGCGCCGCCCGCGAGCACGATGAGGGCATCACCGTTGCGCCGGACGCGCGCCGCGAGGCGGCGCAGCTCCGTGATGAGTGCCGCGTCGAGCGGCCGGTCGTCGAGAGCCGCCAACTGCTCGGAGACCGCGGCAAGGGCGCGCTGGGCGAGCCCCGCGACCTGCTCGGCACCGACCGCATCGGGCGACGTGAGGTCGGAGAACACCGCCGGACGCGACTCGGGGGCCACGGCGGGCGCCGCGCTCCCGGCGGTCGCCCCTACCGGGTCCGTCGTCGGCCCGGGAGCCACCACTGCGATTCCACCGCGCCGCTTTGCCTCTTCCTGGGCCTGCGCCGCCTCGGCCCGAGCGTCGGCTCGGGCCGCCGCCTTCGCCTCTCGTTTCGAGACCGCCGGTGGAGCCCCGTCGCCGCTCTTCGCCGCAGCCTTCGCCGACTTCGCCTCGGCCTTCGCCGACTTCGCCTCGGCCTTCGCCGACTTCGCCTCGGCCTTCGCCGACTTCGCCTCGGCCGCAGCCTCGGCCTTCTCGGCCTTCGCCGCGTCGCGACCGGCGCGGGCCTCGGCCCGCCGCTCGCGCCGACTCGGCGCGCCGCTCGCGTCGGCTCCGCGTCGGCGGGCGACGAGCAGGATGGCGAGGAGGACCACGCCGGTTATCCCGCCCCACAACTGGGTCTGAGCAGTGTCGGACGTCGTCAGGGCCATGGCGAGCCGGAACGCGCCGTACGCCGCCCCGGCCCCGAGGACCAGGACGGGAAGCGCGCTCGGCTTCGACCCCGACGTTCCAGCAGCCACCAGACCTCATCCTCCCACAGCCCACGCTCTCCGGGCCTCCCCTCCCCATCGGCCGATTCGGCCCGGGCCTGAGGGAAACCGGCCGGAAGTCCCGAACGGGACGGCATCCGAAGCGCCGATGCCGCGTGCCGGATGAACTAGGGCCCGAGGAGGCCCCGGAGGCGCCGATCGGCGACCCGCAGCCCGATCCCGGCCATCACCACCAGGTAGGCGACGTGGAGCGGGACCGCCCACGACCAGTGCCCCAGGGTCGCGGCCCGGATCAGCTCGACCCCCTGGACGAGCGGGGTGAGCCGAACCACCGCCTCCAGCCCGTCGGGGTATCGGGAGAGCGGGAAGAACACCCCCGAGAAGAGGAACATCGGGATCGTCGCGAGCTGCACGAAGTCGAAGTCGATGAACGACCGCATGTAGGTGGTGGCGGCGAGCCCCACGGCCGCGAAGGCCACGGCGAGGAGCATCGCCGCCGGGAGCGCGAGCACCGCCCACCCCGACCGGATGTCGCCGAACAGAGCCATCGCCACGAGGAACGCCGCCGAGTACACGGTGCCGGTGAGGAGCGCCCAGGTGATCTCGCCGCGGGCGACATCACCCGGGTCGAGGGGCGTTGCCGTGACCGCGTCGTACACGCGCCAGTACTTGAACTTGATGAAGAACCCGAAGGTCGCGTCGAGAACCGCACCGTTCATCGCCGCCGTTGCCAGCAGACCGGGCGCCACGAACGCGGCGTAGGGGACGGTCGTCCCCGCGACCGCGACGTCACCCACGAGCCCGCCCACTCCGATGCCGATGGATCCCAGGAACAGCACGGGCTCGAGGAACCCCGAGCAGAACACCCACCACGAGCGCCGGACGGTGCGCGCGTTTCTCTCGACGAGACGCCACGAACGGTTCGACCGAGGCAGCGGGACGATGCGCACGAGACCGGACCTCACGAGCGCAACCGCCGGGTGAAGGCACGCGTTCCCCACCACCCGCCGAGCGCGACGATCGCGACGAGGAACGCCAGGTGCCCGAGTATCGCCGCGGCGGAGCCGGTACCCGTCGTGGCGGCGCGCGCGAGTTCGGTGCCGTGCCACAGCGGAGAGCACACCGCCAGCCGCTCGAGCACCACCGGCATCTCGCTCACCGGGAAGAAGGTGCCCGAGAAGAGGAAGAGGGGCAGGATCACCACCCGCAGGAGAAAGGTGAAAGTGACGTCGGATTCGCGCCCGATCGCGTACGCCGCGATCGGAGCGGCGAAAGCGGCGGCGCAGAGTCCGGTCGCCGGGATCGCCAGCAGGCCGAGCGGCGAGGACACGGCCCCCAGCGCGCCCGCCACGACGAGGTACACGACCGCCCCCATCATCGCCTTGCCCGCCGTCCAGACCACCACTCCGGTGTAGAGCTCCGCCGGCTCGACCGTCGTGGCCACGAGCCCTTCGTAGTAACGCATCCACATCACCCCGGCCAGCACCGGCCAGAGCGACTCGACCGCTGCGAGTTGCACCGCGGAGGCGACCATGAGCCCGGGTGCCACGAAGTCGAGGTACGGGAGTCCGCCGACGCTCCCGGAGTGGGCGTCGACGAGGGATCCGAGCCCCACCCCCATGGCGACGAGGTACATCACCGGCTGGCCGAACATCGTGAAGGCGAGCCCGCGCCAGAGCCGTCGGTAGACGAGCCACTCGCGCTCCAGGACGCGCGTCACCGAGCCGGGCCGCACGTCAGTCCTCGAGCGAGCGACCGGTGAGGATGAGGAACACGTCCTCGAGGCCGGCCCGCCGCACCAACGAGGGCACGTCGCCGAAGCCCGCCTCGATCACGGCGCGGGCGGTCGCGTCGCCGTCGTCGGTGTAGAGCAGCACGCGGTCGGCCAGAGCCTCGACCCGGTCACCGGCCCGAGCGAGGTGCCGGGCGACCTCGGCGGGATCGTGGTCGAGGTCGGGCCTGACCTCGACCACCTCCCTGGTCGCGTAGCGCTCGATGAGGGTTCGCGGCGGACCCTCGGCGACGATCCGTCCGCCGTCCATGATCACGAGCCGATCGCAGAGCTGCTCGGCCTCGTCCATGTAGTGCGTCGTGAGCACGAGGGTCGTACCCCGCCGCTTGAGCCTGTGCAGCCGGTCCCAGAGCAGGTGGCGGGCCTGCGGGTCGAGGCCCGTCGTCGGCTCGTCGAGGAGGACGACCGACGGCTCGTTGATGAGGCTGCGGGCGATCGTCACCCGCCGCTTCATTCCGCCCGAGAGGGGATCGACCTTGGAGTCGCGGCGGTCGGTCAACTGCACGAAGTCGAGCAGTTCCTCCGCCCGCTCGCGGATGACCGCCCGGGGCAGGCCGAAGTAGCGGCCGTAGACGACCAGGTTGTCCCAGACCGTGAGCTCGGTGTCGAGCGTGTCCTCCTGGGGAACGACCCCGAGGTGCGCACGGATACGGGAACCCTCTGTGGCCGGGTCGAGCCCGAGGACGCGCAGATCACCGCCCGACCGCGGGGACACGCAGCCGACCATCCGCATAGTCGAGGTCTTGCCCGCCCCGTTGGGGCCGAGGAAGCCGAATGCCTCACCCCGTCCGATCGCGAAGTCGATGCCCGCCACGGCGGTGAAGTCACCGAAGCGCTTCTCGAGACCGTGGGCCTCGACCAGGGACTCGACGGACGCCGACACAGCCTCCGACGCTACCGCCGCCGGATCTCCGACCTTCCCATCACGGTGCTCGCCGTGTCGGTGGCCGCGTTCGGGTGCGGGCTCGCGCTCATCGTCGGATGGCGAGGCTCCGACCTGCCGACCCACGTCTTCCGAGCCGACCTCGTACGCCGTGAGGGCTTCGTGGTCTGGAACAACCGGTGGTACGGCGGCCACGCGCTCCTGCCGTACAGCGTCCTGACCCCTCTTCTCGCCGCAGTGATCGGTCCGCTCGTCGTCGGCGCGGTCGCGTCGGTCATCGGCGCGGGGCTCTTCGCCCGGATCGTCGATACGGCGTTCGGACGCGCCGGTCGGGCCGCGACGGTCTGGTTCGCGGCCGCAACCGTCGCCAACCTGGTGGTCGGCCGGATCGCGTACGCGGTCGGAGTCGCGTTCGGCCTCGCCGCTGTGCTCGCGATCCAGCGCAATCGACCGCTCGCGGCATTCACGGCCGCGGCCGCCTGCTCCCTCGCGAGTCCGCTCGCGGGTGCGTTCCTCGCTCTCATCGCTCTCGCAGTTTTCGCGGGCGACGCGACCCGTCGGACGACCGCGGCCACCGCCGGCCTCGGCGCGGCTGCCCCCGTGGCCGTGCTCACCGTCCTCTTCCCCGGAGGCGGACACCAGCCGTACACCGCCGGGGCCTTCGCCTGGGACCTCCTCCTCGCCGGAGCGCTCGTCGTCGCCGCTCGCGGACGCCCCGTCCTGCGCATCGGGGCCGGGCTCTACGCCGCCGCCGCACTCGCCGCGTTCGTCGTGCCGAATCCGGTCGGCGGGAATACGAGTCGCCTGGCGCAGTACGCCATCGGCCCGCTCCTCGTCGCGCTCGGATCGGGTCGACGCCGGTTCGGGGCGCTCCTCGTCGGCCTCCTCGTGTGGTGCCAGTGGTTCCCGACCGTCGATACGGTCGCGTACGCCCACCGCGATCCGTCGACGCGACCCGGCTACTACACGGGACTCGTCGCGTACCTGGCGACACGGTCCGGGCCTCCCGGGCGCGTGGAGATCCCGTTCACCGCTCGCCACTGGGAGACCGCCTACGCCGCACGCGACCTCGTGATCGCCCGGGGCTGGGAGCGCCAACTCGACACGGAACTCCACCCGATCTTCTACGGCCCCGACCTGGACGTCGCGTCCTACCGGCGGTGGCTCGCCGACAACGGCGTCGCGTACGTGGCCCTGGCCGATGCGCCGCTCGACCCGTCGTCGGTCACCGAGGCCCGGGTACTGCGCGCCGGCGTTCCCGGGCTCCGACCGGTATGGCACGACGCGCACTGGCGCGTGTGGCGCGTGGAGAGCTTCCGCGGCCTGGTCGACGGGCCCGCCGCCGTCGCCGCCCTCGAACCCGATCGGGTCGTGCTCGACGTCCACGCCCCGGGCAGTGCCGTCGTGCGCGTCCGCGCGTCGAGCCGCTGGGCGCTCGCCGGGTCGGGATGCGTCGCCGCGACCGCCGACGGATGGACGCTGCTGCGCGACCTTCGGCCCGGCCGGATCGTGCTCCACCCGGCGCTGCGCGGCTCACCGTGCCCGGACTGAGGCCCGCTCCCCTGTCAGACTGACGTCGTGCCCAAGAGTCGGATCATCACGGGCGTCGTGCTCGCGGCCCTCGTCGTGGTGGCCGGCGTCGTATTCGTCGTCGGCCCCGACGCCGGGTCGAGCGACACTGCGCCGACCGCCGCCCCGGACCGGTCCGGCAGCAGCACCGGGTCCGGTCGCCCGACGCCGACGACGGCCCGCCCGACCACGACGACGCTCGCCCACGATCCGGCCCGCACCCTCGCCCCGGTGCGCCGGCGGGCCATCAACGGCGCCATCTCCCCGAAGTCGGTCGTCGCCACGGGCGGGGGCCGCGTCTTCGCCCAGAACATGATGTACAACCACTCGGTCACGGTCTACGACCGGTCCGGCGACCTCGTGCGGACGATCCCCGACGGCGTGCGCCTCGCGCGCTTCGGGGTGACCGGCCACCCCGGCGTCTCCCGGGGGGCGCCGGTCGAAGCCGCCGTCGACGGCGCCCGCAAGAAGATGTTCGTGAGCAACTACGCCATGTACGGCTCCGGTCACGGCCCCGAGGGCAGCGACGAGTGCGGCGGACCCGGAGGCCTCACCCCGTCGTTCGTGTACCGGATCGACCTCGAACGCCTCGAGATCGACGGTGTCGCCCGGGTCGGCATGACCCCCAAGTACGTCGCCGTGACCCCCGACGACCGCTACGTGCTCGTCACCAACTGGTGCAGCTACGACATGAGCGTCGTCGACCACGCCACCCTGCGCGAGATCCGCCGCGTTCCCCTCGGCCGCTTCCCCCGCGGCATCGCGGTCGACCGGGCTTCCCGTATCGCCTACGTCGCCGTCATGGGTTCCTACGACATCGCCAAGGTCGACCTCCGCACGTTCGCGGTGTCGTACATCCGGGGCGTCGGCAGCGGACCGCGGCACCTCGTTCTCTCGGCCGACGGGCGTCGCCTCTACGCGACGCTCAACGGAGCGGGCCAGGTCGTCGCCATCGACACCGCGACCGACCGAGTGGTGGGACGGATCTCGACCGGGAGTCAACCGCGCAGCATGGCGATCTCCGCCGACGACCGCGCGCTCTACGTCGTGAACTACTCCTCGAGCACGGTGTCGGTACTGCGCCGAAGCGACCTCGCCGTTGTACAGACGTTGTCGGTCTGCGGCAACCCGATCGGGATCACCTACGAACCGGTCGCGCACCGACTCTGGGTCGCCTGCTACGGGGGCGAGATCCAGGTCTTCGACGCCTGATCGGGACCACGGCCCGAGCGACCCGACCCTCCGAACCGGGGACCTTCGACCCTGGAGCCGACTCCGGCGCGGCCGTAGAACGCGGCGGAGCATCCGGTAGGCGGCGAGGAGGGTCCCGTGAACGAGAGCGGCGAGGCACGCACCGTCGACACTCTCGCGACCGCCACCTACGACGACCCGTGGGAGACCTACGCGTGGCTCCGCGCCGACGCGCCCGTGTATCGCGACGAGACGAACGGGATCTGGGTCGTCAGCCGCTACCAGGACGTCTTCGACATCTCGCGCCGCCCCGAGCGCTACTGCAGCGGCCGGGGTGTCCGCCCGAAGGAGATCGTCCCCCTCTCGCTCATCAGCTACGACGACCCCGAGCACACGCGGCAGCGGCGCATGATCAACCGGGGCTTCACCCCCCGTCGGGTCCGTGAACTCGCCCCGCACATTCAGGAACTGAGCAACGAACTGATCGACGAGATCGCGCACCGGGGCGAGGTCGACTTCGTCGAGGACTTCGCGATCCACGTGCCGCTCATCGTCATCGCCGAACTCCTGGGCCTCGACCCACAGGACCGCAAAGACCTCTACCGCTGGTCGGACGCCATGATGACCGCCGAGGGCCGGGATCCCGACGACCCGAAGCTCCTCGAGTCCGCGAACGCGTTCGCCGAGTACACCGCGGCCTGCGCTCGGCTCATCGCCGAACGGCGGGCCGACCCTCGCGACGACCTCATCTCCGTACTCACGCAGCGGTTCGACGAGGGCGACCTCGGCCGCGAGGAGTTCACGAACCTCGCGGGCGAACGGATCGCCGACGATCCGCTCGGCGACGACGAACTGATGATGTTCCTCACCGTGCTCGTCGTGGCCGGCAACGAGACCACCCGCAACGCGATCAGCGGCGGCATGCTCGCCCTGAGCCGGTTCCCCGCCGAGCGCGACCGCCTGATCGCCCACCTCGACGACGAGCGTTTCGTCGACCTCGCGGTCGACGAGCTCATCCGGTGGGTGACGCCGGTCATCGCGTTCAGTCGCACCGTCACCGAAGACCACACGTTGCACGGCGAGAGGCTCCGCGAAGGCGACCGCGTGCTGATGCTCTACCAGTCGGCCAACCGCGACGAGACCGTCTTCGAGCGCGCCGACGAGCTCGTCCTCGACCGCGACCCCAACCCGCACCTGGCCTTCGGCATCGGCACTCACTACTGCCTCGGCGCGAACCTCGCCCGACTCGAGGTGAAGACCGTCTTCCGCGAGCTGTTCCGGCGCCTCCCCGACATCCACGTACCGACCGACGCCCACCGCACCCGCGGCGAATCGTCGCTCGTCATCTCGATCGCCGGCCTGCCCGCCGTGTTCGTCCCGCAGACCGTCTGACCCGCACCGTCGCGGCCATCCGGTCGCACCGAGAGGAGCCCCGTGCGCCCGACCGACCGCTACACGGTCATCTCATCCGACTGCCACGCAGGCGCGTCGCACACCCAATACCGCGAGTACCTCGATCCGCAATGGCGTGACGAGTTCGACGCCTGGCGCGGTCGCTACTCCAACCCGTTCCGCGACCTCCAGGGCGACGGCCGAACGCGCAACTGGAACGGCGCCCGTCGGATCGCCGATCAGGACGCCGAGGGCGTCGTCGCCGAGGTTCTCTTCCCCAACACGGTGCCGCCGTTCTTCCCCACCGGCTCGGTGATCGCCCCCGCTCCTGCCCCCGACGACTACCCGGCCCGCCTCGCCGGCATCCGGGCCCACAACCGCTGGCTGGCCGACTTCTGCGCCGAGGCGCCGAGCCGGCGCGCCGGGCTCACCCAGATCCTGCTCAACGACGTCGAAGATGCGCTCGCCGACATCCGGTGGGGCCACGAGCACGGGCTGCGGGGCGTGATGCTCCCCGGGGTCGCGCCCGACACGCCGTGGATCGAGCCCCTCTTCTCGCCCGTCTACGACCCGATCTGGCAGCTGTGCCAGGAGCTCGGCACCTCGGTCACCCACCACGGCGGCGGCACCGGGGTGCCGCGGATGCCGAGGCTCCCGTCGGCCGTCGTGATGTACGTGATGGAGGCGGGCTTCTGGGCCAACCGGGCACTGTGGCACCTGACGATGTCGGGCGTCTTCGAGCGCTTCCCGGGGCTCACGCTCGTACTCACCGAGCAGGGAACGAGTTGGGTGCCGGAGATCCTGCACCGCATGGACGCGTTGAACGCCGACATGCGCCGCAACGGCCGGATCGGCGAGCTCGGCATCGAGGCGTCGGTGATCCTCCCGCACCGTCCGTCCGACTACTTCCGGCGCAACGTGATGATCGGCGCCGCCTTTCCCTCACCCGGCGACGTGCCCGCGATGCGTGAGCTCGGCCTCGACCGGATCATGTGGGGCAGCGACTACCCGCACATGGAGGCGTGCTCGCCCCACTCCCGCGAGTCGCTCCGGCGCACCTTCGCCGACTTCACCCCCGAGGAACTGGTGCCCGTGCTCGGCGGCAACGCGGCGCGTGTCTACGGCTTCGACCTCGACGCACTCGCGCCGCTGGCCGCCGTCTGCGGGCCGACCGTCGCCGAGGTCGCGACCCCGCTCACCGCACTCCCCGACAACCAGAGCCCGGCCTTCAGCCGTCCGTAGCCGGTGGAGGGCACCGGCGAGCGGCCGACCGCCGTCGCAGCCCCGGCGTAACCTCCCGCCGCACGGGAGAAGGCATCCCGTGCCGCCCCCCGGGAGGACCGCACCGTGCGCTTCAGCTACGCCGAGACCTTCACCGACCCCACGTATCTGGGGCCGCTGGCCGTCGCCGCCGAGGAAGCCGGGTACGACTCCTTCGTGGTGCCCGACAGCGTGCTCTTCCCGGCCGAGTCCGACACGAGCTACCCCTACACGGCCGACGGCGACCGGGCCTTCCTCGAGGACAAGCCGATCCTCGAGCCGTTCGCACTCATCCCCTACCTCGCCGCCCTCACCACCACCCTGCGCTTCACCACTTTCGTCGTGAAGCTCGCCATCCGGCCGCCGGTGCTCGTCGCCAAGCAGGCCGCGAGCGTCGCGGTGCTGAGCGGCAACCGGTTGCGCTTCGGCGTCGGCATCAGCCCGTGGCCCGAGGACTTCGCGGCGATGGGTCTGCCGTGGGAAGACCGGGGCAAGCGCATGGACGAGGCCGTCGACGTGGTGCGAGGCCTGTGCGCCGGGGGGTGGTTCGAATACCACGGCGAGACGATCGACGTCGCCCGCTGCAAGATCACGCCGGTGCCCGAGCGGCCCATCCCGATCCTGGTCGGCGGTCACGCGGCGCCTGCGCTCCGCCGAGCCGCCCAGCGAGGCGACGGCTGGATCCACGCCGGCGGCGACCCCGACGACCTCACGCACATGATCGCCCGCCTCCGCGAACTGCGGGCCGACTCGGCCCGCGCCGACGAGCCGTTCGAGATCCACGTGATCTCGCTCGACGCCTTCACCCTCGACGGCGTACGCCGCCTCGAGGACGCAGGCGTCACCGACGTCATCGTCGGCTTCCGCTGGCCCTACACGGTCGGCCCCGACACTCAACCGCTCACCGAGAAGCTCGACGCGCTCCGGCGGTTCGCCGACGCCGTCGTCACCAAGGCCTGAGGAGGGCACCGTGAAGTACCGCCGTCTCGGACGCACCGCGCTGCGGGTGAGCCCCTTGTGCCTCGGCACGATGAACTTCGGTCCGCTCACCACCGAAGCCGACTCCCACACGATCATGGACCGTGCGCTCGAGCACGGCATCAACTTCTTCGACACCGCCAACCGCTACGGCGGCGACAAGGGTGCGGGCGCGACCGAGGAGATCCTCGGTTCCTGGTTCGCGAGCGGCGGCGGACGGCGGGAGAAGGTCGTGCTCGCCACCAAGGTGTTCGGTCCGATGACCGACTGGCCCAACGACGGCCTGCTCTCGGCTCGTCACATCCGCGACGCATGCGACGCCAGCCTCCGGCGCATGCGCACCGATCACATCGACCTCTACCAGATGCACCACATCGATCGCAGCGCCCCGTGGGACGAGGTGTGGCAGGCAATGGAGACCCTCGTCGCGCAGGGCAAGGTCGTCTACGTCGGCAGCAGCAACTTCGCGGGCTGGCACATCGCCCAGGCCAACGAGGCGGCGAAGGCCCGTCACTTCCTCGGCCTCGTGAGCGAGCAGAGCCTCTACAACCTCGCCTCGCGCGCGGTCGAGCTCGAGGTACTCCCGGCCTGCCGTTCCTATGGACTCGGCGTCATCCCCTGGAGCCCGCTCGCCGGAGGGATGCTCGCCGGTCGCGCCGAGGGTGCGGGCGGAGGTCGACGCGCGCAGCTCCAGCCCCGCTACGCGGGCGCGGCCGGCGCCGTCGCTCGGTGGGAGCAACTGTGCGCCGATCTCGGCGAAGAACCGGCCGCAGTCGCGCTCGCGTGGCTCCTCCACCAGGAGGGCGTCACCGCGCCGATCATCGGACCCCGCACACTCGAGCAACTCGAGGGTGCGAGTCTGCGGGCGATCGACCTCAGCCTCGACGCCACCACGCTCAGCGCACTCGACGAGATCTTCCCCGGACCGGGCGGACGCGCCCCCGAGGCGTACGCGTGGTGAGGGTGTAGGCGATCGTCCGCACCGAGGGTCGGGACGCGCCCCGACCG
>Ga0208783_10001848_pt1 | contig 12375 bp, 14 predicted proteins | sample DEB19_08_DNA_2_FD_184529 | JGI IMG/M metagenome (GOLD analysis project Ga0208783, IMG submission 184529) | Aqueous microbial communities from the Delaware River and Bay under freshwater to marine salinity gradient to study organic matter... | ecosystem: Environmental > Aquatic > Marine >... | reverse complement strand
GCAACATCCAGAAGTTCACCGAGGGCGCGTTCGCCAAGTGGGGCTACGACCTCGTGCGCGAGGAGTTCGCCGACGTGGCGGTCGGTTGGGACGACTGCGGCGGCAAGCCGGGCGACAAGATCCTCGTTAAGGACAACATCGCCGATATCACCCTCCAGCAGGTGCTCACCCGACCCGAGGACTTCGACGTCATCGCCACGACGAACCTCAACGGCGACTACCTCTCCGACGCGCTGGCGGCGCAGGTGGGCGGCATCGGGATCGCCCCGGGCGGCAACATCAACTACGTCACCGGGCACGGCGTGTTCGAGGCCACGCACGGAACCGCCCCGAAGTACGCCGGACTCGACAAGGTCAACCCCTCGTCGGTTCTGCTCTCGGGCGTGATGATGTTCGAGCACCTCGGCTGGCGGGAGGCCGCCGCCGACATCGAGCGGGCGCTCGAGGCCACGATTGCCGACAAGGTCGTCACCTACGACTTCGCCCGCCTCATGGAGGGGGCAACCGAGGTGAAGACCAGCGAGTTCGCGCAGGCGATCGTCGATCGCCTCTGACCGGCCGACCGGTCGGGGCCGTCAGGCTCCGGCGCGGAGGGCCCGGACGAGTTCGGGGAGCGACTCCCGGAAGTCGGGGAGCAGTTGCCCGGGAGCGTAACGCTCGCTGTCGAGTACCGAGTTCGCCGGGCGGCGGGCCGGTCGGGGCGGGTCGAGCTCGGCCGTGGTGATCGCGGTCACGATCTCGGGGTCGCCCCCGCCGACGCGCACGACTTCGCGGGCGAACTCGAACCACGAGACGGCGCCGCGGTTCGTGACGTGCCAGACCCCGACGGCCCGATCCTCGGCGAGGCGGATGAGTGCTCCGGCCAGGTCGCGGGCGATGGTCGGGTGTCCGCGCTGGTCGTCGACGAACTTCATCGCCGTTCCCTCGTCGGCGAGGCGGAGCACGGTGCGGGCGACGTTGCGGCCGACCCGGCCGCACACCCACGACGTGCGAGCGACCGCATGGCGCCCGAGGTCGAGCGCCTGCTCGCCGCCGAGTTTGGTCCGGCCGTAGACGCCGAGTGGATGGGTCGGATCGGATTCGACGTAGGGCCCGGCCTTGGTGCCGTCGAAGACGTAGTCGGTCGAGACGGCGACCACTCGAGCGCCGGGTCCGGAACGTTCGGCCGCCTCGGCGACCACCCGAACACCCTCGGTATTGACTCGATGGGCCCGCTCCGGGTCGCCTTCGCAGCCGTCTACGTCGGTGTAGGCGGCGCAGTGGATCACCGCGTCGGGTCGGGCCGATCCGATCGCCTCGCCCATCAACGCCGGGTCGGCGACATCGGTCGAGCCGAGGGCGACCACCTCGTGGCCGGCCGCACTCGCCAGTTCGACGACCTCGGTGCCGACCTGTCCGTTGGACCCGGTCACGCAGATGCGCACGTGGGCTCCCGACCGCTCAGGACCAAGCCTGGTCTTCCTTGACCGGGGCTCGGTCGAGGAGAGGCTCCCACCAATCCCGGTGGTCGGCGTACCACCGGACGGTCTCGGCGAGTCCGGTTTCGAAGTCGACCGTCGGCTGCCACCCGAGTTCGCGTTGGATCTTCGTGAAGTCGAGGGCGTAGCGGCGGTCGTGGCCGGGCCGGTCGGGAACGATCGTCTTGAGCGTCTGGGGCTTGCCGAGCGCGGCGAGCACCCCGTCGGCGATCTCCTCGATACTGCGCTCGACCCCGGTGCCGACGTGGTACGTCTCGCCGACGGCTCCGCGTTCGATCACGGCGGTGATGGCGCGGCAGTGATCGAGTACGTGGATCCACTCGCGCCGGTTCTGGGTCGAGGTGTACATCGGGATCTGCGTGTCGGTGATGGCCCGCGTGGCGAACAACGGGATGACCTTCTCGGGGAACTGGTAGATCCCGTAGTTGTTCGCGCAGTTGGTGATCGAGATCGGCAGCCCGAAGGTCTCGTGGTAGGCCCGCACCGCGTGATCGCCCCCGGCCTTCGACGCGTTATAGGGCGTGCGCGGCCGGTAGGGCGATTCCTCGGTGAATTGCTCGTCGGTGTCGAGGTCGAGGTCGCCGTAGACCTCGCAGGTGGAGATGTGGTGGAAACGGGCGACGCCGACCCGTCGGGCGGCTTCGCAGAGGGTCTGCGTGCCGACCACGTTGGTGCGGAAGAAGGCGCCGGGGTTGGCGATGGCGTACGAGTTGTGCGACTCGGCGGCGAAATTGACGATTACGTCGACCGAGTGGTCGCGCAGGGCCGACTCCATTGCCGAGAGGTCACCGATGTCGGCGTGCACGAACGTGTGGGGGACACCGTCGAGGTTTGCCGGGTTGCCGGCGTAGGTGAGGGCATCGACGACGATGACCCGGTCGCCGGGGTTTCGCTCGACCCAATCGCGAACGAAGTTCGCTCCGATGAATCCGGCGCCGCCGGTGACGAGGACGTTCACGTCCGCAGCGGCCAGACGGGCCGGACGCGCTCGGGGATCGCCACCCGCTTCGGGTTGGCCTGATCACGACCGGAGAGCACGGGGTCGGTGACACCCCAGTCGCCCGCGATCTCGGGATCGTCCCACGCGACCCCGAGTTCGTCGGCGGCGTTGTAGTAGCCGTCGACGAGGTAGGTGATCGTCATGTCGGTCAGCGACGCGAAGCCATGGGCCACACCGGGCGGGATGAATACGCACGGGTGCTCGGTGGTGCCGTCGGCTCCGACTCCGAGGTCGAAGCACTCGGTCGCACCCTCGGTGGCGCTCCCGACCCGGAGGTCGTGGAGGACGACCCGGGCCCGGCCGTTGGGCACGTACCAGTAGTCGGCCTGGTGCAGGTGGTAGTGCAGGCCGACGACGGATCCGGCCGCCCGGTCGGCCCGGTTGGCCTGGATCATCTCGCGTGCGCCGGGTACCCATTCGCGGCGGAAGGTCTCGACGAAGACGCCGCGGGCGTCGCCGTGGACCTGGGGCCGCACGTGGAATACGCCGGCGATGGTCGGACTCTCGGTAATGGTCGCCATCGGTCTCCCGGGTTACTCGATCTCGGCCCGCGAGTGGTCGCCGAGCATGAGGCGCGTGCCCTTGGGGCGGCCTCCGCTGCGACGGACATCGACCTCACGGCCGATGAGGGAATCGTGGATGCGGTGCACGTCGACGATGGTGCTCCGCTCGAGTACGACGGAGTGCTCGATCTCGGCGTCGCGCAGCTCGCAGTCGTCACCGATCGATGTGTACGGGCCCACGTAGGTATCGACGAGCACGGTGCCGCGCCCGATGATCGCCGGGCCTCGTACGACGGAGCGCTCGAGCCGGGCTCCGGCCTCGACGACGACCCGACCGTCGACGCGGGACTCGGCGTCGAGGGTGCCGTCGATCCGGCCCTCGATGGTGTCGAGTACCCGCCGGTTGCAGTCGAGGAGCGGGTCCTTCTTTCCGGTGTCGATCCACCAGCCCTCGAGGATCTCGTGCTCGATGGCGTTGCCCTCGTCGAGCAGCCATTGGATCGCGTCGGTGATCTCGAGTTCGCCGCGAGCCGAGGGGGCGATGGTGGCGACCGCCTCGTGGATACGGGGGTCGAACAGGTAGACGCCGGTGAGTGCCAGATCGGACGGCGGGTCGGCGGGTTTCTCGACCAGGCGGACGATGCGGCCGGCCGGATCGAGCTCGGCGACGCCGAACTGGCGCGGATCGTCGACCCGGGCCAGGAGGATCTGTCCGGCCGGGGCCGGTCGGCCCTCGGTGTCGGCGGCTCGGCGCTTGTGTTCGAAGCGATCGACCACGACGGTGAGGTCCTGCTGGAGCATGTTGTCGCCCAGGTACATCACGAAGTCGTCCTCGGCGAGAAAGTCGCGGGCGATGAGTACGCAGTGAGCGAGGCCCAGGGGGTCGGTCTGGGGGATGTAGGTGACCTCGACCCCGAACCGGCTTCCGTCGCCCAGAGCGGCGCGGATCTCGGCGGCGGCGCCGTCGACGCCGACGATCACCCCGATCTCCTTGATGCGGGCCGCTGCCATCTGCTCGACCACGTAGAACAGGATCGGCTTGTTGGCGATCGGGACGAGCTGCTTGGCGCTCGTGTGGGTGATCGGCCGGAGCCGGGTGCCGGCCCCGCCGGCGAGGATCAGGCCCTTCATCTCTTGGTCATCCTAGACGTAGCCTCACCGATGTGAACGGCGAGCCCCCGACCTTTCCCGACCCGGACGACGACTGCGAGCTCTGCGAGGCCGCCCGGATCACCGAGTGGTTCCACGAGGACCACATCTGCTGGATCGCGGAGTGCGAGATCTGTGCCGTCCCGATGGTCGTCTGGCGGGGCCACGGGACCGAGCCCCCGGCCGAGCAGCTGGCCCACATGCACGACCGCCTGGCCTTCGTGGTGTCGGAGCACTTCGAGTACACGCACTACGTCGACGACAACATGCGCAACATCCCCGATCACTACCACGCTCACGCCCGCCCCCACGGCGGATTCTTCGGGCACGGGCTCCGTCGGCGGGCCCGCTGACGGGCAACCCGTGACCATCCGGTGGTGACCGACCGTCCCATGCGGGCGTGGGGGCATCCCGAGCCGGGGGATCTCGACCGGGTGGTGGTCGTCTCACCCCACCTCGACGACGCCGTGCTCGGCTGCGGTCTCCTGCTCGCCGCGATTCCGGGGACGACGGTCCTCACCGTGTTCACGGGCGCCCCGCCGGCGTACCCCGACCCGATGCGCCCGTGGGATGCGGAGTGCGGCTTCGGACCCGGAGACGACGTCATGGAAGTCCGGCGGGCCGAGGATCGCGAGGCATTGGCCCGGCTCGACGCGGCCCCCGAGCATCTCGGACTGGTCGAGTACTCGTACCGACCCGATGATGCGGTCGTACCGGTGCCCGAGATCGCGGCGGCGTTGGATCGTGTAATCGTCCGACTCGATCCGACGCTCGTCGTCATGCCCTTCGGTCTCGCGAACCCCGATCACGTAGCGGTTCACGAAGCGTGCCTCTCCGTGCGATCGGGCGCCCGATCCGATCGCGCGTGGTGGTGCTACGAGGAAGCCGGGTACAAGCACATCCCGGGCCAACTCGCGTGGCGGGTGGCCGGGTTGTTCCGGACGGGTCACTGGCCCACCCCGGTGGTCCTCCCCGATCCCGGACCGGTGGCCGCGAAGCGCAAGGCCGAGGCGCTGGCGTGCTACGGATCGCAGGTGCGGGCGCTCGAGGCGGACTGGGATCTCTCGGCGAAGAGTGGGGTGCCGGAGCAGTACTGGCGACTCGCCCCGCCGCCCCCCGGTTGGGAAGGTCTGGCGGCCGCGGATCCGGGTCGGTAGGGAGAGGACCCGCGCCGCGGCTCAAGCGAGTGGAAGATCCCGCAGTATCCGGCGGTGGTCGGAGTAGTCGACGTAGTGGTCGGTGATGCGGAAGGATTCCGGGTCGAGGGCGATCGGACCGCGTTCCACGATGCAGACGTCCTGATCGGCGCGGACGGAGGTGATCGCCTCGGTGGCGCAGGCCTGGGCCATGAGGATCTCGGCGGTGAACCGGACGAGAGGCATCTGGTCCGCGTTCTCGAGGTAGGAGCGGAGGTAGGTGCCGCGGCGAGCGCCGCCGTAGGGCTCCGATTCGGTGCCCGCGGCCTGCCGGTCCCGGACGCCGTCTTCGAGCGTTCCGAACAGTCGTCGGGCCCGGAGTTGCCAACCCCAGTCCTCGATGACGAAGAGGCCGCCCGGCCGCAGGAGCGGGAAGAGCGCTTCGAACGACGCGCGCGTCTCCGCGTAGCGGTGCGACGCATCGTCGATCACCAGATCGAGGGCGGTTCCTCCGGTCGCAGCGTTCACGCGGTCGCGAAGCAGGCGCCCGTCGCCCTGGTCGGTCCCGAAGTGGAGGTCGACGCGATCCGTGAGGTTCCGGCGGGCGAGGAACCGGTCGAGCGGTTCGATGCGGTGTCGGCTCAACTCGAAGGCCACGAGCCGCTCGGGATCGCTGACGAGACACGAGAGGGCGATGCTGCCCCCCTGCGCGATGCCGAGTTCGACCATCCGGCGCGGTTTGACCTCACGGAGTACGGAGACGATCCGCTCGACGAGGGCGGGCGGCTTCCGCACGCTGAGCGCCTCCGGGGTCGAAGCCCCGTGGCCGCAGACGAACGGTTCGCCGGCGACCGTGAACGCCTCGGGTGCGGTCCATTCGAGCGTCGGCCCGATGGTCACCGGTCAGGCCTCCGCCGGCCCGGCGAGAACCTGCCGGTGGTCGGTGTAGTCGGCGTAGTGGTCCGCGATCCGGAACGTTCCCCGGTCGAGGGGTTCCGGGCCGCGCACGACCGTGATCCAGTGGCGGTCGACCGAAACGGAGGCGAAGACCGAGTCGGAGCAGGCCTGGGCGAGGACGAGTTCCGCCGCGAGTCGCTCGAGGGGGACGCGGTGCATTTGCTCGAAGAAGTGCGCCACGTAGGCGTTCTTCGGACGGGGACCGGGCTTCCGGTCGGCGCTGACGTCGATCGCGCCAGCGGCCACTTCTTCGCGGAATCGGGTCCGAAAGGTGCGCAGGCCGCGCAGTTGCCAGTTCCAATCCTCGATCACGTAGACACCGCCCGGTCGCACGTGCGGGAACAGCGTCTCGAACGAGGCCCGGGTCTCGTCGATCCAGTGGGAGGCGTCGTCGAGGACGAGGTCGTACTCGGCGCCGTCGGCCTCGCTTCGGGCGATCTCGTCGATGCGGGTCCGGTCGGACTGGTCGGTTCCGTAGTGGAGTCGGACCGACCGGCCGAGGTCGCGGCGGTCGATCAGGTGGTCGAGCGGGGTGATGCGGTCTTCCGAGATCTCGACCGAGACCAGCAGATCGGGTTCGGCCGCGAGTGCGATGAGGGCCACGCTGCCGCCCTGGGAGATCCCGAGTTCGAAGATCCTCCGCGGCGAGAGTTCGCGCAGGAGTGCGAGGTTCTTCTCGACGAGGGGTCGCGGTTTGCACACCACGATCCGCCCGTCGACGGACTCCGCGAAACCGCAGGCGAAGCGTTCTCCGGCCAGACGGAATCCGGCGTCATCGATCCACTCGGGCTCCCGGACCACGGGCGGAGGCTACCGGCCGGATCGGCGGGCCTCGCTCAGGGAAAGCCCGCGCCGGGAACGGAAACCGACGCGGCTTCGATGCGGCCGGTCCGCTCGGCGAGAGTCCGTTCGGGCTCGTGGGACGGGGCCGTGCAGAGGTAGAGGGTTCGGCGGTCGGTGCCGCCGAGCATGCACGCGTAAACGCCGGGGTGACTGCCCGCGACCTCGTCGAGGATCTCGCCGCCCTCGCGCACCCGCAGGGCGCGACCGGTGGCGGGACAGGCCACCCAGACGCAGCCTTCGGCGTCGAGGCACATGCCGTCCACCGTCGCCCCGGCCAGGGTGGCCCACGGGCGCCGTCCGCCGAGCGACCCGTCGTCGGCGATCGTGAAGGCGCTGATCCGGCCCGCCATGCTCTCACCCACCAAGAGGGTGCGACCGTCGGGAGTGATCACCGATCCGTTGGGAAAGGCGAGGCCTTCGGCCGCGACGCGCGCCGTCCCATCGGGGTCGACCGCGACGAGCACGGTCTCGCAGGGTGTTTCGCCCCCGTAGAGGTCGAAGCCGAAGTTGCCGACGTAGGCCCGTCCGGTGGCATCGACCACCATGTCATTGCAGTCTCGGGTCACGAGGGAACGGAGGTCTGCGTGCACGACCGGACCGTCGGCGTCGAACCGAAGGACGGCTCGGGCGCCCATGGCCACCGCGAGGAGCCGACCGTCGGGGAGCCAGCCCAGCCCCGACGGCCCGGTCGGCACCTCGGCGAAGGTCTCGACCCGCCCCGTCGCCGTGACGGTGACGATCCGACCGGCGTGCTGATCGGACACCCAGAGCCGGTCGTCGTGCCACCGGGGACCCTCGGGGAAGGCGAGACCGTCGGCCACGATCTCGGCCGGGCGGGGACTCACAGGGGCTCGCTCTCGGTCGGGCTGACGTCGTCGAGCGTGAGGTTCGCCGTCTCCGGCAGGCGGGGAATCACGGCCACGGCGGCGATCAGCGTGGCGACGCCCATCAGGGCGATCGACCGGCCGAGGCCACCGAGCGGGTCCGAGAGCGATCCGGCGAGCACGAGTCCGAGACCCGATCCCATCACTGCGAGCACGGTCAGGATCGCATTCGAGGTGGAGCGCACCTCGGTGGCGAAGAGTTCGGCGTCCATCGTGCCGAGCGCGAGTCCGCCGGCGCTCGACGTGAGTACCGACACTGCGGCGAGCACCCAGAGCGGGGGGCCGCCCATGAGGAAGAAGCCCATCTGGGTGACCGTCGCGACGAGCAGTCCGATGGCGGCTACCGGCCGACGGCCGTAGCGGTCGGCGAGGCGTCCGCCGATCAGGATTCCGAGGAGGCCCGGGAGGGCGGTGGTGACCGCCCGGAACAGGGCGATGCCGGTGCTGGAGAAGTCGCGGACGTCCTCGAGGTACTTGTTCATCAACTGCGACGAGGGGGCGTTGAACATGCTCGTGAGAAACGCGGCGCCGGCCAGCAGGACGAACCGACGTCGGTAGCGCCGGTCGACGATCTCCGAGAGGCGCCCACGGGTGACCTCGGTCCGGGCGGCGACCGCTGCGTAGCGGCGGGTCTCGACCAGTCGTCGCCCGATCGGCCGGGCGAGAGCGACCGACAGCGCACCGAGGGCGAAGGGGATACGCCAACCGCCCGCACCGGCGTCGGCGAACGGCAGTACGGCGACGGCCAGGGAGAACCCGAGGCCGCCGGCCAGGGCCAGCATCGACGCCGCGTAGGCGCGAGCCCCCTCGGGCGCTTCCTCGATGACGGCGATCCCGGCGACGGTGAAGGTCGTGAGGGCGAAGCCGCGCTGGAGGATCTGGCCCGCCGTGAAGATCCCGAGGCCGGGGGCGATCGCCGAGATCGCGCAGGCGCAGGACGACCCGACCAGTCCGGTGAGGATGAGCGCGCGGCGGCCTCGGCGGTCGGCCAGCGCGGTGAGGAAGAGGGCGAAGACCGCACCGAACCGGGTGACGGCGAGGGCTGCGCCGATCCGGGCATCGGACGCGGCGAAGGAGGTGCTGATCGGGCCGCTGAGTTGCCCGAACAGCGCGGCGGCGAACGAGGTGACGGCGGTGGCGGCCCCGGCCACGGCGAGGAGGGTGACCTGCTCGGGGGTGAACGGGACGGGAGGCATGCCCAGGATGTGGCCGGGAGCGTCGGGGTGGACGGTGCCCGCGAGTTCGGCCCGGAGGCGTTCCACGGCATGGCGCTCGGCTCGGGTGCGGGTGAGCCGGGCGACGGGGCGGAGGAAGCCACCGAAGAACGGGATCTCCGTGAGGTCGAGCGTGCTGGCCGTCGTGATGTCGGTGCCGTCTCCCGCCGCCCGCACGGCGAAGGTCACCGACACGGCGGGATGGGTTCCGGGTTCGGGATCGAACGCGAGGGTGCCGTCGCCGTCCCGTCGGGCGCCCAGGCGCAGGGCCGCGGCCTCCACGTCGGCGGGGGTGTGCCGAACCCGGATCGGTGCGGGTGACGGCACGGCGGGCATCCTACGGTGGGGTCTTCGAAACGGAACGGAAGGAAGCGGAAGATGGCGCAACTCTCGGTGGGCGACAAGGCCCCGGCGTTCGGGCTCGCGAACCAGGAGGGCGAAACGGTTCGGCTCTCGTCCTTCAAGGGCGCGCCGCTCGTCGTGTACTTCTACCCGAAGGCCGATACTCCCGGGTGCACGCAGCAGTCGTGCAATCTTCGTGACGCGTTCCCGCAACTCGACCGGCTAGGAGCCGCCGTGGTCGGTATCAGTCCCGATCCGGTCGACAAACAGCGCCGCTTCGCCGAGAAGTACTCGCTCGGGTTCCCGCTGCTCGCCGACACCGAGCACGCGGTCGCCGAGGCGTGGGGCGTGTGGGGCGAGAAGTCGCTCTACGGGCGGAAGTTCATGGGCATCATCCGCTCGGCCTTCGTCGTCGACGCCAAGGGCAAGGTGGCCGGCGCGTTCTACAAGGTGAGCCCGAAGGACACCGTGCCGAAGTCGCTCGCGGTGATCGAGGCGCTCGGGGGCTGACCGTCAGGCGAGGCGGGCGAGGACGAGGTCGACGGCGTCGGCGATCGTCTCGACGCCCTCGAGGTCGTCCTCGGGGACCTGGATGTCGAACGTGTCCTCGAGGCCCATGACGAGTTCGACGAGGTGCAGGCTGTCGGCCTCGAGGTCTTCGCGGAACCGAGCGGTTTCGGCGATACCGGCGGCGTCGATTCCGAGCACCTCGGCGGCGACGGAGCGGATGGCGTCGAGTGCCTGTGAGCGTTCCATGGTGTTCTCCCTGCGGGTGCCGACGGCTCAGCGCCGCTTACGGCGTTCGGAACCGAGGCGCCTGAGCTCGGCGAGCTCGGCATCGGTGTACTGACGGGGGTGTTCGGGGCCGACGGCGGGCGCCGACTCGTCGGGGGTCCGGCCGAGGAGGACGGCTGCCTCGACGTCGGGAGGAAGGGGGCCGTCGGCCCGAACCCTGCGCGAGGGGCCGACCACGATCATGACGAGCGCGGCGACGGAAGCCCCGACGATCAACCCGACCCCGAACTCGAGCACGCGCCGGAGCGTACCGAATGCCACAATGCCTGCGGGCCCGACGGGCCCGGAGCGCCCGAGTGGTGGAACGGCAGACACGGCGGACTCAAAATCCGCTCCCGGCAACGGGGTGAGGGTTCGAGTCCCTCCTCGGGCACCAGCTCCGACTTCAGGGGCCGCGCCGGACGGCCCGGATCGTCAACGCGTACGTGAGGACCGCCGACACGGCGAGCAACGCGAGGGAGTAGACGCCGGCTTGGGCGTAGAAGCCGCTCTCGGTCGTCTCGAAGATGCGGGTGGCGAGCGTTTCGGTGCCGGCCGGGCGCAGCAGCAACGTCGCCGGGAGCTCCTTCAGTACCGCGAGCATCACGAGACCGAACGCGGCGGCCAGGCCCCGGCGCATGAGCGGCCATTCGACGGTGAGGAGTCGGCGTACGCGACCGGCGCCGAGTGATCGGGCGGCGTCGAGCAGGCGCGGCGGAACCGACCCGACCGCGACTCCGGCCGAGCGGAGACCCTGAGCGCCGAAGTGGACCAGGTAGGCGATGACCAGGACCGTGCTCGTTCCGTACAACGCATCGACCAGCGGTGCCCGGAGCACGAAGTAGGCGAGGGCGAGGGCCACGACCAGACCGGGGAGTGCGAAGCCGGCCGTTACCAGGGCCCCGGCGATCTCGCTCGCTCGGCTCCGACGGCGGATCGTCGCGTAAGCCACCGGGAGCACGGCGGTCACCGTCACCAGTCCGCCGACGATTCCGAGCGCCGCCGTGGTGCCCGCGATCGCCGGAAGTTCGTCGGTGTGCAGTTCGGTGCCCGGACCGCCGCGCAGCGCCCACTGTGCGAGAACGGCCACCGGAACGACGACGCCGACCAGGGTGACGAGGAACACCGCAGCGACGGCAGGAGCGCGCCACCGCCGTAGCGCTATCGGCGCGGGAGGGCGTCCCCCCGCAGCGGCGGGTACGTGGCCCCGGCGGGCGATCACGCGATCGGCAGCCACGGCGGCGAGAGCCACGAGAGCGAGTACGAGGGCGAGCGAGGTGGTGACGGGCTGGTCGAGCCGGGTCGTGTAAATGGCCCGGGTCAGGGTGTCGTAGCGGAGCAACTGCACCGCCCCGAACTCCGACAAGGAGTAGAGGAACACGAGCAGCATCCCGGCCGCGATCGGTGCTCGCAGCTGGGGGAGTACGACGGTACGGAAGACGGCAGACGGCCGCCGACCGAGGCTACGGGCGCACTCCTCGACCGACGCCGGGAGACCTCGAAGCGCGGCGAGAACGGGCAGGAACACGAGCGGATAGGTGAGGATCACGAGGACCGTCGCCGCCGGTGCGAAACCCTCGATGCGCCCCGGCGCCCGCTCGATGCCGAGCGGCCCGAGCACGTACTCGTCGAGGAGCCCTCCGGGAGCGAGAGCGGCAATGAGCGTGAATGCCCCGACGAACGACGGGATGACGAGGGGTAGGGCGAGCACGGTCGGCCATACGGCGCGTCCCGGGAGGTCGGTGCGGCCGACGAGCCAGGCGAGTGTCGTTCCGAGGAGTCCGGCCCCGAACGCCACGGTCACGGCGAGACCGACGCTCCGCGCGAGCAGGGCTCCGATCTCCTCGGCCGCGAGGATCTCGCCGAGGCGACCGACGCGCCCGGCGCCCTGGATGACGAGGTAAGCGAAGGGCAGTGCGCAGAGTGCGCCGACGGCGAACGCCGCAATCGTCGGCGCCGCTACCCGGTGGCGACGCGAAGGCGTCGGGGGATCAGCCCCGTTCGAGGCCGGCATCACGGATCATCTCGCGGGTTCCGGCGAGGTCGGCCCCGAGTTCCGCGAGGTCGATCCGCGGCGCGGCCAGCGATGCGAGCG
>Ga0208783_10001847_pt1 | contig 12380 bp, 13 predicted proteins | sample DEB19_08_DNA_2_FD_184529 | JGI IMG/M metagenome (GOLD analysis project Ga0208783, IMG submission 184529) | Aqueous microbial communities from the Delaware River and Bay under freshwater to marine salinity gradient to study organic matter... | ecosystem: Environmental > Aquatic > Marine >... | reverse complement strand
TGCGTCATGGCAAAGAAATCAGGAGTTGATGATGTTTGTGATCGGGATTGATCCAGGTGCCTCGGGCGCCGTGGCCATTTTGAAAAAGACCGGGCAGCTGGTGCATGTGTTTGAGATGCCGGCCGTTGAGGTTATGTCGGGCGGTAAGGCCAAGCGTAGGGTTTCCCCTGAGATGCTGGCAGCCGAGCTGCAGCTGTACGCCGACCAGGGCGCGGTTGCCTACGTTGAGCAAGTGGGCGCCATGCCTGGCCAAGGGGTCAGCTCCATGTTTGCGTTTGGGGAATCCTTTGGCCTGGCCAAAGGCGTCCTGGCAGGCTTGAAGGTGCGCACCTATACCGTCACCCCAGGCGTGTGGAAAAAAGCGCTCCAGCTCAATTCTGGCAAGGATGGCAGCCGCGCCAAGGCCGCTCAGTTCTGGCCCGACCAAGCCAAGGAGTTCAGCCGGGTCAAAGACGACGGCAAGGCTGAAGCGTGTTTGATTGCAGAGTGGGGCAGGAACAAGGGTTAACCCCACCTGTGCCGCTTTATTCCGGGTGTTGACAGTCTCGCATCAAGGTGCGAGAATCTCACCATCAACGCAACACAACGAGGTACAACGATGGCACTCAAACTACGCGGCGGCACTTACTGGATCGACGTCCAAATCAACGGCGTGCGCATCCGCGAATCCCTTAAAACCAGCGACAAAAAGCAGGCCGAGCAGCTGCATGATGTGCGCCGCGCCGAGCTGTGGCAGGGTCGCCTGCTCAAAGAAAAGCCCAAGAAGACTTTTGCCGACGCGTGCAAGCGCTGGAAAGTCGAGAAGGCCCACAAGCGCAGCCTGCAGGACGACATCGACAAGATCGACTACCTGCTGCCCAAGCTGGGCGACACCCTGTTGTCCGACATTGGCCGCGACACGATCGAGGAGCTGATGCCCCAGGACGTCAAGCCCGCCACCCGCAATCGCTACCGTGCCCTGGTGCGCGCCATCTTGCGCGCTGCCGAGCGCGAATGGGACTGGCTGGACCGCGCCCCCAGCCTGCGCACCGAGGCCGAGCCACGCCGCCGCGTCGCGTATTTGACACGCGAGCAGGCAGCGGCCTTGATGGCTGCACTACCGGACAAATACCGGATGCCCGTCCGCTTTGCTTTGCTCACCGGGTTGAGAAAATCGAATGTGTTTGACCTGGCCTGGGACAAGGTCGATCTGCAGCACAACATCGTCATCATTGAGGCTGACGAGGCCAAGGCTGGCCAGCGCATTGTGGTGCCACTCAACACGGCCGCACGCGCCGTGCTGGACGCCCTGCCAGGCCCGCGTACAGGCCGCGTGTGGGGCGATCTGCCTCCACTGTGGGCCAACACCTGGAAAGCCGCCACTCAACGCGCTGGCGTGCCCTGGTGCCGTTTCCACGACCTGCGCCACACCTGGGCCAGCTGGCACGCGATGGCCGGCACACCACTGTCGGTGCTGCAGGAGCTGGGCGGCTGGCATTCGGCTGAGATGGTTCGCAAGTACGCGCACCTGTCACCGGAGCATCTGGCACAGGCAGCCGAGCGCATCACGTTTTAACCTGACTGTGATGGCACAAAAAAGGCACAAAAAAAGGGGCCAGTGCATGGCCCCGATTGCAAGTTCCTGATTTGTTGGTAGGCCGTGTAGGGATCGAACCTACGACCAACGGATTAAGAGACAGTTCCGAGGAAAAAACCCCCGGACAATGCCGGGGGAACGCTTTGGAGGCAACTGCTGTGGCACAAGTCCACGGCACAATTTTGTCACAACAGCGCGGCCTCTGCTGAGCGCCTTTTGACCAGGCCAGGCAGCACCCGGCCGCCGCCTCGGGTCCACAGCATCAGCTGCTCTTTGGCCCCCTCCCAGTCTTGGGCGTTGATCTTGCGCTTGAGGGTGCTGGTTTGCAGTCTGCCCACGCCGAGGTTGTACGCAAAATCCACAATGGCGTTGATCTTGCCTAGATCGCCCGACGCGGCCAAGGTGAGCAGCACTGGGCACTGCCGAATCACCCCCGGCGCGTAAGTGTGCAGCAGCTCGTCCACCAGCATGCGCCTGGCGGTCGGCTCGTCAATGGCCGGGTCTGACATGGCCACCTTGCGCCCGCCGGGGTAGTAGGTCGAGCCGTAACCGATTGTTGGGATACCGGCCGGGCACAGATAGGGGCTAGCGCGATAGCCCTCAAAGCGCCGGCACAGTTCGACGGCCAACTGCAGGTTCACAAGCCCCTCTTGGCCAGGGTGCGATCAAGGAACCAATAATTCAGGGTGCCGCTCACCAGGGCCGCAAAGTCGGCCGACATCATGGTCTTGAACACCTCAGCCGGCGCGGCGCCGGCCATCCATGCATTCCACGCAAACCAGACATGAACAAACGACCATAAGCCGAGAATCCAGTACGTCACCACGGGCCGCACAGAGGCACTCAGAGAAGCCACCCACCCGCCGGCAGCCTTGACCATTTCGGCTTGCTGATCAATCGCGGCCTGGAAGGCGCTGAGCACGCCGCTGTCAATCGCGGCTTCGCGCTGGGCGCCGATCTCCTGCAGTTTCTGCGAGCCGCGTTGGGCTTCTAGTTGGCACTGCTGCTGGAACATGGCCAGCTCATGCTGGCGCTCGTTCTTTTTGTCCAGCCACTTAAGCAGCTCAGGCGCCAATCGAAACAAGCCACCGAGCAAAGAGCCAAGAACGCCGCCGCCAAGTAGTTCAAACATCATTTGCCTTTCTGGCGTTCGTAGAGAATCGCAATGTCTTGCCGGTTGTGCATGATGTCGTCGCGGTTCTTCTGGATTTCCTTTTCCAGGTCTTGCCGCAACTTTTCTCTGGCCAACTCAGCGCCCGTGTTGGTGGCTTGTTTGTTGTCGCTGGTAACAACCAAGCTGATCTTGCTGTTTAAAACTGTGACCTCATGGCTCAGGCTTGAAAGCGACGACATGAGGTAGACAACGCATGAAAACAGCAAAGGCAAAAGTGCAAACGTGATCTTTTCGATCAGCGCGCCTTTTTCAGATTGCTCTGCCACGATCAGCCTTTGGGCAGCGCGTTGTGACCGGCGAGCCACATTGCCAAACCAATGACAGCTGCGCCTGTAAGCCAGGCGAGCCTCTTCAATACGGACTTGCCGACCTCGGTGTAGACCTTGTTGAGCGCCACCTCGGCGGCGCGCTCAGCAATGGCCTCGATCTGCGCGTCAGTTAGCTGAACTTCCTTCTCCGTTGCCATCTTGCGGCTCCTGCTGCTGTTGCTGAGCCGCATTCAATTGCGTCTGTGCCTGCTCTCTGATCTTGGCGCAGAGGGGCCACACGTTAGTTTCTGTGGGCATCTTGCCAAGCAAGTTGAGCACGCCGTTGACTTCGTCGATGTGCAGCTCGATGTTGATCATCATGTTGGAACTCCTGTGGTGTCGTGGGTTGAGAAATGTTCTTGTGGTTTTGATTATCGCATCAGGCCGCCCACGGCAGCGGGGGTGTTACCACTGGTGGGTTGATCTGGTTGGCGATCTGTGTGGCGACGGCCGACTCTGTGGTGAACTTGTCCACGCCGTTGGCCCAAATCCAGCCGAGGACTTGTTGCTCGGTAAGCTGGTCGTAGGGCGTGAACGCCGAGCCGCTAGGAGCAGGCACAGCGCATGTGCCATACACATAGCCGTTGTAGGTCTTACCGTTGACGGTCTGCTGACCAGAGCAATTCCAATGAACGGTAAACACCACATCGGTTTCAGAGCCGACTTGCGGGTAGCAGTCCATTGCGGTGACGTCCCACGACATGGTGATGGCAGTGAGGGTTTCGGACATGGTTTAAGCTCCTGTGAGTGCGGCAACATCGGCCTTAAGTTGTTCGATGATGGCTTGCTGTTCTTGAATCGCAGCGGTCAGCGTTGCGACTAGGAAGCTGGTGTCAATGCCTTGGTAGATAGGCTTGCCGTCAGCATCCACTGCATCCTTCTCACCAGTCACGCATTCAGGCACAACGGCTTGCAGTTCGTGAGCGATAAAGCCTTGACCATCTGATCCGTCTGCCTTCCACTTGTAAGTCACGGGCTTAAGGGCTGCCACCTTAGCAAGCGCCCCGGTCATGGGCTGGATGTCTTCTTTCAGACGATGGTCGGAAGATGTGTTGTAGGAAGTAGCTGTATTTGTGTACTGGATACTGCCGACCCCACTTCCGTTGTAATTAAATTCACACGCCGTACCAGTACCAGACAAAGTTTTGTAAAAGTTTATGCGACCATAACCCGGTGTTGATGTCTGCCCAAAAACAACAACCCCAGCCGCAGTACCGCCAGTGCGTCCATATTGCAAGTCACCACTGGAGTCGATGCGGGCACTTTCGTTCCCAAAGTTGTTGCGCGAAAATATGATTGGGGTTGCGCCCAAGGATGAAATTGCAAGACCGCCGCCGTCGATGCCAATGTCTCCGCCGTTTGCGTTGTCAGAACTGACCCTCACGCGCCCGTTCGTTTGAATAGCTTGCTGAGGGTTTGAAAGCCCAACCCCGAACCGCCCACTCGCATCCAACACCATGCGACTGGTTCCCGCCGTATACCACTGCATCGGCGACGAATTCGGGTTGAAAAAATCAACCCCTGATGTTGATGCGCTAGTTCGATAAACAATTGAACCACTTTGCGTAATTGCTTGAGTGCCGCCACTTGCAGCGCCAACCGCAAGAACAGTCGTAGAGCCGACAGTTGGAATAGTGGAAATACCAATACCGAAATTCGTCCCATCAAACGTCAGCGCAGACCCAGTAGTCAGGACTTTGGAGCCGTTGAGGTAGGCCACGCCGTTGGCTGTGCCGGTATTGAAGACGGTATTGTTGAACAAGTTAATGTTGCCTGCGCCCTTGGCAGCCAATGACAAGTCCACGTTCGTGTCAGAACCTTGGGCATCAATGACCGCAGCCGATCCTGTCGCGCCGCCATAGACGCGCACATAGTTGACTGCCGAGGTGGTGGCAGCCACGCGCAACGACTCGCTGCCGGTGGACGCGCCCAGTTTGGTCAGGCCGGTGGACGTCAGCACCGTCAGGTTGGCTGCGGTAGAGGCATTCAACGTCGTGAACGAACCGACGGCTGCAGTAGAACCGCCAATCGTCACGCCGTCGATAGCGCCGCCAGTCAGAGACACGCTGTTGGCGTTTTGCGTGGCGATAGTGCCAAGCCCAAGCGCGGTGCGAGCACCAGCCGCAGTGGTTGCGCCTGTACCGCCGCTGGCCAAAGCCAACGTGCCACCCAGGGTCAGCGTGCCGCTGCTGGTGATGGGGCCACCAGTAAACGACAGCCCAGTCGAGCCGCCCGACGCGTCCACCGAGGTCACCGTGCCAACGCTTGGCTCGGTTGCCCATTCAACGTCAGTGCCGCCAGCATTCAAGCGCAAGAACTTCAGCGCATTGCCACTGTAAGAAGGCAGCAAATTGACGCGAGCATTGGCTGCTGTGGTTGCTCCCGTGCCGCCATTGGCCACGGCCACCGTGCCGGTCACGTTGGCCGCGTTGCCCGAGATGTTGCCCGTGACCTTGCTGCCTGCGATCGACACCAACCAGCTGGGATCAGCGTATGAGCCGCTGGTGTACACGCCGTTGGTCACGGTGCCAGCATTCCCTGTAATTGAGCCAGAGATCGTGCTGCTGAAAGTCTTGGTGCCCCCAATCGTTTGATCACCAGTTGTGTAGACGCCGTTGGTGACCGTGCCGGCGTTACCGCTGACAGACCCCACGATGGTGGAGCTAAACGTCTTGATACCTGCAATGGTTTGGTCGCCGGTCGTGTAAACGCCGTTCGTCACCGTCCCAGCATTGCCGCTCACGTTGCCCGTGACGTTGCCCGTCAGGTTGCCTGTGACGTTGCCAACAACGCCACCCGTTGCGGTGATCGCACCAGTCACGGCCAAGGTAGACGACAGCGTGGTCGCGCCCGTCACACTAAACGTACCACCGACAGCCACGTTGCCAGACAGGGACAAAGCACCCGTGACCGACAACGTACCGCCCACGGTCACATTCCCCTGAGCGGTCAGCGTTTTGCCGCTGGGGATCAGGATGCCGTTGGCGGTGTATTGCAGGATTTGCGCTCCCTGCACCACACCCCACATCTCACCTGTGCCGGCCCGATAGAAGCCGGTTGAGGGTTCATTGAGCCACGCCACACCAGGCGCGCCCAAGGTGCCGTCAGCCAAGCGGAACGGGGCCAGCATGCCGCCCTCGCCCGTGCGCGACAAAGAGTCGGTGATCTCGTTGCCGAGGTCTTCCAATGTCGAGTTGGCCCAGCTTGCCTCAATGAGTGTGCCGGCCTCGACGGGGTTCCCGGCGGGCAGTGTGTAGACGCCTGATCCGTTGCGTGGCATGTTGCTTCTCCTTAATTGCCTGCTTGCATCCCGAGCTGTCGCAAAGCCGGGACCAGATATTCATTACCGTATTGTCGGATACCCGCTTGACCAGGCAGCTGACCCATCAGGAACCTTTGACCGCCTTGAGTACCGAGCAACAGCGAGCCGCCAAGGTCGGCGCCCAGCATGGGCAAGCCAAAACCCAAGAACGGCAGCATCTTCTCGGCCGTGCCTGGTCCAACGTCGGGCAACTCGTTGCCGTAGACCTGCTGCGCAGTCAGCGTCTGTTGTTGGCCAGGCGCATTGCCGCGTGCGAATGCCGACTTGCCAGGCGTGCGGTCGCGGGCCTTGATGGAATTGAGCTGCTGGGCCGGGGTGACCACAGCGCCAGCCTTCTGAGCGCCCAGGGTGCCTGCGGCACGCTCCAGAGTCTTGAACCTGGCGTATGCCTGGTTGATGGCCGCAGCCTCAGCAGCCACCTCGGGCGGCAGACCGCGCTGGCGCAGTGCATCGATGCTGTCACGCAGGGCCATCAAAGCCTCGGCTTTGTCGGCGTTACCTGCTCGCCAGGCTGAAGAGATCGACTTGTCAACGTCGTCCAGCGCGCTCTTGACCGCTTGGTAGCTCACCACCTCACGGCCAGGCACGCTGGTCGTGGTGATGGGCGTGGTCATGTTGCCAGTCACCAAGCCGCTGCCAACCTTACCGCCACCTGACTTGGTGACGGTTTCTTGAACCGGCGCGGTCAGGGTGTCTACCACCTTGCGCACCAAGCCCTCGACGTCACCGGCCTGGCTGGGGTAGTAGCGTTTGACGCCCTCAACAATGCCGCCGATCTCTTGGCCAAACACATCGTCAACCGGGATGCCGCGATTGCCGTACAGGGCGCCGTAGGCGCTGTCAAACTTTTGAGCCAAAGCATTTAGGCCAGCGTGGCCAGTCTCTGTGACCGGCTCAACGGACCAGCGCAACACGTTGCCGGCCTCATCCAGCACGGGCGTGGGCGGTGTGGCTTCTTTGACCAGCAGCTTGTTCCAGGACTCAATGCCAGCGCGTTCCTGGCCCTTGATGATGCTGCCCGTCACTGGCAGCGCACGCAAACGCTCGGCCACATTGCGCGTGACCTTGCTGTCTGTGGCCTTCCACATCGGCACATACGCGCCCTGGTTCATCAGGGCTTGCGCCTCGGGGGTGACTGTGTTGGAAACCGCGCCGCCCAGGGTCTTGGTCAGCAAACGACCTGCCGCCTCGCCAGCACCAGCCCCCGCAGCGCCACCCAAAGCCGCTGTGCCGCGATTTTCGGGGGTCAGTGCGGCAGAGGTAGCACCACCGGCAATCATCGCGCTGGGGAGCGATTTGCCAACAAATTGCATGGCCTGGGGCAGAGCGCGAGCGCCAGCCATGATGCCTTGTTGTGTGCGAACGGCCGGAACAGCCGTCATTGCCACATCGCCAACGACATTGCCAATCGTTGCAGGTGCGCCACCCTGGTCTACAAACGCTTGGCTTTGCGCGTATTGACGGCTCATGTCCTGGCTGGAAGGGGCCTGAATGCCAAGCGCCCGGACAACAGGGTTTCGGTTAAAGCTGTCCCTTGTTTCTTGAGAAATTGGCAAGTCTGGAAACATTTGGCCAATGCCGTAGGCAGCTTGATCAAAGGCCGCCTTAACACCACCCAGGCCGCGCATGATTGGGTTCATGCTGCTCACATCTTGGCCGGTGTACTGATTGGCAAGAGCCGCACGCTTTTGCTTGCGAATCTCACCCAGGTCCTGTGACGCGGCCTTGCGCTCCAGCTCATCCAGCCGGCGCAGTTCTTCCAATTCAGCGCGTTGATCCATCATTACCTCCGATGCTTCTGGCGCAGCCGCTCTAGTTCAGCCGCCTCGTCAGCGCTCAAACCACCGCTGGCACTAGGCGCCGCCGGGGGCTGGCCACCAGAGCGAGCAGTGGCAGCATTCAACACGCCGCCGCCATAGTTCGATGCAGTGCTCCTGGCCCAGTCGCGGGCAGCTCTGAGTTTGTTGATCACCACATCAGGCGGGTCAGCCGCGTCGGGAATAAATGTCGAGGCGCGCGCCTGCTCACCCATCGACAATGCAGCGCCGTACAAAGAACTGATTTCCATTGCCGCTTGACGCAGAACATCTGAGCGCAGCTTGAGAGTATTCTCATTCAGCAGCATCGAGCCAACGCGGCCCTGCACAAACCCCGGCAACCTAGACACGGCCGCAGCCTTGACACCAAATGCGTCGGGGTTGGCTTCAACTTGTCTGATGATGTCGTCAGCTCTGTTGGCAGAACCAATTGCCTCTTGCACCACGCCAACATTTTTGTCCCAAGTGGTCTTGGGCACTGCCGCGCCGGTGTAAGGGGTGTACACAGGCTGGCCGTTAGGTCCAGCCTCCAGCACAAAATTCATCCCGGTCTTGTTGGTGACCAGCTGCTTGCCTTCGGGCGTGTAACCCGACTGAGTGAAGGTGCCCGCAGCGTTACTGGCCGCTCGGTCGGAGTGCGCTTGACGACGAAAATTCAAATTGTCTTGCTGAATTAGCAGCCCTTGGCGTCGCATCTCGTTGAGCACCTCGCGTTGTGCGGCTTCGGCTTGCGCTCTTTCTTGTGCGGTCTGAGCGGTGGCTGCCATCTGCTCGTACATGCGCGCCTGCTGCAGCAGGAACTCGGCCTTTTTGTCTTGAGCCGCAAACGGGTCTTTGATGTACTGGCCTTCTGGCGTCAGCATGCCGCCGCCAATCTTCATCGGCTCTTGAGCGGCGGCAGCCTTCTTGAGCAAATGTGTTTGCACCGGCTGAAACTGCTCACCGGCAAACTGCGCAGCCAATGCGTTCAAAGTCGAGCGGCCGGCATCCTCCCCGCGCCTGCGGGCAAACTCCTGCAGCTGAGACACATCAGGCTCGCTGTTGTACAGGTCTGAGCCTTGCTGGTACAACTGATTGGCGCGGTCACGATAGGACGCAATCGCGTTAGGCAAGGTTGTGGCTTGGCCCGGCTGCACTGCCTGCGTCAACATGCCGCCAGGAGTTTTAACAGCGCTCACGGCTCGTCGCAAAAAGCGCGGCTGCGTCAGGGCGTTGACGTCCTGCTCTAACGCTGCCGGGTCAATGATGTATTCCATAGTTGCCCCTTTTCATTAAGGCATAAAGCCACCACCCACATCGCGGTCATCTGGCATGAGCGACGCGGTCGATGGAGGGGTGTAGGACATGCCACGCCGGCGACGCAGCTCTTCCAGCATTTGTCGTTGACGGTCGTTCATGCCTTGGAACTGTTTGTCAACATTTTGTTGTTGCATGCCAGCAAGCAAGCCTTGGCCAAGCTGTGCGCCGTACTGGGTCAAACTTGGCGCAACGTAGTGCTTGCCAATCATCTGACCCTGCGGGGCTTGCATCGCCCCCTGTCGCAACGCGGCGACCATCTCTTGTTTGCGCTTCATGTCCTGTTGCTCAGGCTGCATTGCGCCCATCTGCAGCAGGTACTCAAACATCAAGTCATCAGAATTGTTGCCCATCACAAACCTCCGTAATTCACCATCAAATACCCGCTGGCGTGGCGCTTGACCAAGTCAGGCCGCACCTTCTGAACTTCTTGCGCCAGCACACCAATTTGCGGCATGCCCATCATTGTGTACTCGTAAACGCCCACGCCGATGTCGTGCGTACCGATGCGCTTGATGTTTGATTTCAAACGACGGTCTGAGAACATGAACGGAGCTGCAGCCGCGCCCAGCTGGAACAAACCGCCAAAAGTGTTGGCAGTGTTGGCGTTCTGCGCGTTGACAGCACCCAGCGCGGCGTCGTACCCCATTTGCGTGGCGCCCAAAATGTTGGGCGTTTCAGCGCGGCCGGCAGCGTTGAAGCTCGGGAAGCTGGGCATTTGCACTTGCTGACCCGACAGCAACGCGTTCATCTCGTTGAGAGACATGCCGCGACGCTGCATCTGCTCCGCAATCGCTTGCTGGCGCAGCTGGTTCTGCAGCTGGGCAGCTTGCAAGCCCATGCCAAACTGGCTCTGCAGCGCCTGGTTCTGCGCGTTCATCTGAGCAATGTCGAGCGCGGACTGCTGTCCCACGGCCTGGTTGCCGAACTGGCTGGCTGCCAGGTCTTGGTTGAACGCCTGCTGCTGGCCAGCGTTGTTGAGCTGAGCCTGGCCCATGAGCTGGTTGTACAACTGCTGCTGTGCCTGGTTGCCAAATTGACCTGCTGCCAAGTTCTGGTTGAACAGCTGATTGGCTGCCTGGTTCTGGAACTGGTTGCCCGCCAGACCTTGATTAAAGGCTTGGCCAGCTGCCTGGTTCGCAAACTGCGCCGCGCCCAGGTTCTGGTTGTAGGCTTGCTGCGTGGCTTGGTTGGCAAACTGGTTGGCTGCCAGACCCTGGTTGAACTGCTGACCCAGAGCCTGGTTGCCAGCTTGGCCAGCGCCCAGTGACTGGGCATACGCTTGCTGCACGGCTTGGTTGCCGAACTGCCCAGAAGCCAGCGCCTGGTTGAATGCCTGCTGTTGCGCTTGGTTGAATGCCTGCTTGGCACCCATCTGCTGGTTGTACGCCTGCCCCGCAGCTTGGTTCTGGAACTGATTTGCAGACAGGCCCTGATTGAACGCAGCTTGAGCAGCCTGGTTCGCAAACTGCCCACCTGAGACGTCCTCGTTGAACGCTTGCTGGCGTGCTCCCATCTGCATGTTGTACAGACGTTGTGCCTCGTTGCCGGCCGTGTCGAGCGCGTTGTAACGCTCACCAGCCTGGCGCATGTTCAGCTCGTCCAGGGCGCGCTTGTAAGCCTCACTGCCCTGCTGAAAGCCTTGGTTAGACAGCTGCGTCTGCAAGCGCTGCTGCTGGCGCTCCTGCAGCGGCACCATGCGCTCCATCAATGTGCGCGCCACGGTGTCGCGGTAGTTGGTGTCGAATTGAGGCAAAGCCGGGTTGTCGCCCATCGTCAGCGACCGCTGCAAGTCCTCGGTGCCAGTGTTGCGCGCCAGCTGGTAGTTGTTGGAGCGGAAATCCGTGATCAGGGGTGTCTGCGACACATCGGTCTTCAACCCTGCAGTCATTGGATTGAATGAGGTCTGCAGCTGATTAGTGTCCGTGGATCGCGCCAACTGATTGGCCATAGGATCAACACCGCCAACTACCGAGGTGTTGTTGACGCCAAACGACATGGGCGCAGGCTGCGAGCTGACGCCACTTTGAGGGCCAGCAAAGCCAAAGCCAGTCATCACCTGGCCAGATCGGTTATCGACGTTGGTGTCGATGTTGCCGGCCATGTTGGGCGTGTAGGTGTCCAGATTGGCAACGCCAGGAGCGCTTGCCTGCGACGGCAAGTTGTACCAATTGAATGGCTGGGAATACTCCTGAGCCACGCGTCCCATGAAGCCTGCCGCCAGATCACTGCGCCCCTGTTGGGTGGCGATCTGAGAATCCAGCGCCCTTTGTAGCTCGGGGTCTAAATTGACGTTCTGTTGCCAGGTCGTGACTTTATTGCCGGTGGCGGGATCAATCGTTGACCCGGTATTCCAGGTTTGATTGCCAAACGGCGTGTAAACCGATGGACGGTTTGCGAAGTTTTGATTTGCCGTTGCCTTTTCAGAAGCTGCGGCTTGCGTCGTGGCCGCGCCTACATAATCAGGCGCCGGTGGTGCTGAGGCTTTGCCGCCCATAGTCTTTCTCCTTAATCCAGCGGCACTCGTCGTGCCTCATTTCAAACATTACACAGTCAACGGTTTTGAGCACTTCCCGAAAACCCAGCTTGCGATTCATTCGCACAGCTTCTTCGATGTGCAACGGCGTCAACCCATACACAGCCTCTTTGCCGCAAACGATGAACGGGTACTCAAACGCGGCGCGCAGCAAGTCACGCGTCAGGCTGTGCGATGTGTCAAACGCGACATGCATCCAGCACGACTTTTCGGTCCAGGCGTTGTAGCCAACTGCAGCGCAGATTGTGCCGTCAGGGCGTATCACGCCCACCGTGCGCAGGTCACTGCTCCAAGGCAGCTTAGTGCGCTTGTTGAGCCACTCCCAAATCACTGGGTACTCGCCGGCTTTGT
>Ga0208783_10001846_pt1 | contig 12380 bp, 8 predicted proteins | sample DEB19_08_DNA_2_FD_184529 | JGI IMG/M metagenome (GOLD analysis project Ga0208783, IMG submission 184529) | Aqueous microbial communities from the Delaware River and Bay under freshwater to marine salinity gradient to study organic matter... | ecosystem: Environmental > Aquatic > Marine > Coastal... | reverse complement strand
CACGTTGAAGTTGTCGACGGTCGGCGGGCGCACCCCGCCCTTCATCGCGTCGATGAACAGCGCCAGAACCTCGTCGGGCGTTGCCTGCGCCGCCTGTGCCTCTTGCAACTGCCGCAGCGCCGCCCGGCTGTTGGGGTCCCGGATCGCAGCGCCCAGGTTGCGGGCGATGTCCTCGCTCAGCGTCTTGCTCGCCGGGTCGATGATGCGCCCCTTGAGCGTGCCGATGAAGAAGCTCTCCATCAGCCGGCTCCACTGCTGCTGGTAGGCGCTCACGCGCGCCGACTGCCGAGCCGTGGCGATGAACGCCTCCTGCGCCGCCTCATCCATCCGGGCGACCAGCCCGAGCACGCGCCCGAAGGCCACGTTGTTGCCCGCTGCGCCGCTCTGGTACATGGCGTACGCGTAGCGCATGGCCTGCGTCGCCTCACGCTCAGACGAGATGCCGAGCCGCGCCAGCGCTGCGGTAGGGATGGCGCCCACGTTCGCTGCCAGCGCGTCGAGCTGCGCCACCGCGTCGTCGCCCTCGCGCACAAACCGGCGCACGATCGCTTGGTTGATGGCGGCGCCGCCAGGGTTGGAGTCACCACCCGCCGCTGCCTGCTTGCGAAGCTCAGACACCTCGCGGGCGAAGGCGCGGCTGATCAGCGGCACCTCGTCGTGCAGCTCGCTCATCATCTTCGAGAGCGGCGCCGGCGTGGTCGTGTACTGGAAGGACCTATACCAGTCGGTGAGGCCCTTGCCCAAGGTCGTGCGCCGCGCCCGCTCAAAGGCCGCCGGCAGGTCGAGCGTGGTCGTGGTGCGCACGCCAGCCGCCACCCGCTCCAGCACCGTATCGGCTGCCAGCACCGCGTCGGCAACCTGCCGCATACGGTCGGAGATGGTCAGTCGTGCCTCGAAGCGGCCCTCGGCAACCTCGATGCCGGGGCGCTGTGCCAGGTCGAGCTGGCGCCCTTGGAACACCGCCGGCCGTGCGGTAGTCGACGATCGCCACCGTGACTCAGCCAGCGTGTCGGCCACCCACCGGTACTCGCCAGGGTTGAGCGCCATCACACCGCGCCCAGGCTGGAGCCGCGCTTGCAAGTCGAGCGCCACCGGCAGACGGCGCTGCACCCCGCTCGAAGCGCTCAACGCCTCCCGCACCGCCGCCATGTTGACGGCGCCCGGCGCGTCGCCCATGACCTCGGCCACCGCCGCACGGATGCCCGCCGCCTTGTCGGGGCTCCACAACCGCCGGTCGAGCATCAGGCGGTCGCTCACCATCACCATGTCGTCGGGCGCCAGGTTGCCCAGCACATCCTCGGCGCCGGTGGAAATGGCCCGCGCGAGAGCCGCACGGTACGCCCCGGCGCGCTCCAGCTCGGTGCGCGTGCGCTTGAGGATGCGCGGCGCCAGTCGGAACTCGGCCGCCAGCGGGTTGCGGTAGGAGCGCCCCAGGCGCTTGGCCAGCGTCTGCGAGCCTCCCGCGATTGTCTCGTCAGCAAACGAGAACGCGGTGCGGAGGAACGGGTTGCGCGTCGCCATTGGAATGGAACCAGCGCTGTCTGCCACCCGCTTCATGCGCGTCAGGAAGTCGCGCGCCATGTCGGGCGTGAGGCCCCCACGCGTGCGACGCGCTGCGTCCTCGGCGCTGCGAAGAATGGGCGCGTAGGGCGAGCCAGCCAGGCGCGCCGCCGCCTCAGGGCCGGCGCCATCCAGTAGCACCTCGCGCACAAACCGGGCGGGCTGCGTTGCCAGCTCACGGTTCAACTCGCCACCCGCGAACGCGGCGCGCTCCAGTGTCGGCACCTCGGCGCCCAGCCGCCAGTCAGCCACCGCCTGCTCAAGCGCCCCGCGCTGCTGCATCGTCAGGAAGCCGGGGCCGGCAGTGTCGAGGCCGGCGCGCCGCAGGATGTGCGCCCCGCTGCGCGATGTGCCGGCCAGCGCCTGCACCTGTTCGATGGTCGGCTCCAGCTCTTGCACCAAGTCTCGCACCGCGTAGGGTGTGGCAATCTCAGCCGCCAGCGTGTCCGCCGCCCGCTTCTTGACCTCGGCCGAGCGCGTCAGCGCGTCAGACCACTTCACCGGCTCCTGCCCGGCGCTCACCAGCAGGTCGTTCGCCGCGCTCTGGAGCCGCACCGCGCGCCCCCATTCCGCTGGCGATGCCGCCTTCGCTGCCACATCGAACGCCGCGTCGACCTCATCTGCGACGTCGAGGGCGCGGCCCGCTGCGCGCGTAACCCCGCGCCCAATGGACGCAACGCCTAACGGTGTGACAGGCACCAAGGCGCCGAGCACAAGCGCCGCCAGGTCAGTACCACCAAAACTCTCTCCCGCCACTGCGTCGACGGCCGGGATGCTGCGGAACTCGTCAATGAAACCGCGCCCTCGCGCTGCGCTGAGTGCGACGTCAGCAAGGAAGCGACCGGTGTACTCTGCCGCGCGCTGACCCGACGCATCGATTGCCGTGGAGCTGTCGCGGTCGATGGCTTGGAACGGGCGCGGCACGAACTGGAGCAGATTGCTGAGACTGACAGACGGCTCACCATCGCCCTGCGGCAGCAGGAACGGTTGCCCCGCGTAGCCCGGCGCCACCCGCTCGATGCCCTGCTCGACTGTGCGCGCGAACTGGTCTGCCAAGCTGTCCGGGTTCTGCAACTCGCCTTGCTCGTCGACCTCGTAGTAGAGCGGCAGCGTGTCGAAGATGAAGTTGCCGGCGCCCGCCTCGGTGAAGCCGATGCTCCGCAGCGTCGACATGAAGCCTGTCTCAACGATGCGGCCCGGCTGAAACTCTTGCGTTGCCGCGAGCAGTGGGCTCTCTTCCGCCGCCTTGCGTTGGGCCTCGATGCGCGCGCGGTCCTCGGGGCTGGTCGCCTCCAACGTGGTCTGCCGGCGGAAGGACTCGCCCAGCAACTCCAGGCTGCTGGCCTCACGCGCGCGCCCGGTTTCCTCGTCGACCACCAGCGCGGTGCCCGGCAGGATGCGCGACTCGCGGAACAGCCCAGCATCCGAGCTGCGGCGCCCTGCGGCCGTGACCGGCGCCTCGATGCGGCGCTGTGCCGCCTGTGCCTCAGCCTCGATCTCGGGCAGCGTGAACTCGGCCTGCGGCAGCATGCGCTCGCGGGTCTGCCGCGCCGCCTCTGCGCCCTCGATGTAGAACTCGCCGGTCATCGGGCCGGGCGCGCCGCCCACAAGAGACGGCAGAGGCGCGGGTGGCTCGGCAGGGGCTTGCGCGCCCTCGCCCGCCAACGCGCGGTACATCTGCGCAAGAGATGTATCGCCCTGTGCCTCGGCCTCTGCCGCGCTTTGCAGGTATGCCGCTCGGCTCACCGGGGCACCGTCGCGGGACGAAGCGCGGGCAGCGAAGGCGGCGCCGGTTGCATCATGCCAGCGCGAGCGCGCAGCAGTATGTCGTCCAGCTCTTCATCGGTCATAGGGGATGGCGGGCCTTCAACTGCGCCCCGTACCGCCTCCATGTACGTGCGCAGCGCGCTGGTGGACGGCTGCGCGGGGGCGGCGGGAACCCGGATGTCCATCTCGGGGAGCCGCAAACGCTTCATGCCCGTGTCTGTCGGTGTGGCCACAGGCTCGGCGCTGGGAGGGGACGCCTCAGGCGCGGCAGGCGGCGCCGCTGGTGTAGGCGCAGCAGGAGGGGGCGCCGGTGCAGGCGCTGCGGGCGTCGAAGGGGGCGCCTGCTTTGCCTGCGCAGCCTCTTGTTTGATCTGTGCCTGCGACATCTTCGCGCGCCGGTTCTGAGCGCCCCGCGTTGCAAAGAAGTAGTCCAGCGCGACATCGGCCCGCTCGTCGTTCTTGAACTTCTTTTGCGCCAGCGCCCGCGCGTAGGTGCCCGTGATGTTGGTCGTCAGCGCAAGGGTGCGCCCGTACTCGGCAGGGTCTTGCGTGAAGCCAGGACGGGCCTGTTTCTGTTCTGCCTGTGCGTCGGTGACATCCGCCAGCAGCGCATCTACGCCCTCTTCGCGCACGATCCGCATCGCCCGTGGAACCGTGTCCAGCCACCACCGAGGCTTGTCGGGGTAGTCGCGCGGGTCAAGGAACACGAGCCCCTGAGCGCGTGCTTCACTCTCAAGGAACAGGCGCGCCTGCTCGCGCTCGATCTCAGCCGGCGTGCGCTCTTCGCGCTCAAGGAACTGCTGGCGCGTTTGCCCCTCTTCCGTCTTGAGCTGGGCGACGGACCCGAGCCGCTTCAGGAACTCGTTGTTGAAGTACGGCGCCTGAGCGCGTGTGTAGAGGCCCAGGTTCGCTGCCTTCTCATACGCCGCCTCGCCAGCCTCGAAGCCCTCACCGTACTCTTCCGGCTTCGCCACGCCATCGTCAGCCAGCGCGTCGATGTAGCGCTGAACTGCCAGCCGCTCGGCCTCACTGAGCACCGTGTTGGGGTCCACAGCCTGCGTTGCAGCGCCGCCACCGCCGCCAGCACCAGCACCGGCTGCGCGCGCCGCCTCTCGCCGTCGCAGTTCCTTTTCTGTTTCAGCAACGATGTACTGGTTCAGCGCTGTCTCAGATTCCGGCGCTACGCCCAACGCGGGCGTACCCTGCACGCCTGACGCTGCGGTCAACGCATCGGCGCCGTACAGCGCCGCGACGAGCCCAAGGTTGTCAGTGCGTGTAGCCAAGTCAGCCGCTGCTGCGCGGCGCTGCTGCGGGTCCTGAATCAGTGCCTGAAACCCAGGCTCAGAACGGATGGCGGCAGCCACCATGTCTGCGCTTTGTGGGCGCACGCTGAGCGCTTGTGCCGCGCGCATGTTGGCGTCAATGCCGACGCGCGTCACAAGATCAGGCCCCCCGCCTCCAGCGCGCAACGCCGCGCGTAGGTCCTCAGTCGGCGCCTCCAGAAGCGTGCCCGCCGTCGACTGAGTGATGCGCGTCCCTTTCAGCAGGTCCTCAAGGCGGTCGGTTCCACGGCCACCACCACCCCCGCGCCGACGCCCCGCCGCAGCAGTGGCAGCACGCGCCGCCGCCTCCTGCTGAATCTCAAGCGCGGTCGGGCCGGCGCTCAGCGCCCGCATCATCTGCATCAGCTCGGCGCGCTCCGTGTCGAGTTGCGCCTGGAGCATCGCCAGCCGCTGCTCGTACGGGTTGCGCGCCGCCTCAGCGCTCGCCCGGTCCCACCGCGCCAGCGTCGCCTGATACGGGTAGTAGCGGTAGTAGATCGTCGTGCCCAGCGTGTCCTGCGGGCCGAACTGAAAGCGCTGCGGAAGCATGTTGGCCGACATTAGATGATGCCCCCGTAGTAGTCGAACTCATCGGCTTCCGTTTCGGTCAGCGCCTCGTTCGCCTGCTTGATGATCTGTTCCCGGCGCTGCTGCTGCACGCGCGCCTCAATGGCCGGCATCGCCGCCGCCCCACCCGCGATCACACCGCCCGTCAGCGCCTGCGCCACGCCGCCCACCAGCTCACGGCGCCGCTGCCGCTGCGCTTGGTCGAGCGCCGCCATCTCGGCCCGCTGTGCCTCAGCCGCCGCTCGGTTCTGCGCCACCATGTCTGCCGCCTGGGCCGCACGCGCCGACTGCTCAGCCTGCTGCTGCGCCATCTCGTTGAGGAACAGCGCCCGCGCATCCGTCACGCCGCCCTGCGACGCCGCCACCGCCCGCTGCAACCCAGCCGCCTGCTGGCTCCGCAGCCCAGCGCCCCGCTGCGCGTTGTACATCGCCTCCAAGTCGGCGCGCTCAGCGCCGCTCAGCCCGAGCTGGCCTTGCGCCTCCATGCGCCGCAACTCGTCAAGGCGCTCGCGGTCCTCCTTGGTGAAGTACTGCCGCGCTGCGACGGCGCGCCCCGCGCCCTCACCGACGCCCTGGATGCCCTGGATGCCGGCGCTGAGTAGAGCGGCGGCGGGAAGGATGCCTACCGACATGCGGCCCCCTCAGAGGTAGTACGCCTCAACGGCGATGGACCAGTTGAACACAACGCTGGACATGACCTGCGAGTAGAACGCCAGCCCGATGCTGAGCCGTTCGCCTGTGCCGAAGGTAACAAGGTGAGTGCCTGCCCTGAGGCCGTAGCCGCTCAAGTTGAACGGGTACTCGGCGCCGCCGGGTGATGCAGCCAGCCAGTTGTCCTGATTCTGCCGCACCTCCTGGGCGCGCGAGGTTGACGGCGTGATGACGCCACCTCGCACCACGGCGGGCGCCAGATACACGCGTCGCGCATTAGATGCCGTTGGATTGGTGCTTGTGGGCACATCGTCGGGACCGACCCATGCCTCCAGCGACCAGTGGTAGAGAGCGCGGCCCGAGCGCCGCGTGTCCAGCTCCAACGATGTTTCCGGCACCATCGCCCACTGCGGATCGCCACCGCGCCCCGTGCCGGCGATGAAGGACGACACGAAGGTCAGTCGGGTGCGCGGGCCGCCCGAAGTGTGCCCGCCGCTGGTGCCGCTCACGCCGGTTTGCAGCCCAGCCACCGGCTCGTAGTTGGGCTGCTGGATGTGCCGTGTCTCTACCCAGCGGGCGCTGGTCCGCAGGTCGCCGTTGGCCACGCCCTCGTGCAGATAGGCGCGCAACGCGTCGTCGTTCGAGAGCAGGTCAGCCGCATCAAGCGGGGTGCCGTTGGTGAACGTGACAGGAGGGGAGTAGGCCATCACTGCACCCGGAAGAGCATGCTGGTGATGTTGCCCTGGTCGTATTCCAGGGTGCCGGCCACGTTGACGTCGAGCACGGCGAAGTTGGTGTTGGTGTTGCGGTAGGAGTGGTAGATGCCGTGGACCACCAGCCGCAGCCCGTACACGGTGCGCGTGCCGTTGTTGAGCAGCACGTAGTTGATCGGCGCCCCGTACCAGCCAATCGTGCGGTCGAGCAGCGCGCCGGGCGGCGCCTCGCCGTCGATCCAGTTGGTCCACATCAGGTTCCATGCCGGGACGCAAGCGCACCCGCGCATCGTGCTGAGGCTCTGCCCATAAAGCCCGGCAACGGCGACGTTCTGAAAGCCGCCAGCCCCGTCGACCGGCGCCCAGTTGATCAGCGCCGAGCTGGTGATGTCCCACTGGAGCTGCACGATCCAGAAGTGGGCGCCCAGCGAAAGCACAGTGGAGCCACCGCCGCCGTCGAGCACATCGTACTGGCCAAGCGCATCGGGGGCGCTGTTGGCCCAGGGCGTGCCCGTGTAGCGCGGGCGCACCCCAAGGCTGGCGTACACCCGCAGCACGGTGTCGGCCGGCAGCACAAGCCCGCTGCCGCCGTAGCTCAGCACGCTGCCGGCGCCGCCTGTCACCACCGATGGCGTCGCCGGCCCAGCCACTGCGCTGGACACTGATGCCGGCGCCGCATGCAGGATGTCGCCGGTGCCCACCGCCTGCTCGCGCACATCGAGCAGCATGAGCGCGCCGGTGCTGCTGGTCTTGAGGTGCGCCAGGTCGAACGCGCTGTCGCGCGTGTTGAATTGGTCCAGCGCCGCCGTCTGAGCGAAGTCAGTGTACGCAGCGTTGAGCGGCGTGGCGTCCACGGTATCGCCGGGCGAAACGGGCGCGCGGTTGATGCGGCTCAACGGAACCTCGCGTACGCCGAGAACGTCATGTTGAAGAGATGGTAGCGCATGATTGGCTTGCTCAGGCTCAGGTCAACCACGGCCTCGTTGGCGGTTGGACCAGTCCCGCGCCAGTCCAGCGCAACCTCGTGGTTGCCGGGCGGAAGTTGCACGGCGCCCACAAGCCGGAAGGTCTGAACCCCGTGCGGCACGCCCAGCAGCTCGGCTACCGTTTGCCCGTTCACGCGGCACCGCACAGACAGGTTCTTCTCGTTGTTGACGAGCGTTGAGCCCGCTGCACCGACAATGTGGTCGATGCCGTTGCAGTAGCCGGTGCCGATCATCTCAACGATGGTGGAGCCGCCACGGTGCGCAGGGAGCGTCAAGGTGGCGAAGGTCTGCCAGCCACCGGTGTAGTTGGCGAAGGTGGCACACGCCCATCCCTCGGCCTCGACGTTGGTGTCGATCTCGGTGTTCTGCTGGCCAGGGTAGGCAAGGCCCCCGTTGACCAGCTCGGTGACGTAGAATCGGTGCAACGCGCTCGGTGCCGCGATGGTCGACGTCAGCGCGTCGATCGGCATCTGCGTCCGGTCCAGCGACATCATGCTCGAACGGGCGGCGCGCATCTCCGCGTTGAACTGGTCCGCCTGCACGAGCTGGTCAACGCGCGGCTGATGTTGCGTCCATGCCTTCATGCGCGCGCCCCCTCAATGGTGCGGGTGCCCCGCGCTGCGTACTCGACTTCCCAGCGTACCAGCACCAGATCGTCCTGAGTCTCGAACTCGAACGCGAACCACGCGCAGCTCTGCGACGCCACCGCGATGCGAAGCGGAACCAGCCGGGCCTCTTCCCACACTGCGCTGCCAATGACCGCCGTGTCCAGCACCGGCAGCGCCGTTGTGTCCGGCGGCTGCGCCAGGTACGGGCGCTCAATGGTCGGCACCCGCTGGAAGTCCTTGTAGTGTCGCAGCGTGACGTCGACGTTGCCCGTGGTCATTACCCACAGCGTCACGTACTGCGGCTGCTTCTGAATCTGCGGGTCGCCCATGTCCAGCCAAGGCGACTTCCACCGACTGACCGGCGCCGGGGCGTCGGTGTAGACCGGCTCCCCCTGCACCACCGTCACGGTCCCACCGAGCGCACGGCGCGCCGAGATCACAAACAGACCAGCAGGCGGCGTGGCGCCCTGCCCGGCGCCCTCGATGCCGGTGTGATGCCCGAACACCAGCTCGCCGTTGTACAGCCGGTCCAGCGCGCCCACAGGGAACCCGGAGCGGGTGGAGAACGCGCCCTTCTCGATGTGCCACACAACGCCCAGCGACGGGCGATCGGCGCCCTGCGTGGCGAAGTAGACATGGTACTCGCGCGTGCGAGGGGAGTACCGGCCCACCGCACGCGGCAGGCAGTCCGGCGTCATGCTGCGAAAGATGGGCTCAAGGCCCGTGCTGAGGCGCAGCACCTCGAACTGCGAGCCGCCCTGCAAGCCGCCCCGCACAGCGTACAGCCCGTCCACCGCCAGGAACACGACGCCCACGCCCGGCACGACGTCGACCGTCGACGGCGACCGGCAGCTCACCTGATTGCTCAGCGCCGTGACTTGGAAGCCGCTCTCAGGGTCGCCCACAAGGACGTCGATGCCGCCCTCACGGAACACCAGCAGCGCGGTGTAGAAGCTCACCAGCGCCGTAACGCCGCCGGTGCTGTTGCTCAGGCGAACGAAGTTGGCGGCGCCGAACTGCTCGGGCAAGCCGGGCTGCGAGTAGAACAGCGTTGTCGGCTCAGCCACCCCGCCGTCGAGGAACAGGCAGTCGCGGTACACCGCCGAGAACCGCGCACGCGGCGCCGGCAGCGGAACGCTCTGGTCCGGCGTCGGTTCCGAAGCACCGAGCACCCGGTAGCTGTCAATGACCAGCTCGTCGACGTTGTTGCGGACCTGCATGCAGAAGTACCGGCTCGTGTCGCCCTCGGCCCACGCGTCCTGCGCGTGGTTGTTGGACCGGTACAGGTTGCGCGCTACGGTGCCAGGCGGCCCGATAGGCAGGCGCAGCCCCACAGCGTAGTAGTAGCCAATCGTGCCGCTCTGCTCCCACGCCACCTCGGATACGCTCGATACCGGGCTCTCGCTGCCGGTGTCGCTGATCCACGACACGCTGTAGCTGAACTCGTTTTCGCGTGGCACCACGGGAGGCCCGGCCGACTTGCGAGTCGAGTACCCGATACCAGCCGTGCCACCGAGCCCGGACGGACGAGCTGATGCGTTCGCCGGGACCGGCAACGTCAACGTGTCGCCGCCACCACGGTAATCAGTGGTGCTGATGCCGAGAGATGCGGACACTCGCAACGGGTCAGGCGGGCGCGGGGCGCCCTGCCAGCCAAGCGTGCGCACACACAGGCTGCTGGCGTTGGCCAGCGTCGCCTCAGCGTCTGAGCCCAGCGGCCACGGGCGCACCATCAAGGGCGCGTCGTAGCCGTTGGTGATGATCAGGAAGTCCTTGTAGACCGCGTACTGCGAGGCCGGCTCAGTGACTGCCGGCACCGCCCGCGCGCTCCGCAGCAACTGCAACGATGGCGCCGCGCCGTTGGCCTCGTAGAACAGGTACAGGGCGCCGCCGCTCTCCAGCAGGATGTGCTGGCGCGCCCCGCCCGCAACCTGCTGGAACACGAAGAGGCTGTCGATGCGCCCGAGCCCAGCGAACGGCGCGAAGCCGGCGCCAGGGATGGGCCGGTAGCGCTCGAAGCCAACGCGCGTGCTCCATCCCAGCGTGTCGCCGTCGACCGCCAGGTTCTCCGCGATGCTGGCGCCCTCCAGCGGCTGCGGCTGCGCGAGGGTGAGGCCGCCCGCACGCGGGCTCTGGAGAATCTGCCCCTTCACGTATGCACCAGTCGGCCGTACCGGCTGAACGTCGTCGGGTCCGTCGACGTCTGCCAATCGCCCTTCACGATGCGGCGCCCCGGCGTGATGAGGTAGCGGCGCTCCATCTTCAGCAGCTCTTCAGCGTAGCGCCGCTTGAACAGCTCAGCCTGCGGCGCGTTGTCGTGCTTTACCAGCAGGTCCGCCAGCGCACGGTACGCCACGATCAGCGCGTGCGCCGTTGGGATGGCAGGAACGTCGGTGTCCTCCACCAGCAGCGGCGGGCGCTGGATGTACCGACACTGGAACGTGTACTGCTTGTCCTGACGCGGGTACAGGCGCACCCGAGCGATGAAGCCGTCGCTGCGCTCCAGGCGCGGCAGCAGCCACACCACCTCGCTCTGCAAGTCAGCCAGCGAGATGCGGAAGGCGCTGACGCCGGATGCCGTGTTGGGGTCCTGCCGGATGCCGGTGTACGGCCACGCGTTCTGCCCCGGCAGGCGGCGCCACTCTTGCAGCCCGATGGTCGGCGCCCGGTAGTAGACCTGCCGGTAGTAGCCTGTCTCGTCGGGGATGCCCTGGAAGTCAAGGTCGAGGCCCTGCGTGTCGCTCAGCGTGACCGTTTGCGTAGCCGTCAACGGGCTGAGCCGAGCGGCGCGGCTGTGAGCCACTGCAATCTCAAGCGTGCGAACGCCCTGCCCCGGCGGCTCGACGGTGGGAACCAGCGTCACGCCTTGGCGCGGCGCCGCCGTGTAGGCGGGGTCCTGCTCGATCCAGTAGTTAGGCAGGTTCACTTCGCCCAGCGGCAGGTTGTACCACTCGTCCTCGTACCGCATCAGCGGCAGGAGCTGGCCAGGGTCGGTGGCGCTCAACTCTTGCACGCGGCGCGAGAGGCCCAGGACCTGCACGCAATCCTGCGGCATGTCGAGGAACCGATGCACCACCTTCGCTGTGCGCGTCGTCGGCAGGCCATCGGTGAACGCCGTCGTCAACCATGCCTGCGTCGAAGTCTCCACCCACGCGATCTCGTAGGTGCTGCCGTTCTCAACCTCAACCTGCATCCCCACCATGTCGTTGGTGAAGAACGCGCTGCCCGTCGTCACGCTGCCCGTGGTCGTCGAGAACGACATCGTGGCGCTGCGGTCAGGGTACGCGATGACGTCCGCAACCTTGTTGATGAAGGTCCACGGCTTCTCGGTCACGATGCGCCGGTGCGCCTCGTTGAGCATGGCGTCGACCTGCGCCCGGTACGTCGGGTTCTGCGGGTCGTAGTCGAGGACGTTGGCGACGTAGCCGCGCAGCTCAGCCAGGGTTGCCATGCTCGTGCTCCATCAAGCGAAAGCCCCGCCCCCAGGGAGGCGCCGGGGACGGGGCAGTCGACGCCGCGCTCAGAAGGTGGCGAGGACGTAGACTTTGGCGAGGTTGGAGGTATCCGCCTCGGCAGCGATGGCGATGATCGGGCGCTGGGCCACGGTGGCGGAGCCGCTCTCCACGATGTCGGCAGCGATGGCCAAGCGGCCAGCCGTCGAACCGACGATGAGGCGGGAGCCAGCGACGGTGGCGCCGTCAACGTTCGCCGTGACAAGGCCGCGCGTGACCACCTCGATGCGGGAGCCGATGGTCAGGGCGCCGGTCGGCTCAGCCGAACGCAGCACCACGCCGACCGCCATCGTGTCGGTAGCGGTGCCGGTGTCGGCCTTGACGATGATGAGGCCCTTGTCGCCGTCGCTGGACTGAGCCAGGTCGAGAGACACGACATCGCCCACAACCACCGTTTCGCCCGCGAGGAAGATCTCGGTGGTGCGGCGGTTGGACGAGGTGACGCCAGCGCCGCCAGCGTCGTTGTCGAGGTACTGGAGAAGAGTGCTCTGAGCCATGATCAAGTCTCCGCGTTGACGAGGATGCCGTGGCCGCTGAGGTTGCTCGTGGCGAGCTGCATGCGGACCAGCAGGTTCTGAGAGAACGCGGCGTAGCCCGAGATCATGTCAGGCTCTTCCAGCGAGAAGAACGCGTCCTGATCGAAGTACACCGTGAACAGCTTGCTGTTCAGGAAGTACATGGACATCTTGTTGGT